>VOFC01000074.1_pt1 | contig 38001 bp, 45 predicted proteins | sample 5384161 | NCBI WGS metagenome assembly VOFC01 (sample SAMN12384722, study PRJNA508395) | human gut metagenome | isolation source: healthy gut B | host: Homo sapiens | reverse complement strand
TGGCTGTGCTTGTGATAATCATAGGTGTCTCTTATATAGTAAGGATAAAGAAGAAGGATACGTTTTAAGTACATTATAGCAGGGGTATGAGAAGATTATGAAGAAATATTGGAAGAGAATAATAGTCGTTATAATTGTCATGATATATATGTCTATGCTTGTGAGTGCGGTTATAGTGAATATTAAATACCATGAATATGTAAGTGTGACAGAGCTTGGAATGTCGGAAACATATGATTATGAAAATGCTGGTTTTTCAGCGCGGATAGATGCTTATAAATGTGTTACACCTGAAGAACTGGTCAGCATGTATCCTTATACAGAAGACAGTCTGGAGAATAAAAGAAAATATAGAAAATATAATTCTTGTATATGCAGATATTAACATATATGATTATGAATTATATAAGGTGGCTACTAGGAAAGGAGAATGGACGTTGTTCTGGTCTATAGAAGAAGATAATGGATGGCGTAGCAATACAAGACTTGAACTGTATAAGAGCTTTCATCAAAACCTGCAGGAAGGAGAGCATCAGTATATATTTCCATATGTTATAACCAAGAGGGCTGCTGATAAAAAGAAAGCGCCACAGGAATGGAAATATAAGCTGCAGATTAATAAGACACCAGTAGTTTATGTTAATCTGGGATAAAAAGAGGTAACGTGTATGAGTATGAAGAACAGAATAAAAAAGGCTATATAATATCAGCAATACTTATACTGCTGCTTATAGCTACAGCTGTTATGGGGTATAAAAAGGTTATCTGAATGACGTGTTCAGAAAAAGATACACAGAATATAATATCTAAAGGCAGCAAGGAAAAGACAACAGTTAAGACTGAACCTGTATATAAAGATGAGGTTGTATTATTAAATAAAGGTGATTCGTATATGGTAGAATATGATTCAGAAAAGGTAAATGGTAAATCAGTACCAACATTGGATTACAAGTACAATGTAGAATATATAGACAGCTATATTACAAGGAAACTGCCATCGGGAATGAGTGTTAATTATTATAGGCAGGAGGAGAAGACAGAACTGGATTCGGATAATAACTTCACAAGTGGATATTATTATGTAGTTGTTGAAATCAATATGATTAATATGATGCAGGAAACTTATAATCTGGCACCTCAAAGTATGGTAATTGGTAATTTTGTTGACGGTGTTTATAAAACAATAGGGGAACCTAGAGGAATAATATCCGAGGGTATGTCTGATAAAGGGGGAATAAGAATGGAATATCAGCAGGAAAGAAATATTAAATTATGTTATGTAGCAGCTGATGAGTATATAGATGACAATCTTGTGGTTAAGTGTAAAATTGAAGATCGTAATAAGTATAAGGGAGAAGTTCCATATCTGGTAATCAGTAGTGAAGAATGAGATTGTGGAGTATATGTTAAGAGGGCAGATGGATGGATATTAAGAGATTCGTGACAAGTGATATAAGAAGGGCTGTAATACATAACAAGTACCGCATACTTCTGTGTGCAGGAATAATATCAGCACTTATGATAACGTTCTATACTTATGCTGCTGTTAATCCTTCCATAAAGGATGCAGGACTTGTTGTGTCTTTCTATGATTATATACTATATATGATAAGGGGAAGTGTGAGGGTTACTACCCAGAACATTAACAAGCTGGAGATTCCATATGTATGGATATCACTGTGTATAATGAATGGTATTATGGTGCTGGATTATATGTATAATGACTGCAGGGGGTATAGGCAGGAATGTTCTTGTATACAGTAATAAGAAAAGTGTATGGTGGCTGAGTAAGTGTGTTACAACAGCTGTATCGGTGAGTATAGTATATATTCTTATATATCTTTCAGCCATGATTTTTTGCTATAATAGGCAAAGGTGGAATGTCAGGTATCCATACAGAAGTATTCAGGATTCTGTATCCTAAGGATACAGCACTTATGACACCAGATATGGTAAATGGCATGTCAGTCAGCCTGCTCGTATATGTGGTGTTATTTCCATGGATAATATCTGTTAGTATAGGGCTGTTCCAGCTGACATTGTGTCTGTATACAGGACCAGTATTAAGCTTTGTTATAATCATAATGCTGGAGGGACTATCAGTATTTTTCTAATAATATTCTGCTGCCCGGTAACTGGTTAATGGCTGAACGCAGCTCAATATTAGCGTATAAAGGACATAATATATATATAATGCTGCTTATGTCAGTAATACTTGGCATAATATCAGTGATAGCAGGCAATATAAAGTTTAAGAAGAGTGATATATTGTAATCCTGTGATTAACTGTTTGCAAGACAGAAACTATTAATGGTATTATAAAGCTTAAGAAAAGTGATGTGCTGTATGTGCTATAGAAGGGAATAATCAGGTAACAGAAATGTTTTATAGAATAGGGATATGTGATGATGAATACAGTATATGTAAAGAGGTATCACAATATGTCAATAATTATTTCGCTGAGTGTGAAGATTATGCAGATGTATATATGTGGGAATCAGGGATGGTCTGATAAAAAGATCTTGAAGGTGGTACTGTTCTTGATATATTATTTCTTGATATTGAACTGCCTGATATGAATGGTATATCTATTGGCAGATATGTAAGAGAACAGCTTAAGGATTCAGCATTATCTATTGTATATATATCATATAAGACAAGCTATGCCATGCAGCTGTTTAATATTCATCCGTATGATTTCCTTATAAAGCCTGTCAGACAGCAGCAGGTCAGTGACACGATAAGTTCTTTGCTGCAGATTAATAACGAGGACAGACGTTTTTATGTATACAGAGTTAATAAGGTGATTAACAAGGTGCTGGTTGGAGATATAGTATATCTGGAAAGTGAAAGAAAGCACATGCGTCTGGTTATGACAGATGGAACCAGCAGGGAATATGTAGGAAAGATAAAGGGAAGAGATTAACAATCTTCCTGAATATTTCGTACAGATAGGTCAGTCATATATTGTTAATTACAGGCATATAAGGGAATGCAGACCTGAATATGTAATTATGGATAATGGGACTAAGCTTAGTATCAGCAGAGGATATAAAGCTGATGTAACGTATAAAATTCTGAAACTGGGTGTTTGATTGTGCAAATTATAATAGTATTTATGCTTATAAGAATAATCAGGATAATACTTGCTATTGATTATTCTAATATATTTCTGGATAATAAGAATAAGAAGGCATTGCTGGTTACGATTGTGTTCGTGTATTTTGCCGGCTGTTGCAACGGATGTTATATTTGATTCGTTATATATAAGAATAATAGAAGAATTCATTATTATATATCTTATCGTATATACGTATGAGGGTGATATCATAAGGAAATTTATATTATCAGTCATGAATGTGGCGCTGTGCGGTGTCAGTGATATTGTAACATCTTATATAATGTCTGGCACGATTCTTATTCAGAATGGAAGTGCCAGCAGTGAGTTCGTGAGCGTGTTGTTATTGTATCTGTGTATTCTTATAATTAAGAATATGTATAAAGTAAAGACACATGGCAGATTCGGCAGGCATTGGATATATCTTCTGGTGCTTGCCTTGATAAGTATATCGGTATGGTATATTATTGCTGGTGATATTATCATGACACATGATGGAATTATGTTCGTGGGTGGTGCATTGCTTGTGATGAATATAATGTCATACAAGTTATTCGAGTATGTTACTAATTCTTACGAGTATGAGCAGGAGAATATGAAGCTTAAGGAACAGATGGACATATATGAGTGTCAGATAAGCAACAGTATAGCCAATGACAGAGAGGTACGTGAATTAAGGCATGATATGAAACGTCATTTAAAAGAAATCCAGATACTGGCAGCACAAGGGGAATATGGACAGTTAAACCAGTATATACAGGATATGACAGATGATGCCAGTGTACTTGATAATATGATTGGAACCGGCAATGTAGCGCTGGATGGTATTCTTAATTATATGTGCAGCAAAGCGCTGAAGAATAATATACAGGTTACAAGAAAGATAACCGTTCCAGAGGATGCAGAACTTGTTGCATATGATATGAATATTATACTTGGCAATCTGCTTGATAATGCAATCGAGAATGCATTAAAGACAGATGAACCTAAGATAGATATTGTCATAAAGTATCAGATGGGGATGCTGCGTATTAACATTGTTAATAGCTGCATACATGACCAGAATATTATTGATGGAAAGTATATATCCACGAAGCTGGACGAGGTTAAGAACCATGGATATGGCATAATTAATGTCAGGAAATGTGTTGCTAAATACAATGGGACGGTTAAGTTCAGTAATGATGATACCGGTTTAAGGCGGAGGTGTTGTTGTATATCTGAGCTTAACGAACAAAATTCAAGGTTTCTTATAAGTTATATGAGTCTGTTTCTGATGCATACCGGTATGAGAAAGAGTATGAGAAGCTGAAAGAACAGATGGATATATATGAGTGCCAGATAAGTACCAGTATTGAGAATGACAGGGTAGTAAGAAGTCTCCGGCATGATATGAAGCTTCATCTTGAAGAACTTAAGCTTCTTGCAGCAGGCAGAAAATATGATGAATTAGAGAACTATATATTAGCTATGACAGAGGATGCCAAGCCGCTGTATAATATGATTGGCACAGGTAATCCATCAGTAGACGGAATACTTGATTATATGTGTTCCAAGGCACAGGATAAAGGTGTGACAGTCAGAAGAAAGTTACGAATACCGGAGGATGTTGAGCTTAGTACATATGATATGAATATAATACTGGGTAATCTGCTGGAGAATGCTATAGAGAATACCCTGAAGACAGATAATCCTTATATAGAGCTTACGATTAAGTATCAGAGTGGTCCGATATATATCAATGTTACGAATACCTGTATTGCCGACCAGAAGGTTGAGGATGGAAAGTACCGACAACGAAAACAGATATTGAAGAAAATGTAGATAAAGGGTATGAAGCGGATAAAGCAAATAAAGTAAAACAGAATAATCATAACCGGGTTAAACATGGATATGGACTTGATAATGTAAAAAGATGCGTTGACAAGTATAGCGGAACTATGAAGCTGAATTGTACAGGTGAATTATTTATAGCTGAGGTGCTGTTATATGTACCAGTGAAGGTTTATAAGAAGTAAATCAGTATGGTAGAAAAGGACAGATTTACGGATAAATCTTAAATTTTTAAAAATAGATTACAATATTGAATATATATGTTAAAATGTGGTAAGAGTGTATAAAAAGACAGCTCTTACCTTTTTTTACAATAACATTTACCTGTGATATTAAGAGGATTGTGCTGCTTGCAAAGTAAAGTAAAGATTTACAGTTATTGGTCATGGAGATATTCTTTAACATGGATACAAGGTTATGTTATTGTGTTGTTACGTCAACAGATGGTAAGATAATAGTAGTATAAGTTAGTGAGGTCATTAGATGAGTTTTGATGCAGTAAAGAAAATAGAAGAATTGAAAAAATCGGACATAATAAGTTCCGGCTGCCAATTATGTGGTGAGGCTTTAAGTGAAGGCGGCAAGTATGAACTTGTTAAGGCAGAAGTGCTTAAAGATATGAATTCAGCCGGTCTTATATTAAGACATAAGAAGTCAGGCGCAAGAGTTGTTGTTATATCCAATGATGATAATAACAAAGTATTTTCCATAGGTTTTAAGACGCCTCCTTATGATGATACAGGTATGCAGCATATTATAGAACACTCGACTCTGTGTGGTTCAAGAAAATATCCTGTTAAAGACCCATTCGTAGAATTGTGCAAAGGTTCACTTAACACATTTCTTAATGCTATGACTTATCCGGATAAGACAGTATATCCTGTGGCAAGCTGTAATGATACGGATTTTAAGAATATTATGGATGTTTATATGGATGCTGTATTTTATCCTGATATGTATAACAGGGAAGAGATATTCAAGCAGGAGGGATGGCACTATGAACTTGAGGATGTAGATGATGATGTCAAGTATAATGGTGTTGTGTTTAATGAGATGAAGGGTGCATTTTCATCAGCAGATGATGTGCTTTCAAGATATACTTTTAATTCATTATTTCCTGATACAGTATACTGCCACGAATCAGGTGGTGATCCTGCGGTTATCCCAACACTTAAGTATGAGGATTTTTAAAGTATCATAAAGAGTATTATCATCCATCTAACAGTTATATATATATGTATGGTGATATGGATGTGGATGAAAGACTTAAGTATCTTGATGAAGAATATCTGTCAGACTTTGATGCAGCTGATGTTGATATACATGCAGATATTCCACTTCAGAAAGATTTGACAAGCCTGTATATGAAACTAAGCCATACGCTATAACAGACGATGAACCATTAGAGGACAACACCTATCTTTCATATAATGTGGTAACTGGTACTTCTGTTGATGCAAAGCTATACCTTGCTATGCAGATACTTGATTATGCACTTGTCATGACACCAGGTGCACCTCTTAAGCAGGCACTTATAGATGCTGGTATAAGCACAGATGTGTATTCAAGTTTTGAAACATCCCTTTATCAGCCGGTTTATTCTATAGTTGCCAAGAATGCGAATGAAAAACATAAAGATGCATTTGTTAAGATAATAGAGGATGTGCTTAAAGAATTGGTAAAAAACGGCATAAACGAAAGAACAATAGCTGCCGGTATTAACTACTATGAGTTTAAGTACAGGGAAGCTGATTATGGTCCATATCCTAAAGGGACTTATGTATTATCTTACTATGATGGACAGCTGGTTGTATGATGAATCAAAGCCATTTATCCACATAGAAGCCGGTGATACATTTAAAGAGCTGAAAGAGGATGCTAAGAAGGGATACTTTGAAAAACTTATAGAGGAGTATATTCTTAATAATAACCACAAGTCAGTTATAGGTCTTGTACCTGAATATGGACTTGAAAAGAAGAAGGAAGAAGAGGAAGCAAGGAAGCTTTCAGAATATAAAAAGACTTTGTCAGAGGATGAGCTTAAGGCTTTAGTAAAGGATACAAAGGCACTTAAGGAGTATCAGGACACACCATCAAGCAAAGAAAATCTTGAGAAAATTCCTATGCTTGAGCTGTCGGATATATCAAGAGAGCCGGCAGAGCAGTATATAGATGTAAAGGATGTTGCAGGAATGAAGGTGGTACATCATAACCTCTTCACTAATAAGATAGCTTATGTACTTCTTTCGTTTAATACACAGGGTGTCAGTGATGAAGATATTCCTTATCTGGGGCTTCTTGGCAGTGTATTAGGTCTTATGGATACTAAGAACTTTACTTATCCAGAGCTTATGAATGAGATTAACATAAACTGTGGCGGAATATCTTCTAGTGCTGCTGTGTATACAGACAAGGCAGACTTTAGTAAAAACAGCATTATGTATGAGTTTAAGGGTAAGGCGTTATATGATAAAATTCCTTTTGTTCTAGATATGATGAAAGAGATTATGTATAACACTAAGTTCACAGACTATAAGAGATTAAAAGAAATTATAGCAAGAATAAGGTCAAGATTTGAGGCTGCTATGTCAGGTTCAGGTCATTCCATAGCTATGCTTGAGGGCTGTGCACAGTTTTCAGCTTCAGCTTATTATTCAGATATGTTAAAGGGGTATAAGGCATATCAGTTTATCAGAGAGCTTGATGAAACATTTGATAATAATAAGGAAAATATAGCAGACAGGCTTTCAGAGCTTGTAAGGATTATATTTAACAAGGCAAATGTTATTGTAAGTCTTACAGCAGATGATGAAGGTTACAGCCTTTTTGCAGAGGCTTACAGTAAGTTAGCAGACGATATGAACGATGAAAAGACTGCTGTGGCGCAAAGAAATTATACACCGGTTAATGTAAAGACTGCATATACAGCAGCCTCACAGGTCCAGTATGTTGCAAGATGTGGTAACTTTGTTAAGGCAGGATATGAATATACAGGTGCGCTTAAGGTACTTAAGATTATATTCTCATATGAATATCTGTGGCTTAATGTAAGAGTCAAGGGTGGTGCTTATGGGTGCATGAGTGGCTCTACAAGAGAGGGAGATTTCTATATGGTATCGTACAGGGATCCTAATCTTGCAAAGACTAATGAGATATATGAAGGTGCAGCAGAGTACGTTAAGAATTTCAATGTAAGCCGCAGGGATATGGTTAAGTTTATTATAGGAACTATCGGCGAGATGGATTCTCCACTTACACCTTCTGCCAAGGGTATGAGATCATTTACACATTATATGACTCATACAACTATAGATATGTTAAGAAAAGATAGAGCACAGGTGCTTGATGCAACAGTTGAGAGCATAAGAGCACTTGCACCGCTTATAGATGCTGCAGTTAAGCAGGATTATCTGTGTGTTGTAGGTGGACAGAAGGCTATAAGTGAAGCTAAGGATATGTTTGATGTTATTAAGCCACTTATTTAATTATATGATGACACCAGGGTCAAAAGTATAAAATAAGATGATGTATCTTTAAAGGTGCTGATAAAAAGCAGTTGTATAAGGAAAATAATATGATTGGAGTAACGTATGAATTTAGATGAAATGCTTAAAGCCAGTGGAATAAGCGGCGGTGCTGCTTCTGGCAACGATAACGTAAAGTCAGGTTTTGTAACATTTATAGGCAGACCCAATGTTGGAAAATCAACCCTTATGAACCAGCTTATAGGTCAGAAGATAGCCATAACATCTAACAAGCCACAGACTACAAGAAACAGAATACAGACTGTGTATACAGATAAGAGAGGACAGATAGTGTTCGTAGATACACCAGGTATACACAAGGCAAAGAACAAGCTTGGCGAATATATGGTGGGAGCAGCAGAAAAGACTATTAATGAAGTTGATGTTGTATGCTTTATAGTAGAGCCTTCAACTTATATTGGTGCTGGTGAGCAGCACATTATAGAAAAACTTAAAAAAGTATCATCTCCTAAGATTCTTGTTATCAATAAGGTTGATACTGTCAAGAAAGAGGAACTGCTTCCCTGTTATAGACTGTTACAGTAAGGAGCTTGAATTCGATGAGATTATTCCTGTTTCAGCAAGAAATGGAAACAATGTAGATGATCTTGTTGATACTATATTTAAGTATCTTACATATGGACCTATGTTCTATGATGAAGATACTGTAACAGACCAGCCTATGAGACAGATAGTTGCAGAGCTTATCAGGGAAAAAAGCGCTTCATGCTCTTAACGAAGAAATCCCTCATGGTATAGCAGTAGTTATTGACACATTTAAGGACAGAAAGTCGCCAAAAGGTATTATAACTGATATAGATGCTACTATTATATGTGAGAGGGATTCACATAAGGGTATTATCATCGGTAAGGGTGGTGAAATGCTTAAAAAGATCGGAACGAACGCACGTTACGAGATAGAAAAAACAGCTTGGAAATAAAGTTAATCTTAAGCTATGGGTTAAGGTTAAGAAGGAATGGCGTGACAGTGATATTCTTATCAAAAACTACGGATATGATAAGAAGGATTTAAAGGATAACAGATGATATGTTACCAGTTGGAAATATCAGATTATGATATAGCAGTGTGATTGTGAAAGGAGACAGATAAGGTGGCTGATATTGTACAGGTAACAGGTTTTATATTGTCCAGTATGCCTGTGGGTGAGTATGACAGAAGAATAGTGATACTTAGCAAAGAACTTGGTAAGATATCAGCATTTGCCAAAGGCGCTAGAAGACCAAACAGTCATCTTATCGGTGTTACAAGACCATTTATATTCGGAACCTTTGAATGTTACCGTGGCAGGGATTCTTATACTATATTCAAAGCAGAGGTTAAGAATTACTTTGAGGAACTCGTAAGTGACCTTGACAGTGTGTGGTATGGATATTATTTTGCAGAGATAGCAGAATATTATGGAAAAGAGAATCTGGATGCCGCACAGATGCTGAATCTTTTATATGTGTCTTTTAAAGCACTTACGAATAAGTCTATACCAAACGAACTTATAAGGTTTATATATGAACTTCGCATGATATCTGTCAACGGTGAGTGTCCTGATTTTTTTACATGCCGGGGCTGCGGTTCGCATGATAAGCTGGATACATATTCGTATACATATAATGGCATGTTCTGCAGTGATTGTCATTCAAAGGTGAAGGATGGTATTAAGCTGCAGCCATCTACATTATATACATTGCAGTATATAGTTACGGCGGCACTTAATAAGCTGTATACATTTGTTGTGACTGATGAGGTTATGGCAGAATTAAGAATGGTGACATCAAGAATAGCTGCAGTTACGTTTGATAAGAAGTTTAAATCAAAAGAAATGCTGACATTATAAAAAGAAAAGAGGTCTGATATGGGACATAACAACCAGAAAAAGATAGCGGCAATCAATGATTATACAGGATTCGGAAGATGTTCCATAGCGGTGGAGCTGCCTGTTATATCAGCACTTAAAGTACAGTGCTGTCCGCTCCCGACTTCTGTTTTGTCGAATCATACTGGATTTGACAGCTTTTATTTTGAAGATTTTACAGATAGTATGCCAGCGTATATTGCTGAATGGAAAAAAACTTAATCTTAAGTTTGATGGAATATGTTCGGGATTTCTTGGTTCACACAGACAGATAAAGATAGTTGAAGATTTTTTTTAAAACCTTTAAGACTGATGAAAATATTATACTTGTCGATCCGGTTATGGGTGATTATGGCAAGCTGTATTCAACATACACAACGCAGACATGTACAGAGATGAAGAAACTTGTAAAGTACGCAGATATACTTACACCTAATCTTACAGAGGCATGTATACTTACAGATGAGGAATATGATGAAAAATGTCCTGGCAGGGAGCTTTTTTCGTATAGCAAAGAAGTTATCAGATATGGGACCATCAAAGATAGTTATAACTGGAATAGTAAGAGGTAAGTATATAGCTAACTACTGTTATGAAAAGGGGAAGCGAAGGCTATGAGATAAAGACTATGAAGGTTGGAACACAAAGGTCAGGAACGGGAGATATATTTGCATCAATACTGGCGGCTGATGCAGTGAATGGTGTGGATTTTCATACATCAGTAAAGAAAGCTTCACAGTTTATAAAGAAATGCATATTAAAGTCAATAGAGCTGGATATACCAGTTACTGACGGAGTATGCTTTGAAGAGCTTCTTACTACATTAAGATAGTAAGTGCTTTTTTATGGATAAGATTGTGCAATGTTAAGATGTGCATTTTTCATGGCTTATAAGAAAAGAGGATAAAATAATTATGGAAATATTATATAAGGTACACAATAATCTATATGTCAATATGACTAACAAATGTCCTTTTGCATGTACATTCTGTTTAAGACAGACTATGGACAGAATAGGTGAATCAGACAGGCTGTGGCTTGAAAGGGAACCTGATGTAAATGAGGTTATTGCAGAGTTTGATAAGTGGAATATGGATGATTTCGGAGAGGTTGTATTCTGCGGCTTTGGTGAACCTACAGAAGTGTGGGATAAAATAAGAGAAGTGGCAGCATATGTTAAAAAAACATATAACAAGCCTATAAGAATAAACACCAACGGAGCAGGTAATCTTATCAATGCAAGAGATATAGCAGCAGAAATGCCAGGACTTATTGATACTGTATCAATAAGCCTTAATGATCCGGATAAGGATGAGTACCATAAGCTTGTAAGAAGCAGATTTGGTGATAAGACTTTCGATGCTATGATAAGCTTTGCAAATGAGTGTGTAAAAAACGGACTCCACGTGGTTATGACTACGGTTGATACGACTATATCACATGAAAAGGAAGAATAAGAACAATGTTAAGAAAGCATGGTGGAAGAAATTCATCCAGGAAAATCCTTATAACGTAGGTGTAGACTGTGCGATACTTATGAATCCACAGACATGGGTTGCTTCAGGACATCTTGGCGGTTTTGCTGATCCTCTTATGGATTGCAAGGATTGCCATGAGAGATTCAGAGCTGATAAGCTTATTGAGGATTACATGGCAGAGCATGGTGTAACCATCGAGGGGCTCAGTTGACGGATGGACAAATGAGCAGATGGAGAGCTATATAAATGACAACAACATTGTGTGTCCAACATGTGGAAAGCACAATTTCACAGGTATCAGACAGTTCAACCTTATGTTCAAGACATTCCAGGGTGTAACCGAGGACGCCAAGAATACAGTATATTTGAGACCTGAGACTGCTCAGGGTATATTTGTCAACTTCAAGAATGTTCAGAGAACATCAAGAAAGAAGGTTCCATTCGGTATCGGACAGATAGGTAAGTCATTCAGAAATGAGATTACACCTGGTAACTTCACATTCAGAACAAGAGAGTTTGAGCAGATGGAGCTTGAGTTCTTCTGCGAGCCTGGTACAGACCTTGAGTGGTTCCAGTACTGGAGAGGCTTCTGTCGTGACTGGCTCCTTGCCCTTGGTATCAAGGAAGATGAGATGAGACTTCGTGACCATTCACCTGAGGAGCTTTGCTTCTACAGCAAGGGTACAACAGATATCGAGTACTTATTCCCATTTGGATGGGGCGAGCTCTGGGGTATCGCTGACAGAACAGACTATGACCTTACACAGCACCAGAATACATCAGGTGAGCCTATGGATTACTTCGATGATGAGAAGAAGGAGAAGTACATTCCTTATGTTATCGAGCCATCACTTGGTGCAGACCGTGTAACACTTGCATTTCTCTGTGCAGCATATGACGAAGAGAACATCGGAACAGAAGAGAAGCCTGATGTTCGTACAGTACTTCATTTCCATCCTGCACTTGCACCTGTTAAGGTTGGTGTGCTTCCACTTTCAAAGAAGCTTAACGAGGGTGCGGAGAAGGTCTATGCAGAGCTTTCAAAGTACTTCAACTGTGAGTACGATGACAGAGGAAATATTGGTAAGAGATACAGAAGAAATATATATGAGCACAATGTTTATTACATATCTGACAAGGGAACTGTTATATATGAAGAGACTGAAACTATCAATGATAATGGAAAAACAGGGGTCAGAATGTTATCCATGGCAGAAGTAAAAAAGATAAGTCAAAGGATGACGGATATATATGTGAAGTGAATACTATAGAAAGAAGTCTTAATCGGGCATATGTATATAGCAGTAAAGATATAATAGTTATTCTTAATACAGATGGACGTCTGTATCAATATGATTATGACAGAAAGATAACTACAGAGGTTGACTTATATGTTGATAGTGTGAGTGCGCTTGGAAGTTCAACGGGTATGTATATGTCGAGCAGAACATCTTAATGCAAAGGATGATGCGGATTCATATATATACAGTGTATCAGAAAACGCCTATTATGTGGAAACTAAAACTGCAAAAGCAACTCTGCTTAAAGGAGTAAGTGGGGCGGGCAATATGTATGTATATGATAAAAAGAATGATTATGTGTACTGGCTTAGTAATAAAAAATTATCATGTGCAAGATTTAAGGATGGAGAAATATCAGATACATTGTTTATTGAAAATACCGGAAATAATATGAGTATGATATATCTTGCAGATACGCAGGAACTCATATATGTAAACGATGCCGCGCAGCTCATAAAGGCTGAAAAAGGTAAAAAAACTTTTATAACAGAAGCTGTGAAAGATGGAAGTCTTTCGCTTGTAAAAAATACAGACGAAGCATTGACATATATATCAGATGGAAAGCAATATTATATTAATAATGTAACAGCCTCACCAGTTGTGATATGTGAAGCAGGGGAGCTTACCAATACATCTAATACAGGCATTTATAAGAAAAAGATATATTATTATGGTGCGGATGGACAGTTGTATACATGTAACCTTAAAGGAGAATCACAGAATGTTATAGGAAATGTTGAAAGGTTCTTTGTGGGAAGCTATATAAGGTGATAAAATAATAGAATATAAGCTTTAGCATATACATATATAAGTAGTAAATGTATTAAGAGGCAGTTTATATGAAGCATATGTATATGAATACAAGATGTGGATACATGCGTATAATAGCGGGATTGATGGTTATGGTCATGATTATTGTGGCTATAATCATTAATCCTGCTTTTTATAGTTATGTATGGGCTGAAGATGAAGAATTGAAAGAATCGGACATAGTGACAGCTGGCGCAGCAGGTCCTGATATAGATACTCCATCAGCTATACTTATGGAGTCTAAAACTGGCCAGATAATATACGAAAAAGATGCATCAAAGCAGCTTGCACCTGCAAGCATAACTAAGATAATGACACTGATACTTATATTTGATGCATTGGAAAGTGGGCAGATAAAGATGGAAGACCCTGTTACTGTTTCTGAACATGCAGCCTCTATGGGCGGCAGCCAGGTGTTCTTAGAAGAAGGAGAGATACAGAGCGTAAGGACTATGATAAAGTGTATAGCGGTGGCAAGTGCTAATGATGCGTGTGTAGCCATGTCCGAATACATATGTGGTTCAGAAGATGTTTTCGTTGATAAGATGAATGAGAAGGCCGGGCAGCTTGGCATGGAGCAGACACACTTTGTCAACTGCTGCGGTCTTGATGCTGACGGACATACATCAAGCGCAAGAGATGTTGCGCTTATGAGCAGGGAGCTTATAAACAGCCACCCGGAGGTCAAAGAGTTCAGTAATATATGGATGGAAGATATAACACATGTTACGGGAAAGGGTGAAAAAGATTTTACATTGTCAAACACTAATAAGCTTATAAAACAGTATACTTATGCGACAGGACTTAAAACAGGTTCGACAAGCAAAGCTGGCTGCTGTCTTTCAGGAACAGCCATGAAGGATGGAATAGAGCTTATAGCAGTAGTTATGGCAGCACCAACAAGTAAGATAAGATTCAAGGATGCGGTTACACTTCTTAACTATGGATTTAGTGTATGCAGCATATATCAGGATGCAGAGGAGCCTGATATTAAACATGCCAGTGTTGAGGCAGGCGTAAAGGACGAGGTAAGCATTAAGAAAAGTGAAGATTTCTCATATATGTTTCTTGAAAACTTTAGTGACTCAGATATAAGAAAAGAATACACGGTTGACACAATGATGGCACCTGTACATGAGGGCGATAAGGCAGGAACTATTAATTATTATTATAAGGACAGACTGATAGGCAGTGTTGACCTTATGGCAGCAGAAACAGTTGAGGTGATGGATTATTCAGATTCACTTAGAAAAGTATTGGGGGTTATTACTTTTAAAAAATGCTGATATATGCTATATTATGATGTAAGCGTCAAAAGTATAAAAAGGTAAAATGTATAGAAAGGACAGCTTATGGATTTGTTTGATTATATGCGTGAAAGTAATAAAGAGAATGAATCACCTCTTGCCATGAGGCTAAGACCAAGGACACTTGATGAGGTGGTTGGGCAACAGCATATTGTAGGTAAGGATAAGCTTTTATATCGTGCTATAAAGGCAGATAAGCTGAGCTCGATTATATTCTATGGACCGCCAGGAACTGGTAAAACAACACTTGCCAGAGTTATAGCGAATACAACAAGTGCGGATTTTTGTCAGATAAATGCTACAGTAGCAGGCAAAAAGGACATGGAAGATGTAGTCGAAAAGGCGAAAAATAATCTTGGCATGTATGCAAGAAAGACTATTCTTTTCGTAGATGAGATACACAGATTTAACAAAGGGCAGCAGGATTATCTTCTGCCATATGTTGAGGATGGAACAGTCATACTTATCGGAGCAACAACTGAGAATCCATACTTTGAGGTAAATGGGGCTTTGATATCAAGATCCATTATATTTGAACTTAAGCCTTTAACAAAGGATGATATCAAGGAAATACTAAAGAGAGCTGTATATGATAAAGAAAGGGGAATGGGCAGTTATAAGGCCCAAATAGATGATGATGCCCTTGAATTTCTTGCAGACATATCTAACGGTGATGCAAGAAATGCGCTAAATGCCATAGAACTTGGGATACTTACAACTGACAGGTCACAGGATGGTATTATACATATTGACATTAAGACAGCAGAACAGTGTATACAGAAACGTGCTATAAGATATGACAAAACAGGTGATAATCATTATGATACAATTTCAGCATTTATAAAGAGTATGAGAGGTTCAGACCCGGATGCGGTAAGTTATTATCTTGCCAAGATGTTATATGCGGGTGAAGATATTAAGTTTATAGCAAGAAGAATAATGATATGTGCAAGTGAGGATGTTGGAAATGCAGATCCTAACGCACTTGTTGTAGCAGTGAGTGCAGCACAGGCAGTTGAGCGTATAGGCATGCCAGAGGCAAGAATAATACTTTCGCAGGCTGCACTGTATGTAGCCTGTGCACCTAAGAGCAATGCATGCTATATGGCTGTGGATAAGGCACTTGATATAGTAAAGACAACAAAGACACAGCCTGTTCCTGCCCATCTTCAGGATGCTCACTATAAGGGCTCCGCAAAGCTTGGACATGGTGTTGGATATAAGTATGCACATGATTATCCTAATCATTATGTCAGTCAGCAGTATCTTCCAGACGCACTTGTTGATGAAAGCTTTTATTCACCTACTGATAACGGATATGAGAAACACATAAAGGAACATCTTGACAGGATAAGGTCAGAAGCACAAAAATAATAACATAAGACGTAATATTAGACGTAATATTAGATGTAATATAAGGCGTAGTATAAAGTGTAATATAAAGTAAAGTACCTAAAAGTATATTGTACACATGAATGGAGAGTAAAGGATGAAAGAGTATATTAACCGGCTTTCATTAGGAAAAGTTCAGGTATGACATACCAGACATAATAAAGCCCGATGATGTTGTAAGGGCTGATGTATTATGTGGAACATACAGTGAAGAACAACTGCATATTCAGGCAAGTGATGTCATCAAAGGCGTAGTGTACTCTTCTGACAGCCGGGTTGTTATAAAAGAATGGGGCATTCATAGGCAGAGAATGCAACATAACGTATATAGCTGATGCAAGAGAACTTCAGGATAAAGAGAGCATTGAAGGAAGATTCACAATAGTAAGTGATGCTGGTGAAAAAAGATATAGCATATATTATAACAGGTTATAGCATGAAAGCTAAGACAAGTCTTGGTATGGGAGATGATCTGTTTCATTTTACGAATATTGTCCAGAAGTCAAGGGAAGAAGCAGCTGTTTTATACAGGTCAGAAAACTTTAAGAGTATATTTTTAAAAAATGATGAGAATCTCATTAACCTGTATGAAAGCCTGTATGACAGTGAAAATGTATATGAATCCATGGAAGAATTCTTAATAGCAATTAAGAAAAAATCACCACTTACATTTAAGATGGATACACAGACAAGAACATACAGTCTTTCACAAGAAGGTGAGAAGGACAGTCTGATTATAGAAAAAAAGCGGATGGGGATATATAGAGCTTGAAGTAGAATGTGATGCAGACTATATCAAGATGAAGCGAGGAACACTTAACTCAGATGATTTTGTTGGTGATATATATGAGCTTGAATATCTTATAGATTATAGCCGGCTTCACAACGGAAACAACTATACTTCGATATGTGTACGTTCATATGGCCATGAGGAGCAGATAGACCTAATAATATATAAAGAAAACAAAGAAACTGATATAGATAAGAAAAATGATGGTTTTGATATCCGTATGGAACAAAGAAGTGCCAGAATAGCACTTACGCAGGCTTATATGGCATTCAGAATGAAAAGAATAGACCGTGAACAGTGGATATCAGATACAGGAAAAATGCTTACAAGAGTCCGTGGATTGAAAGAATCGGACATAGTTTTCGATGTGTTTCGGCAGGACTTGATTTTATAGCTGGCAATGTGTTTGATGGAAAACAGATACTTGAAAACATTAAAGATAAGATATTGACAGATGTAAGCAGTCATGTTGAGTTATATTGTCTTTATCTGTATGTGAGCACACTTGAAAGAAAGGATGCACTATATACATCTGATGTGTCACAGATAGTCAGCAGATATTATGACAATGGTTATGATACATGGGTACTTTTATGGATATTGTTTTATATAGATGGACAGATAGAGCACAATAAGAGTATAAAGCTTATAAGAATCAAGGATTCCTTTAATAACGGATGTACAAGTCCTGTTATGTATATTGAAGCATTAAATATATATAACGAACAGCCTGACCTGTTAAGGGTTATGAACAGATTTGAAATACAGGTAATATCTGAGGGCATAAAATATGGTGTTATATCAGAAAGGCTTGCAAGACAGGCAGCAGAGGTTATTGGAAATGAAAAAACAGCTGGAATGTCAGACATAGAGCTGTTAAAAAAGACTATATGAAAGCTATGAGGAGGATAACATCCTTGAGGCACTTATAGTTCATATGATAAGGACAGGTATTGCAGATGAAGAAAGCTTCACATATTATGAGAAGGCAGTGTTCGGGGTATCAGAATAACAAGGCTTTACGAGTTTTATATGGCAAGCATTAAGAAAGACATAAAGTTAAGACTTCCTAAGATTGTGCTTATGTACTTTACCTATGATTCAGGAGTTAATTATCCCTGGAAATCATATCTATATGCTAATATAGTATACAATAAGGAGCTGTATAAGGAGCTATATGATTCATATAAACATATAATAGAGTTATATGTTTATGAACAGTTAAAGCAGGAAAATATTGACAGCAATCTTGTGTATCTTTACAAGAAGTTTATAAAACCACAGCTTGTTAAAAATGATACTGCAGCATTTTTAGCAAAACTTAAGTTTATGTATCATATAACATGCTTTGATGAAGATGTTAAAGCTGTTATGGTAAAGTATAGCCAGATACAGGAACCTGTAATATATGAGCTTACAGGGAAAGATACTTATATTCCACTATATACTAAAGAATGTTCGCTTGTATTTATATGCAATGATGGGCGTAAAAGAAAAAAGACAGTTGATTATGAGATAGAGAAAATATTTGAAGAGCCGGGTGATATGTCTGAGTATGACCAATACGATATAGACGATAAATATATCACTATATATAAGGTGGAGTACTACAGAAGAAAACATATATATAAAATGTATACACTCGAATTATATAAGCTGGCGCTTGGTGTTGAAGGAATATCAGAACAGTATAGAAAAAACTGAATTCATGGATGATAGAGTTCTATCTGGAATACTATAATGCAGAAAGTTTTACAGATGAATACAAGCAGCTTGATACATATAACCTGTCAGTGAGAGATAGTGCATGTCTTGTGAAAATACTTATAGATTATGGCATGTATTATGAGGCAAGGCAGCTTATTGATAAATATGGATATGCAGATGTAGATGCGACAAAGCTTTTTATGTTTATGGTTCATGAGCTTGAAGCATCGGTTAATGAAGAAGAATATAAGAACAAAATATCAGAATATGTATTTAAAAAGCATCTTTATAATGAATCACTGCTTACGTATATGGTGGAGCATTATAACAGTACAAACACTGATATGTATGTTTTATGGAAAACATCAAAGGAGTTTGGTGTGAATGTTGATTCGCTGTCAGAAAGAATAATATCCCAGATGATGTTTACCAATGTATATTCAAATAGATTAGCAGAGGTTTTTGCAGATTATTATAATAATGTGGCTGGATATTCGATTGTTAAGGCATATGCAGCATATAATTCATATAACTATGTTATAAAGAATAAGAAAGCAGATCCGGTTATATTTAAAGTTATAGAAAGAGCATATAAGGATAAAATAGGACTGCCATTATTATGCTATATTGCATGGCTTAAGGAAAAGTCATTGGAACTGTCATTATTGAATGAATCAGACATAAAGAAAACAGCACAGTCTATTTTGGATGAATTATGTGAAAAAGAACTTATATATAACTTTTATAAGAAATTCAATGGAATACTAAGCATACCATATAATGCGTATGGATTAACTGTTATAGAATATTTCGGCATTCCGGATAGAAAGGTGGAACTGCATTACCGCATCAATGATGACAGGGAGTATAAAACAGTAGTTATGAAAAGTGATATATGTGGAATATTTACATATAAGCTTTTAATGTTTTATGACGATAAAGTTACATATTATTTTACAACATCAGATGGAGAAAAAACAAAGGAATACAACATGGTATGTGATGATATTCCAGCACAGTATGCCGGCAAAAGATTAGATGCCATCAATGAATGTCTTGCCAGTGAGGAACTGCATGATGTGGTTACATTGAAGAAGCTGATGAACAGTTATGTTACAAAGGCTTACGTTTCAGAAGAGATATTTAAGAAAATAGACTAGTGTTACTTACGAAACGATGTACTAGATAAAAACAGAATGGAGAAGTGCATGAAAGAACAGGGACTGATAATTGGAATTGAATATGATAAATCAGTGATACAGGCTTGCGTTTATGATATGAGAGCAGGCATACCTGTTGCATGTGATGAAGTAAGCGGGCTTTCAATAGCAGATGCCATCAGAAGAATATTGGGCAGATATAATGTGGATGAGATTGACAGTCTGTGTGTTAAGTCAGGATTATCTGATATAGAAGAGCTTAATGATATAAGTGATCAGATAAATTCACTTGGGATAAACGAGAACCAGTACATGATCACAGGTTCTATACAAAGCTTTGCTTATTATGCGTATTCACAGCAGAAAGAACTGTATAAGTCTGGAGTAGTCCTTATGGATTATGATGGACAGGTTATTAATATATACAGGCTTTCATATAATACAGCTGATGGTGTGCAGTATATAGTATCAGCTCATGAACAGTATACGATAGATTCGCAGAGCGGCATGTCAGATAAGAAACTGGTTGAGTATGTGTCAGATTATTTTTCAAGGAATACAGCATCATCAGTATATCTTACAGGAAAAGGTTTTGATGTGAAAAAACTGCCAGATGGACTTTCAAAGGTGCTTGTGAATGGCAGAAAAAGCTTATATAGGTCAGAATCTGTATGTAAGAGGAGCCTGCTATGCAGCATATGAGAATATATACCATGATATATTTGATAACGTGACTCTGCTAGTAGATGGATGTATAAAGGTGAATATAGAAACTGACATAAATGAACGTGGAAAAGCTATGAGGTTCCGCATAATAAAGATGGGTACCGAATGGTATATGGCACGCAGAAGCGTGGATTTTATCATAGAAGATATGACAACCCTGGCTTTAAAGCTGATCACAGCTGATGGAAAATGTACTGATAAAATAATAGATATAAGCAGCATACCTTATCGTGAGGGAAAGACAACAAGGATAAGAATGGATATATATGCAGTATCACAGGACAAATGTATGCTGACTATTAAGGATCTTGGATTCGGGGAAATGTTCAGGACATCCGGCAGAGTTATAACAGAGGAAATAGATTTAAGTGAGGCATGCTTATGAGTACGATGATTCTATGCAGGGATAAATTAGCAGTCAATCCTTTATATATCAGCTGTTCTGATGTCAGATTATATTCAAATGAGGAGTTGTGCTACTATATTTATAACAATATATATATAATAACAAATGATTTTATAAGTGATGAGCTTATACATTTTTTAAGGTATGAGACAAAAGATATGGCACTTGCAGACAGAGTTGAACAGATGAAAAAAAAAGTGATGCAGGTCTTGCAGCTATTCTTGTTACTATATTAAAGTCAGTTGATTATTATTCGATAAGCCAGATAGATAAGATAAGTGAAATACTAAGTACACTGGACAGTCAGAATGTGTATGAGCGTTTAAGGTCAAGCGCTGATACATATCTTGACAGAAAGAGATATTTTAAGGCAATAGATTGTTATAAGCAGATAATAAAAAGAGTATAAAAATGATGCACCAGGTGCCTTTACAGCCAGAATATATCATAATATGGGAGTGGCCTATGCGGGTATGTTTATGTATGACAAAGCAGCCGAAAGCTTTAAGCTGGCTTATGAAACAGGACAGTATTCAGAAAGTTATGATGCTTATCTGGCAGCAAAATATTTTGACGAAAGAAACAAAGAACTTATAGTTGAGGATGTATCTGACAGAGAGCTTGCGGTAAGAAAGCACATAGAAAGTGTTATGGATAACGCCAGATATCAGGAAGAGTATAGAAAGCTTGAAGAGCTTGTAAAAAGGAAAGAGCATGGTGACGTTGCATATTATCATAAGGCCGTAAAAGATATACTTAGCAGCTGGAAGGATGAATACAGAGGTTACAGTGCGCGTGATAATTAGAAGAATATTAAGCTGTGATAATGTGCAAGAGGATAGCATGAATTGCGAGGTGATAAACAGGTGGGATTGTTCGATGTTATAAAAAATGGCTACGATAAGGATGATGATTTAAAAGATCTTGAAGAGCTTATGTATGATAATTCTAAAGAAGCAGGCAATAAAATGTCTATAAATGATATGATTAAAAGCTTTGAGCTTAATGAATCAGATAAAACATCAAAAGAAGAAGAGACTTCTGATTACAAGGAACTGCTTGAGAGTATGCGTAATAATGAAGAAGAAGATGGACCTTCCGGACTGGCGGAAAAAACAAGAAAACAGCAGGAAAGTGTTCAAAGAGAAGAAGAAAAATATGATAATCTTCTTAATACACTTCAGACTCAGACACTTATCAGGAAAGTAGATGATGTAATAAGGAGCAAGGGAAAAGACAGTCAGAATTCCAAAATAAAATCAACTGATCCAGATACTTATGAAAAATCAGAAAAGAGCAGGCAGAATATTAATACTATAATAGAAACTGATATAGACAGAGAACTTGAACTAAAGCAGGCAGAGCTTGATGCTGTAAGTACAACAGGTTTTAATGGTGATGATATAGGAAGCTTTATAAAAAGCCAGTGCGATATATGTGAAGAGGCTGCCCGGTTCATAGAAAATGCCAGAGTTGAATATGACAGTGTGACTGATTATTATGAGGATATACAGAAAATAGAAAATGCACCTGCTGATATAAGCAGAGAGCTTGTTATGGCGGCAGACAGAGTTGATAATCTGTCGGTAGACAGACGTATATTAAATACACCTGATAGCAGATTATCAAACAATGCATACAGAAATATGGAGATGTATGAGGCTGAATTTCCAGAGGCTGTAGCTAAGCTTCGCAGCACAGAGGATGACAGGAACACAATCGCCAGAGATATAAGAATGGTTAAAACAGAGCGTTCTATGTACAGGATGGAAGCTAAGGAACTTGTGAATAAACAGTTGAGGATAAAAGGCTATGCACAGCTTATATGTGGCCTGTTAGCAGCGATATTTGCTGTGTTTATGGTGATTATGGCAGTGACAGATGGAAAAGATAATATAGGTGCATTTATAACTGTAGTACTTCTTGCCGGAGTTATGGCACTCGGACTGTATGCATATCTTAAGTCGATAGAAAGAAAGGTATATGTAACGGAAATAAAACTTAACAAAGCAACAGCGATTCTTAATAAAATAAAGATAAAGTATGTAAATGCTGCCAACGTACTTGATTATCAGTACAATAAATATAATGTTAAGAGTGCGTACGAGCTTGAACAGAAGTATCAGGCATATATAGAGATGAAAGAAGAACAAAAAAAGATGCTTGAAGTCACAGGAAATCTTACAAGTGCAGAGGCAGATCTTATGCATATACTTGGAAGGCTTGGGGTTATAGATACACATGTATGGATAGCACAGGTAAAAGCGATACTCAATCCTAAGGAAATGGTTGAAGTAAGACACAATCTGTCAGTAAGAAGACAGAAGTTAAGAAAGCAGATAGAATATAATGAGAACAGAATTGAAGATGCAAAAAATAACATTAAAAATATAACGAGGAATAATCCGGCTTATGCTAAGGATGCAATGGAGATTCTGGAAAAATACTTGCCAAAACTATAAGTTGTGTTACAATTAAGAATGGCTTTTTGTAAAAAGAGATTAATATTCCGAATTAAGAAATATGACGCATATCAGGTGCGTAGTGTCAGAATGGAGGATAAGATGAAAGAGAAACTTGATGCAATCAAAGAAAGTGCTTTATCGCAGATTAGAGCAACTGATTCTCTTGAAAAGTTAAACGATATCAGAGTTGCTTTTCTTGGAAAGAAAGGTGAACTTACAGAAGTATTAAAGAGCATGAAAGAAGTAGCACCGGAAGACAGACCAAAGATAGGCCAGATTGTTAACGAGACAAGACAGGCTATTGAGGAAGTGTTAGATGCTGCAAAGAAGGATCTTGCTGCAAAGAAGAGAGAGCTTCAGATGAAGTCAGAGGTTATAGATGTTACACTTCCTGCAAAGAAAGCAGAATTAGGACATAAGCATCCTAACACTCTTGCACGTGAAGAGATAGAAAAAAATATTTATCGGTATGGGTTATGAAGTAGTAGAAGGACCAGAAGTTGAATATGATCATTATAACTTTGAACTGCTTAACATACCTGCTAATCACCCTGCAAAGGATGAACAGGATACATTCTACATTAATGATAAGATAGTACTTAGAACACAGACATCACCTGTTCAGGCAAGAGTCATGGAAAAGGGAAAGCTTCCTATCAGAATGATATCACCAGGACGTGTATACAGAGCAGATGAGGTTGATGCAACACATTCTCCTTGCTTCCATCAGGTAGAAGGTCTTGTTATTGATGAGAATATAACATTTGCAGATCTTAAGGGAACTCTTGCAGAGTTTGCAAGGGAACTTTTTGGACCAGATACAAAGGTTAAGTTCAGACCACATCATTTCCCATTCACAGAGCCAAGTGCAGAGATGGATGTAAGCTGCTTTAAGTGCGGTGGTAAGGGCTGCCGTTTCTGTAAGGGTGAAGGCTGGATAGAGATTCTTGGCTGTGGTATGGTTCACCCACATGTATTTGAGATGTGTGGAATAGATAAAGATAAGTATACAGGCTTTGCATTCGGTGTTGGTCTTGAAAGAGTAGCACTTCTTAAATATGAAATCGACGATATGAGATTATTATATGAAAACGACACAAGATTCTTAAAGCAGTTTTAGTATATATATATTTATATATATGCTGCATGGAAGGTTGTGCAATGTAATGTGTATATGCATATAAAGTAAATAAGCCCTGTACAGTCAGATTATCATATTGTGGCTGTTTAGTATATGGGCAGGAATGGAGATTAGTATGGATACATCTATTAAATGGATAAAGGACCTTGTTCCAGGTTTAGAGTGTACAGATCAGAATTCAGAGATGCTATGACTCTTTCAGGTACTAAGGTAGAATGTTTTAACAGACTTGACAAGAATCTTGAGAAGATAGTTGTAGGTCAGATTCTTTCAGTTGAGAGACATCCTGATGCTGACAAGCTTGTAGTTTGTCAGGTTAATGTTGGAGATGAAACAGTTCAGATTGTTACAGGAGCACCTAATATTGTTCCTGGAACAAGTGGACAGAAGGTACCTGTAGTTCTTGACGGAGGACGTGTAGCAGGAGGACATGATGGAAGTCCGCTTCCAGAGGATGGAATAAAGATTAAAAAGGGTAAGTTAAGAGGTGTAGAATCATGTGGTATGATGTGCTCTATTGAAGAGCTTGGTTCTTCAAGAGAATTCTACCCTGATGCAGCTGAGAATGGTATATATATATTCGGTGATGACGCTGTTGTTGGTTCAAGTGCAGTTGAATACCTTGGTCTTGATGATACAGTGTTTGAATATGAGATAACTAACAACCGTGTAGACTGCTATAGCATACTTGGTATTGCAAGAGAGGCAGCAGCTACATTCAGAAAACCATTTACACCACCTGAAGTACATGAGTCTGGCAACGATGAAGATGTTAATGATTATATTAAGGTAGATGTTCAGGCAGCAGATTTATGCAGAAGATATACAGCAAGAGTTGTTAAGAATATAAAGCTTGCTCCATCACCAAAGTGGATGCAGCACAGACTTATGACAGCAGGCATCAGACCTATCAATAATATAGTAGATATCACTAATTATGTAATGACTGAATATGGTCAGCCTATGCATGCTTATGATTATGATACTATTGCTGGCAGAAAGATAATAGTAAGAAGAGCAGAGGATGGTGAGAAGTTCGTAACACTTGATGGACAGGAAAGAATACTTGATTCTGATGCACTTCTTATATGTGATGGAGATAAGGCTGTAGGTTTAGCAGGTATCATGGGTGGAGAAAACTCTATGATAACAGATGATGTTAAGACAATGCTTTTTGAAGCAGCTACATTTGATGGTACTAACATAAGAAAATCCGCTAAGAAGATAGGCTTAAGAACAGATGCAGCAGGTAAGTTTGAAAAGGGACTTGACCCAGAACTTGCACTTGAAGCCATGAACAGGGCATGTGATTTAATAGAACAGCTTGGCGCTGGTGAAGTAGTCGGTGGAGTTGTTGATGTGTATCCTGCTCCAGTGGCTAAGAAGAGAATAGCCTTCGAGCCAGCTAAGTATAATGCACTTCTTGGAACAGATGTTTCCAGCAAGGATATGCTTGAATACTTTACAAGACTTGAAGTTGAATATGATGAAAAGAATAATGAGCTTATAATACCTACATTCAGACAGGATCTAAACAGAGATGCAGATATAGCTGAGGAAGTTGCAAGATTCTTCGGATATGATAATATCCCTACAACACTTCCTAAGGGTTCTACAACTATGGGTAAGATCACATTTGAAAGAAGCATAGAAGATGTTGCAGGTGAAGTGGCACAGTTTACAGGCTTCTCACAGGCTATGACATATTCTTTCGAGAGTCCTAAGGTATTTGACAAGCTTAAGCTTGCAGAGGATTCAGAGTATAGAAAGGCAGTTGTGATATCTAATCCATTAGGAGAGGATTTCTCTATCATGAGAACAATTCCAGTTAATGGTATGCTTTCATCACTTTCAACTAACTTTAACAGACGTAACAAGAATGTTAAGTTATATGAGTTAGCTAAGGTGTATATTGCTTCTGATGACAAGAACGAGCTTCCAGACGAAAGAGTTATGTTTACTCTTGGTGCTTTCGGAGAAGTAGATTTCTTTTCTATGAAGGGTGTTGTGGAAGAATTTCTTGAAAGAATCGGCATGAAGAATAAGCCAGAATATGATCCTGCAGCAGGAATTTCGTTCCTTCACCCAGGTCGTCAGGCAGATATCATATATGATGGTACTAAGATAGGTTATATTGGCGAGTTACATCCAGATGTAGCAGATAACTATGCTTTAGGAGAAAGAACATATCTTGTTGTTATTGATCTTGCAACAGTAACAGGAATGGCCAGCTTTGACAGAAAGTTTAATGGCATAGCAAAGTTCCCAGCAGTAACAAGAGATATTAGTATGGTTATGCCTAAGTCAGTGCTTGTTGGAAACGTAGAAAAGATTATTGAAAAACGTGCGGGTAAGATACTTGAAAGCTATAAGCTGTTTGATATATACGAAGGTGCCCAGATTAAGGATGGCTATAAGTCAGTAGCATATTCAATCTCATTCAGGGCAAAGGACAGAACACTCGAGGATAAAGATATCTCCCCTGTTATGGAAAAGATATATAAAGACTTAAGCGATGCCGGCATAGAACTCCGTATGTAATGTAATAGGCCAAAAGAAAAAGGAAGCGGCTGCGAAGCAGACATTTACTTTTTCTTGGCCATTAACGAACGAATAGTCATGCGAAGCAGGACGAAAGAGCGCGAAGCGCGGATTCGTGAGTATAGACGAGCCAAAAGAAAAAGGAAGCGGCTGCGAAGCAGGACGAAAGAGCGCGAAGCGCGGATTCGTGAGTATAGACGAGCCAAAAGAAAAAGGCGAACGAAATTAGAGGAATATTATGGATTTACATGATTTTTATTATGATCTGCCAGAGGAACTGATAGCTCAGGATCCTCTTTCAGATCGTTCAAGTTCAAGGCTGATGGTGCTTGATAAAAACACAGGGGCTATTGAACACAAGATATTCAGGGATATAACAGAATACCTTAAGCCAGGTGACTGCCTTGTTATCAATGATACTAAGGTTATACCAGCCAGACTTATCGGAGAAAAGGAAGGAACAGGTGCTGCCATAGAAGTGCTTTTGCTTAAAAGACTTGAAGACAGGCAGGATACATGGGAGGTTCTTGTTAAGCCAGGTAAAAAGTGTAAGGTAGGAGCTAAGATAGTATTTGGCGGTGGAAAGCTTAAGGGCGAAATCATAGATATAGTAGAGGAAGGAAACAGACTTATACAGTTTACATATGATGGTATATTTGAAGAGATACTTGATGAACTTGGACAGATGCCACTTCCTCCTTATATAACACATAAGCTTCAGGATAAAAACAGATATCAGACAGTGTATGCAAAGCATGAAGGTTCAGCAGCAGCACCTACAGCAGGTCTTCATTTTACCAAAGAACTTCTTAAGCAGATAGAAGATATGGGTGTTAAGATTGCAAGAGTCACTCTTCATGTTGGACTTGGAACCTTCAGACCTGTTAAGGTTGAGAATATCTTAGATCATCATATGCATTCTGAATTCTATCAGGTAGACAAGGAAGCTGCAGATATTATAAATAAAACAAAGGCTGACGGAGGAAGAGTTATCGCGGTAGGCACAACAAGCACAAGAACTCTTGAATCAGTAGCTGATGAGAATGGACATATACCAGTTAAGAGTGGCTGGACAGAGATATTCATATATCCAGGTTATAAGTTTAAGGCTATAGATTGTCTTATAACGAATTTTCATCTTCCAGAATCAACACTTGTAATGCTTGTATCAGCACTTGCTGGCAGGGAGAATGTACTTCATGCATACAAAGTGGCTGTTGAAGAAAAATACAGATTCTTCAGCTTTGGTGATGCTATGTTTATAAAATGATGAGATTATAATATGTTAAAAAAACATAAAACTGATCATATGACTTTGACATACAATTATTAATGTGGTAGTATGTCAAAGTTATTGGAATTTATATAATTTATATAAATGACAGAATATATGGTAAAACATATATTAAATACGTTTGTATGAGTAGCACAGATGATCGCGGCTGTGGTGTAAGAACCACAGGTGAGGAAAGTCCGGGCTTCACAGGGCAGGGTGCCGGATAACGTCCGGTGGAGGTGACTCCAAGGCTAGTGCAACAGAAATATACCGCCAGGCAAGAGGTTTTATTAATGTTTTTACATTGGTAGCTTCCGTTGTTAAACAATAGCAGCTCGCTGCTATTGTTATAGACTTAACACTTAAGTGTTAAGTCTATTGGTAAGGGTGGAAAGGCAGAGTAAGAGACTACCGCAGTACTGGTAACAGTGCTGGCTATGTAAACCCCATCCGAAGCAAGACCAAACATAAAGCTATACGGCTGCCCGTCGTGCTTTTAGGTAGGTCGCTTGAGCTTGCTGGTAACAGTAAGACTAGATAGATGATCATCATCAGCCGTTACTGGCTGAACATAACCCGGCTTATAGTGCTGCTCATATTTTTGTCTTGATTAGGTTTGACAGGGATTTTATAAAGGATATGAAAGAGAATAAGGATATAGAGAAGAACGAAAGAAGATTAAGAATTATAAGGGATGCACTGTTTATTGTTATTCCACTGATTATTATAGTTTTCATCTTCTTAACTTACATAAAAGATATTAAAACAATTATAAATGAAGTAGATACACTAAGATATGAAATGAATAGTGTATTAACAAGTATTAAATCTAATGATTCAGAAATGCTGGAAGCATCGGCTGACCATATAGATGAATCATCTAAGCATATGCAGTATATACTTTTAGAAAAAAAAAGTGGAAGCTTTTATCACACATTCCATATATAAAAAAAATACATAAGGTCAGCTAATACAATCGTTGATATTATTGTTAATGCATCAGATGATGTGTTAAAACCAGGCGTTGAAGTTATGAAACAATATCCGCTTTCGCAGTTGAAATCAGGAGATGGTTTCAGGGTGGATACTATCAATGCGTATCTGGATTATCTTGAGAAAATAGAGCCAGAGATAGAAGATATGACATCAAGTATAAGCCAAGTAAAGGTTACATTCAGCAAATCAGAAAATATATCAAAATATGTTGATAAGTTAAACAGCCTTACTGCTGCGTACAAGGAAAATGGTCAATATATACAGCTTTTCAGGGAATTTATCGGTGATGGAAGCGACAGGATGTATCTTATTGCAGCACAGAATTCTTCTGAGATCAGGGCATCTGGCGGATTTCCAGGTTCATTTGGAACTATAAGGATAGAAAATGGAGTTATGTCTATAGGTGATTTTCAGACTGTATACAAGGTGTTATCAGAAAGAGTGCCAGAAAGTGTGCAGGTTACAGAGCATGAAAAGACTATATTCAGCAGCTGGATGAGACTATCGAGGGATGTCTGTTATAATCCGGATTTTGAAAGAGTTGGCAGCATATGGGCACACTCATATGAAAGCAGAAATGGCATACATGTAGATGGAGTAATCTCATTGACACCGGTTATCATACAGAAAATACTTAAATATACTGGTGGGGTAACCTTGTCAGACGGTACAGAACTAAATGGTGATAATGCTACTAAGGTTTTACAGAAGGAGCTTTATTATAAGTATCTTAGCAACAGAACTGATACTAACATGAGTAATGCAAATGATTATGTTGATGCTTTATTTGCAGAAACGGCTAAGCTTGTTATGAGTAAGTTTGTATCAGAATTTGATTATAAAATGATATCACAATATGCACAGATTTTTATAGATGGAGGTAAAGACCGTACTATTCTTATGTGGATGGAGGATGAAAAAGCACAGACATATGTCAGGGAGGCCGGCTGTTCAGGAGGGCTTAACCATGATAAAGAACATCCGCAGGCAGGAGTATATTTTAGCTGTTCATATGCTAGTAAAATGGGATGGTTCATCAATCTTGATACACAGATAGGAGATTCTATGGTTAATACAGATGGAAGCAGAACATATGATATGACAGTAGTTATGAGCAATGCTATAGTAAGTGATGATATATATAAAGCAGGAGAATATATACTTGGCGCACAGAATGGTGGAATAAAAGGCTTTATTCATCTGTTTGCTCCTGAAGGTGGAACAATAAGTGATATAACAACTAGTAACTCCATGAAGATGGTACTTGATGAGTATGAAGGTCTGCAGCTTGCTTATAACCTCAATTTTATTGTTTATGCTGATAAACCTATAACTATAAAGTATAAGGTTACAACAGCTCCTGGGGTGGATGAGCCATTAACAGTAAGTAAAACACCTACATTACAGGAATATAGATAAGATGATTGCTTGGGATTGTGAAGCTGCTTATTGAAGTCAGCGTTTATACCAAAAAACAGGATGTTGTAAAAGAATTCATATTCTTTTACAACATCCTGTTTTTACATTTGGAATATTATATTAAATACGTTGTATTATTTACCTGTATATTTCTCTTCACAGTACTTGCATCTGTATACCTGTTTTTCAGGGTCTGCAAGAATAAATACCTGATCAAGCTCCTGTTCTATAGAAGTGATGCATCTTGGATTCTTACATTTGATAACATTAGTAATCTGCTTAGGAAGGGAGAGCGTTTTCTTTTCAACGATTTCTCCATTCTTTATAATGCTTACAGTTATGTTGTGATCGATGAATCCAATAGCATCAAGGTCTACAAGATCAAGACCGCCTTCTATCTTGATGATATCCTTTCTTCCCATTTTGCTGCTTCTGGCATTCTTTATGATAGCAACCTGACAGTCAAGTTTTCCAAGACCGAGGTTGTTATATATATCCATAGCCTTTCCTGCTTCGATATGATCCAATACAAAACCTTCATTAAGTTGACCTACATTTAACATATTAATCTGCTGCTAAGGAACATATACCGATATGTATATATCCACATAGCTTTTCCTTTCATTAATTTTTAAAATTATATTTATTTGTTATTTGTCTGTTTTTTGGTTTATCATTTGTCTGTTCTTTAGTTAAGACCAAGAAGTGTCATTATAAGTGCCATACGTACATATACACCATACTGTACCTGTTTAAAGTAAGCTGCCCTTGGATCATCATCCACTTCGACAGAGATCTCATTGACACGTGGCAGAGGATGAAGAACATACATATTATCCTTGGCAAGAGCCATCTTGGCTGTATCTAACACATAGAAATCCTTCATACGAAGATATTCATCCTCAGAGAAGAAACGTTCTCTCTGGACACGTGTCATATATAGGATATCAAGCTGTGGTATAGCTTCTTCAAGGCTTTCAACTTCTATGAATTCTGCGTTGTTAGCAGACAGTACATCATCTCTGATATAATCAGGGATTCTTAACTCTTTAGGAGAGATAAGTACGAATCTTACGTTGCTATATCTTACAAGAGAGTTGATAAGAGAGTGAACAGTTCTGCCAAACTTTAAATCGCCACACAGACCGATAGTGAAGTTATCAAGAGATCCTCTTAATTCTCTTATAGTCATAAGATCTGTAAGTGTCTGTGTTGGGTGCTGATGTCCGCCATCACCTGCGTTTATAACAGGTATAGAAGACTTGCTTGCTGCAACCATAGGTGCGCCTTCCTTAGGATGTCTCATAGCACATATATCAGCATAGCAGGATATAACCCCCTGATTGTATCTGACACACTCTCGCCCTTAGAAGCTGAACTTGAGTTAGCAGAAGAAAAACCTAATACAGAACCCCCAAGGTTAAGCATTGCTGACTCAAAACTAAGACGGGTTCTAGTACTAGGTTCATAGAATAAAGTTGCTAATTTCTTTCCATCACATACGTGACTGTATTTCTTAGGATCCTTTGAAATGTCTCTGGCAAGATCAAGAAGATCTGTTAACTCGCTGACACTTAAATCCAGTGGACTAAGTAAATGTTTCATCAATTGTTCCTCCGTGTGCTGTTGTTATGTTTAGCGTTATCTGACTTCATAATAAGAAAAGTGATTAAAAATAATCATCATACTGATAGCCAGTAACATTTACATATATATTACTATTATTTAACATAATTCTCAATTGTTATTTTAAAAAAAATGTGATAAAATTGTAAACATTGTTAATAAGTATAATGACCAGTATAATCAGACTAAATTAAAGATAGGTGCAATCTTATTATATAGGTTTAACATAGGAATGGAGGAGTAGTTTATATGTCAAAGATAATATTAACAGGAGACAGACCAACAGGCAAGCTTCATCTTGGCCATTATGTGGGTTCATTAAAGAGAAGGGTTGAACTTCAGAATTCAGGAGAATTCGAGAAGATATTCATAATGATAGCTGATGCACAGGCTCTTACAGATAATGCAGATAATCCTGAAAAGGTTCGTCAGAATATAATAGAAGTAGCACTAGATTATCTTTCAGTAGGTATTGACCCAGCTAAGTCTAATATATTCATACAGTCACAGATTTCACAGCTTACAGAGCTCACATTCTATTATATGAATCTTGTTACAGTATCAAGACTTCAGAGAAATCCAACAGTTAAATCAGAGATTCAGATGCGTAACTTTGAGGCAAGTATTCCAGTTGGATTCTTCTGTTATCCTATAAGCCAGGGCTGCAGATATAACAGCCTTTAAAGGCAACTACAGTTCCAGTAGGTGAAGATCAGGAACCTATGATAGAACAGACAAGGGAGATAGTAAGAAAGTTTAATTCAGTATATGGTGAGACGTTAGTTGAGCCTGAGATTCTTCTTCCACAGAACCAGGCATGTTTAAGGCTTCCGGTACAGACGGAAAGGCAAAGATGAGTAAATCACTTGGAAACTGTATATATCTGTCAGATAGTGCTGATGATGTGAAGAATAAGGTAAGAGGCATGTATACAGATCCTGATCATATTAAGGTTAGTGACCCAGGCAAGATAGAAGGCAACACAGTATTTACATATCTTGATGCTTTCTGTACAGATGAGGATTTTGCTTTATTCCTCCCAGAATACAATAATTTGGATGAACTTAAGGAACACTATAAGAGAGGTGGTCTTGGTGATGTCAAGGTTAAGAAGCTTCTTACAGAGGTACTTAACAAGGAATTAGAGCCTATAAGAAACAGACGTCATGAGTACGAAAAGGATATACCAGAAGTATACCATATCTTACAGGAAGGCACTAAGAAAGCATATGAAGTGGCAGAACAGACACTCAACGAAGTGAAAGCTGCTATGAAAATAAACTACTTTGATGATGCTGAGCTTATTAAGCATCAGGCTGAAAAATATAACGGACAGTAGAATAAAACTTAGCCGGATGATACTAGGAATAGATGAAACTGAAAAAGAAGAATTAAAGAAAAAAATGTAAAAATTCTAAGGTTATAAAAAGAATAATTATAAAAGCTACATCAAAGATATAGTAAATTTGATGTAGCTTTTAGTTTAGTATGAACAATGTTTATAAATTATGTTTATAAATAAATATGTTATAATGATGAATAAAACCACATTACAGTTTTTTAATAACCATGTTATTAGGGCGCGATATCTTGATTTCCTTGCCATTCATAACTATAAGACCTTTTTTATAATCTACTGTAAAGATAGTGATAGAGCTGCCCTCGTTATTCATAGACATGAGGTGCTTATTATCAGGAAAAAGACATACATATTTAGGATAATCGCCACTTACAGGAAGTGAGTTAAGAGTAACAATCTTTCCTGACTTCTTATCAACAGAATATATTGTAGCAGTGTTATCGCCAGCATTAGAGCAGATAAGATTGCTGCCGTTATTGGCAAATATTATATCAGAGGCAGCACTGTTTGACTTGTGGTCACGTCTTACAGTAAATATGTTTTGAATCATCTCAAAACGGGTTTTATCTGAATCCTTGTCATAAGAATATACATTGATATAATTCTTTAATTCACATACGACATAAGCATATTTTCCATCTTCTGAGAATATCATCTTTCTAGGGGCTGATTCCTGCTGTGAACGGATTATATCAAACAGCTTAAGCTTGCCGGTTCTGTGGTTGAACTCATATAACTTAATCTGATCAATACCAAGATCACACGCACATAACAGATCTTCATCAGGTGTAAAGCATGTGTTGCTTACGTGAGGACGGAAATTGCGTTCTGCAACGCTGCCCATGCCTTTGTGGAACACCTCGTCAGCAATACTGCCAACAGAACCATCAGCATTTATGTGCATGACAGTGATCTTACCGTCATGATAACCAGATACTACAAGGAAATTGTTGGCCTTAGTAACTGATATATGACAACCTCTCATACCGTTTATAGATGCGACATTCATAAGCTCAAGGCTTCCATCTTCGGTGATGGCATAGGCTGATACACCCTGGTCGCATATGGCATATAGGAATCTTTTGTCATGTGAAAGAGTTATATAAGAAGGGTTATCAATAGGTACTTCGCAGCGTTCATATATACGTCCCTCCTCAACATCACAATCGTATATATGTATACCTTTACTGCTCTCATGGGTGTAACTTCCCACATAAGCAACGTAATTATCTTTCATAGTAACCTCCAATCATTATCGCAAGAACTAAAAATATATGTATATATTAGCATTTTTCTTTGTGTTTATCAAGGCAGACATTTACAAGTACGATATCTTTACCAATCGATTTTATACAATGAAATGGAATGACATACACGAACTCCCTTCCAAAGACACCACATAGCCTTGGCAGGACCAGGAACTATGATTGAGTTGATGCAGCCGTTAGATGGCTCGAAATCTATGTCGATAACACATCCAAGAATCCGGCAGTCATTTTCGTTGATGACCTGTTTGTTTTTAAGATCATACATTTTCATACAGATTAAAAAACTCCTTTCTGACGTTTTGCCTTCTGCAGGTGTTTTGTAACAGTCGCGGCTTTGCATTTTTGTGTTCTTATTAAAATAATATGCTGATATACGCAGAAATGTGAAAACATGAGTGAATTATCAAAATATAAAGATAAAATGAATATATTGTGAAAGAAATAAAGTATATATTTACATAAAAACTTTTTATGGTAGAATGATAATATAATTATGATGTCGGAGGCAAAAACTCTGATACTAAAAAATATGGAGGATTTGATATATGTATTACTTTTTATGATGCAACATATATACTTGTGCTTATAGGTGCAGTTATAAGTATCATAGCATCCATGAATGTTAAGTCAACATTTAGCAGATACAGTAGGAATAACTACAGAACGAATATGACAGGTGCACAAGCAGCAAGTGAAATACTAAGAGCAGCCGGGATAACAGATGTCAGGATAGAAAGAGTGAGCGGAAATCTCACAGACCATTACTCGCCTAAGGAAGGAGTGTTAAGGTTATCAGATAGCGTATATGATGTTAATACGGTGGCAGCTGTTGGTGTAGCAGCACATGAATGTGGACATGCGATGCAGTATGATCAGGATTATTTTCCTATTAAGATAAGATCAGTTGTTATTCCGCTTGCTAATATAGGTTCATCTTTATCATGGCCAGTCATATTGTTAGGACTTATATTTGGAGCAACCGGGCTTATGCAGATAGGTGTTCTGTTATTCTCGCTCGTTGTTATATTCCAGCTTCTTACACTTCCGGTAGAATTCGATGCCTCAGCAAGAGCACTTAGAACACTTCGTGACAGAAATATGCTTGCAGGACGTGAACTCTCAGGAGCAAGGCAGGTACTTACAGCGGCAGCACTCACATATGTTGCAGCACTTGTTACATCTGTACTTCAGTTATTAAGACTTGTGCTGATAACCAGAAGAAATGACTGATTGACGTGAGTGTATTTGGGTATGATGAAAAATTAGAAAAATGTGGATATTAAAGGCAATAACTATAAGTAAATATACATGAGTAGCAATTTAAAGATGCAAGTGAACAATTGGCAGGAATATCATAAGATATTTTTGCAAATTGAATACTTGCATCTTTTATGTATAATAAAGCGGTCAAATATTTTATGCATAAAATATATGCAACGTAAATAAAATTATTAACAAACGGGAGAAAATGATGAGTAGAATCAAAAAACACAAATATGAAATAGCATTTATACTAATAGTGCTTGTGCAGGTTGTATATATATCCTGTATGTTTGGAATTAATAAGCAGGGGTTTCATTCTGATGAATTATGGAATTATGGATTTGCTAATAGCACTGATGGAACACATATATATCAGTCGGATTTGGGACATGAAGCCAAGAATCTTGACTCATGGCAAAGTTCAGAAAATTTTCGCAAATATATATCTGTAGATAAAAATGAGATATTTAATTATTCATCTATTTACTGGAATGCAGAGTGTGATTACAATCCTCCACTTGGATATATGATGTTACATTTTATATGTTCATTCTTTCCAGGTACATGGTCTAAGTGGTATTGTTTTGCACTTAATATGATATGTTTTGTTGTAATGCAGATATATCTTTACAGACTGTCTGCATCAATAACTAAAAACAAGCTGGCAGGGTTATTTACCATATTATTCTTTGGATTTACAATGGCTGCTTTAAATATCTGTATTTTTTTAAGAATCTATGCTCCTGCAACAATGTTTGGAACAATGCTTATGTATTATTCACATAAGTTGTATGATGCAAGAAATGATGAAAAAATACATTATGATTTATATATAAAAGCATTTGTTGTTACATTAGCTGGATGTTTTACACTTCATTTTTCCTTCCTTTTGCATTCATAATAACAGCAATGTATAGCTTGTATTATTTGTTTTCAAAACATTATAGACAATTTTTTGTATATGGTTTTGTTATGGCTGGAAGTGTTTTTGGTGTCAATATTAATATTTCCAGCTACTTTTGAGCAGATGATAGGAGATTCGTCAACATTATCTTATATGAATAAACAATACTCATTGGCATGGCAGAATAAAATATACTGGGCTTACATGACTAATGACTTGTTTGGTATTCATAATTCAATATGGAAAACTATGACGTGGGAATATATTGCATATGGAATTGGAATAATTTTGTTTATAACATTACCATTAGGATTTGTATTCA
>VOFC01007167.1_pt1 | contig 38045 bp, 50 predicted proteins | sample 5384161 | NCBI WGS metagenome assembly VOFC01 (sample SAMN12384722, study PRJNA508395) | human gut metagenome | isolation source: healthy gut B | host: Homo sapiens | reverse complement strand
TAACTGAGTGTTATAAATCAAGGAGGGTTTTATGCCGGCTGTCAGGAGGATCTCGCGGGATGCGATCGTGGATGCGGCGGTGGAGGTGCTGCGGGAGGGCGGATTTTCGGCCGTCAACGCCCGCAGCGTCGCAAAAAGCTGGGCTGCTCGACGCAGCCGATCTATTCGTCGTTTCAGAACATGGACGAGCTGAAGGCCGCGCTCCGCGCGCGCGCCATCGCGCTGCACACACAGCGCGTGCAGGACTCCCCTGCGCGCCCATGAGGGGAACGACACCCGCTACAGCAGCTACGGGATGGGCTTCGTCAAATTCGCGGCGGAGGAAAAGCAGCTGTTCCGCTGGCTGTATCTGGAGGGCGGGCAGATGGAGCCGTACCAGAACGACATTCTGCTGCCGGAGGTCCTGCGCGCGATGGAGGATGAATTCGGCTACCCGGAAGACGTCGCGCGCCGGTTCCATCAGGACATGATCTACTACTCCTACGGGCTGGCGATCCTCGCGAACACCGACCATCTGCATCTGACCGAGTCCGAGCTCCGCGAGGCCTTCCGCCGGGAGTTCCGCGCGCTGATCGCCATCCACGGCAGGCCCGCAAAGCTGCCGGAATTTGCTGTGAAAGCGGGTGTCGTCCTGTGAATCTGAAGGTATCGTTCTCCTGGGTCGGGCTGGTGGTCTTTGCGCTGCCGATGCTCATCAATCTCGCCTATGCCGCCTTCCCGCCGGCCGGAAAGGTGGAGCCGCCCACACCCGTCACCCGCTGGGTGGAGCTCGTGGAGCAGAGCAGCCGCATCGCTTATCTGCTCGCCGTCATGCTGCTTGTCAGCCGCGAGCCGGTCCGCCCGCAGGGCGTCTGGTTCTGGCTGGCGGTCTGCTTTCTGGCCTTGTACTACGCCGTATGGATCCGCTATTTTCTCGGCGGACGGGAGATCGCGCTGCTGCAGCGCGCGTTCCTGCTGGTCCCGCTGCCGTTGGTCTTTTTCCCGGTCCTCTATTATCTGTGCGCGGCGCTGTGGCTGCGGAATCTGCCGGCGGTGATCCTGATGCTGATCTTCGGCGCGGCACATCTGACGGTGTCGATCCAGTCGTTTTCTGCGCCGGGAGCGTAAAAAAATTCCTGTTTGCCGCGTCCGCGCTATTGACAAGGCTGCTCCGGCCGCGTATAATGTTTGATATACATCGAACGATGTGTATCGAATGATATATTTTGAAAAGGGGCACGGACCATGGCGCCGAAGAACAAGTTTACAAAAGAAGAAATGGTGGCAGCCGCGCTGCAGGTCGTCCGGACGAAGGGGATCGAGGGTCTGACCGCGAAGACGATGGCGGACGAGTTGGGTACATCTACGCAGCCGATCTTCACGGGCTTTGGCTCCATGGACAGCGTCAGGCAGGAGGTCTGCGCCGCCGCGGTACGCGTGTACGACCGATATACGAACGCGGGCCTGCAGGAGAAGATCCCCTTCTTCGGCGTCGGAATGCAGTATATCCGCTTCGCGCGGGAGGAGCCGGAGCTCTACCGGCTGCTGTTTCTCACGCGGGCGCAGGGGCAGGGCTGGAGCGCGATGCAGTCGATGAAGCATCTGCAGACGCTCGTCCGGCCGACGCTGATGGAGATCTACCAGATCACAGAGCTGGAAGCGGATCTGTATTTCCGGGATCTGTGGTTCGTGGTGCATAGCCTGTCCACGCTGATCGTGGTCGGCGACTGCCCCTACTCCGACCGGGAGATCGGGCAGGTCCTGACGGGGGTCAGCATCAGCATCTGCAAGTCCATCAAGGAGATCACCGGCTTCGCCGCCGGGACGTTTGACCGCGACGCGGCCTTTCGCGCGCTGGTCGGAAAGGGACCCAGGGTACAGGAGGATGATTAACATGACTGAAACGCTTCCGCTCAAATTGAATTGGCTCCGCTGTCCCGCTGCGGCGGCAAGACGCGGACACAGCTCCGGCCGCACACGGTGCTGGAGGATTTCCCCTGTTCTGCCCGAAATGCAGATACACCTGTGTGATCCGGTTTCAGAACGGAAAAATTGAAGAAATTGAAATGCCAGACGCTTAGACGCAGTGCAGACCACAACAGACGTGGAACGCGCTGCGTCTTTTATTTATTGTCAGGAATGAAGGAAATGCCCATGAAAGAATTTATAAAAAAGCACCCCGCACTGGCGGATGTCTGTGATGTGATCTTGTCCCTGCTCTGCGGCAGCTTCGCGCTGCTGGCCTTCGGCATCGTCTGGATCCTGGAAAAGCTCGCAGACGCGCGGCAGGGACAGGAGGGAAGGTGGCGGATATGAAAGAAATCGTTATCTACGTCCACGGAAAGGGCGGCTCGGCGGCGGAAGCCGGGCATTACCGGCCGCTGTTCCCGGACGCGGAAGTCGTCGGCTTTGATTACCGCGCGCAGAGCCCGTGGGAGGCCGAAGCCGAATTCCCGCCGTTTTTCGCGGCACAGCGGAAGCGCTGTGACCGCCTCACGCTGATCGCCAACAGCATCGGCGCGTTCTTTTCCATGTCCGCGCTGGATGCAGCGCTGGTCGACCGGACGTATTGGATCTCTCCCGTAGTCGATATGGAGAAGCTGATCGGCGATATGCTGCAGTGGGCCGGCGTGCGCGAGCAGGAGCTTGCCGAAAAGCAGGAAATTCCCTACGGCATTCGGTGAAACGCTGTCATGGAAGTATCTGACCTACGTGCGGGCGCATCCGATCGCATGGCGCGTGCCCACCCGCATCTTGTACGGCGCGCACGACGATCTGACCTCGCCGGAAACCATCTCGGCCTTCGCCCGGCGCGTCGGCGCGGAGCTGACTGTCATGCCGGACGGCGAGCATTGGTTCCACACGGAAGAACAACTGCGCTTTCTGGACGCCTGGATCACGGAAGGCGCCGGAAGATGAGGAAACATAGATGAAGCAGGAAGACATCATGAAACTGGAAGCGGCCATCGCGGCGGACTACGGCAATATCGCCGGGATGGTCGTGCGGAAGGACGGCGAGACCGTCTATGAACGCTATTTTGGCGGCTGCACGGCGGAAACCCGCCTCAACGTGTTCTCGGTGACCAAGAGCATCGTCTCGATCCTGCTCGGGATCGCGCTGGACCGGGGCTGCCTTAGAAGCATCGACCAGCAGGTCCTGGAATTTTTCCCGGAATACACGCCCAAGCGGGGCGAAAAGACAATTCAGAATATTACGATCCGGGACATGCTCACCATGACTGCGCCCTACAAATATCGCTCCACACCCTACACGAAGTATTTTACCAGCCCGGACTGGGTGCGGTTTTCCCTCGATCTGCTGGGCGGGAAGGGGCCGGTCGGCGAATTTCGCTACGCACCGCTCATCGGGCCGGACATCCTGACCGGCATTCTGACGCGGGTGACCGGGCAGTCCGTGCTGGACTTTGCAAAGGAGCGCCTCTTTGCCCCGCTGGGTATCCCCGTGGAGCGGAGCATCACCTTCCGCAGCAGGGAAGAACTGATGGCCTTTTACGAGTCGACCGATCTGCGCGTCTGGGCCGCGGACCCGGCGGGTGTGAACGCGGGCGGCTGGGGGCTGACGCTCTCGCCGATGGATCTGGCAAAGCTCGGGCAGCTGTATCTGGACGGCGGCATCTGGAACGGGCAGCGGCTCGTATCGGAACGCTGGGTGCGGGAGAGCACCGCCGAGCAGAGCCGGTGGGCCGAGCGCGATCTGCCCTACGGATATCTGTGGTGGGTCCTCCCGCAGGGGCACGGCTTTGCGGCCATGGGCGACGGCGGCAATGCCCTCTATGTCAGCCCGGATAAAAACCTGGTCGCCGCCACCACCTCCCGCTTTCAGCCCCGCGTGAAGGACCGGATCGAATTGATCCGAACCTACGTTGCGCCCTGCTTTGACTGAGAAAGGGAACCGCAAATGATCATGATCGAGACAGACCGCCGTCTACGGCATCAGCCGCACAGATTGGGAAACACGGAACATGAAACATGGAACATAAGATTTTGGAGAGACCATATGAAAAAGAGAAACCGCCCGTGACGTATGACACGCGGTATCGTTATAAGCTGGATATGCTGGAGCCGGGGACGATCATGCTCAAGTGGGTCGGGATCTTCCTGCTGATCGGTCTGGCGCTGGAGCTGCTGCGCTGGAAGCTCGCCGCGGCGATCGCGTTCGGGTTTTCCGGCGCGCTGTTTCTGCTGCTTCTGATCCTGCTCGCCATCAAGGCGCATCAGGACCGCGTCTTGAACGAGATCGCTGCGCAGGAGGACCGGGACACGGACTGACCTTCCCCGCATTTTCTCCGGAAAAGCCGAACAAAAAAGGGGCTTGACAAACGCTTTTTCCGTCGCCATAATCTAAATCGCTCGTTGCAGAACGAGCGTTTTAAAACAGATATTTTCGTTTCAGGAGGAGTCTATGCCGCCGAAACCGAAATTCACCCGGACGAGATCGTGCAGGCCGCGCTGACGATCGTCTCCGAAAAAGGCGTCGAGGCGCTCACCGCGAAGGAGCTGGGCGACGCGCTCGGCGCTTCCGCCCGCCCGATCTTCACGGTCTTTGCCAGCATGAGAGAGGTGCAGGACGCCGTGCGTGAGGCCGCGTGCGCCGCTTTGAGAGCTATGCGGAGCAGAAGCTGCCCGGCATGCCGCTGTTCTGCCCGAAGTGCCGGCGGACGTTCCTGATCTCCATACGGGGTCAGAAAACCGAATATCTTTGTCAGCCAGACGCTAAGACGCAGAGCTGAACCTGAGAGCAAAAAAACAGGTTCACTCTGCGTTTTTACCCGTTACAAGCGCCCATTTTTGGCTTTTTATTGAGAAAACAGGAGGAGAACACCATGGAAAAGACGATTCGGCTGCTCGCGGCGGCGGGCGTTCTGATGCTGCTGGCGGGGGCGCTTTTTGCTCTCACGCGGCAGTGGGTCTATGCGGCGCTGATCTGGGCCGGGGCGCTCGGCTGCCTGGCGGCGGCGCTGAACTTCAGAGGCAAGGCCAAAGACGCCCATCAGCACGAAGATGAGTAAGTATGACGCGCTCTGGCGCTATCTGCAAACCAGCGGCCAGACGCAGCTGACGCTGACCTTTGACGAGATCGCGGCCCTTGTGGGCACGGCGCTCGACCATTCATTTCTGACCCGCAAAAAGGAGCTGCCCGCGTACGGCTACGCCGTCGGGAAGATCTCCATGAAGCAGCAGACCGTAATCTTTCACAAATTACCGGAAGGAGGATCCCAATGAGATCCCTGAAAACCATCCAGAAGCTTTCGAGTCTCGGAAGTATTCTCAGCAAGATCGCGTTCGTCCTGTCCGTCGTCGGCTTCTGCGGCTGCATCGCGGGGCTGATCGGCCTGCGCTTTGGAAGCGACGCGGTACTCAAGCTCGGCAATATCCGCCTGCACGGGCTGATCGCCAACGAATATGGCCGCGCCGCTGGCTGTGGACGGAGGTCTGTCTGGCGCTCATCGTCGCGCTCTGCGTTCCCTATCTGCTGATCCGCCCGGCGCTCGCGCGAGCTTCTCTGCCAGATCCCGGAGCATACCCATACCGACAGCTGCTACACGCAGCTGTCCGCGGAGGACAGCGAGGATCCGGACGGCGATCCGCTGAACTCCCGCTGACCTGCACCATCACCGACGAGACGCACGTCCACGGCCTCCGCTGCTACGGGGCGTGGGTGCTGACCTGCGGGCTGGAGGAGCACACGCATACGGAGGCCTGCTATTCGACCGAGGATACGCTTCCAGACGGCGACGCTGATGCTGCCGTTCACGCTCAGCTTTCTGGACGATGTGGTCCCCGACAACTACCGGCTGCCCGTGACCACGTCGGTCTCCGGCGGCGATGCGGCTACGCCTACCATCTACCGGCCGCTGTATAAGGACTGGGAGATCCAGAAATTCGTGAATTCCAACCGCCTGGACGCCTTCGGCAAGGACGGCGCGGAAGTCGTGGTCACGCCGCAGGAGGAGGGCGGGAACCCGTATCTGGACGATCCGACCTACGTCGATTTCGCCTTCATCGTCAACAAGTACACCAATGACCAGTGCGGTCTGGCCGATCTGCGCGACGCCTGTTCCGTCACGCTGACCGACACGCTGCCGACCTATACGGACAGGAACGGCGTCAGCCGGATCGCCGTCTTTGACGCAGACCAGAACCCCGGCTGGACGCTGAGCGAAGACAGGGAAGACCGTCTCCAGGACCTATACCGGCGAACATTCCGCAGAGATCCTTCTGCAGATCTACAACGATGCGCTGCACCTGCGCTTCCCCCGGTCTGCAGTTCACTGCGCTGGCAGGCGGAACGCTGGAAGCCGATCTGGACAATACGGTACATCTCGAAGCCATCCCGAGCGGCGAAGCGCCGGGCGAGACGCACCGGAGGCAGACGACCCGCTCCGCTTCCGCCTGACGACCGACCCCACCACACAGGGCTAAATTTACCAAGGGCGCAGAGAAGGGCGATATCTACGACGTGGAGGTCTATAAGACCAACCCGTACCCGTGGAGCCTTGCGCTTTCCAACGGCAAGTCGCAGCAGCTGCGGCATATCGTGATCCAGGACCGGACGATCGTGGAAGACGGCGAAGTCGTGCTGGCGGGGCTGGACGAAGCCCTGCGGTTCGTCCGGCTGGAATCCGTCACGACCGGCGCTTCCCTGCCGGAGGGCAAAACATATGCGGATCTCGTGGACCATATCACCGCCTATTACACGGACGGGACGACAGAAACCATCTCCGCCCTGCAGGCGGACGCCCACGGCAATATTACCGTGACCTTTGACGGGGAAAAAAGTCTGCGACGGCTATGATATCGTCTTCGCGGAGGATTATGAGATGCAGGCCGGCGGGCAGGTCCGCTTCCATGCCTACACGGTCTACCGCGACCCGGAACACACCCACGTCCCGGACGGGCAGACAAAGGTCACCTATACGAACGCTGCCCGGTCCATCAACAGCTACCCGTTGGACGGCGAGACCGGCGACAAGATCGCCTATGCGTTCTCCGACGCCACGATCATCGCCGCCCAGTCGATGTACGCGGAGAAATTCATCGCCCCGGCCGGGTCGGACAGCTGGAGCAAGCAGGGACTGCTGGTCAAGGCCGGATCCGACTTCGACTACCTGCTGGAGATTGTCAACGAGACTGCCGCTGTGCATACCGGCCTGACGGTCTACGATACCCTGCCCCGCATCGGCGACCCGAATCTCTTTGGCGCATCCGGCCGTGGCTCGGAATTCCCGGTCCGCCTGCGCAGCGCCATCACGCCGCCGGAGGGCTATACGGTTTATTACACCACGAGCGACGCTGTCTACACCCATTCCATGGGGGAGATGGTGAGCGCCGATATCTGGGCAGCCACAGTCTCCGACTACGCGTCCGTCACCGCCTTCAAGCTCGTCGCCGGAGAAGGGACCGTGCTGGCCGGGAATTCGACGTTCCGGGTCCGGATCCCGGTATGCGCGCCGAAGGCCTTTGACGAAGACTCCATGGCTCTCCTGCGCGCGAAGGTCGATCAGGATCAGGCCAGCGGCACGGTCTCGTGGCTGCAGGCCGTCAATGCCTTCGGCTTCCGGACCGTGCAGACCCCCACGGTCAAGGAATCCAACACGGTCTGGGCCCGGGTGTGCTTCGCGGGCTTCTGCGTGAAAAAGATGAACGGCGCGACCCAGGCGGCGCTGCCCGGCGCGTTCCTGCTCCTCTCCGCCGCCGCCCTCCCAGACCTCCGCAAACGCCGCAGCCGGAAGCGCTGAGGCAGCATTCACACCCAATCCACAACGCCGCCGGCGCAAAAAGCACCGGCGGCGTTTTTCGGCAAAATGCCGGGTTTGTCTGTATCTTCTTGCAAAGTTCTCCTGCATATGTTACACTTTTTACTGGAAAAACGTACAGGAGGCACGGCATGGATCGGTATCGTATCATTGAGGTCAAGCAGAGCGTCTTTGCGGACAACGACGCTGCGGCGGAGCGGCTGCGCGGCGAGCTGGACGCGCAGGGCACATATCTCATCAACCTGATGTCCTCGCCCGGCTCCGGCAAGACGACGACGCTTCTGCGTCTGCTGCCGCTGCTGCAGCGGCAGCTGCGCGTGGGCGTGATGGAGGCGGATATCGACTCCGACGTCGACGCGGACACCGTCTCGCGCACCGGCGCGAAGGTCATCCAGCTTCACACGGGCGGCATGTGCCACCTTGACGCCGGGATGACCCGCGAGGGGCTGCAGCAGCTGGAGCCGGCGGGGCTCGACCTCGTCATTCTGGAGAATGTCGGCAATCTTGTCTGTCCGGCGGAATTTGACACCGGCGCACATCTGAATCTGATGATTCTCTCCGTTCCCGAGGGGCACGACAAGCCGCTCAAATATCCGCTGATCTTCAGCGCTGCGGCGCAATGATCGTCAACAAGACGGATGTGCTTCCGTATTTTGATTTTGATCTGGACAAGGTCACGGAATTTGCGCGGCGTCGCAACCCCGACCTTGAGATCTTCCCCATTTCCGCCAAAACCGGCGATGGTGTCGAGGCGCTCGCCGACTGGCTCTGCACCCGGATCTGCACAGAAGAAGAGAAGAAGGAGACAAACGCATGATCGATCAGGAACTGAAGCAGCGCGCGCTGACCTCCGCCGCCAAGGACGAGGCTGCGCCCCGGGAGAAAATCCTCAAGCTTGGCAAAAAGATCACCGACGTTGTTGAGCATAAGCTCGGCAAGCTGCGCGCGAGGACGCAGAATACTGGGGGCTGGCCGGCGTCGTGACGGATGAAATGGCCGATATTGCCCTGACCATGAAGCTTCGCACCCCGTATACCGTCGAAGAACTCTGGCGCATGAACAAGGTCACGGACGAGCAGAAGCCGCATTTTCAGGAGCTGCTCGATCAGATGAGTTACATCGGCCTGCTGGAATATGACTACGGTTACCACTATGACCACAATGGCCGCACCGCGCCGCAGTCGGAGCGGCGCTACATTCTGCCCATGTTCGTGCCGGGCAGCGCGGAGCTGTTCAACATGGAGGAGGATGCAGCTGTCGGGCCGGAACCCGCGGCTGGAGCAGCATCCGGAGCTTGCCAAGTTCTTTGAGCGCATGACCTATGTGCCGCTTGCGGGCAAGACACACCTGCTGCCGCCGGGCGGCGGCGGCGTGGGCATGCACGTCATCCCGGTTGAAAAGGCCATCTCGATGGAGAATCAGACGCTCGACATTGAGCATCTTTCCTACTGGCTGAAAAAATATGAGGGGCACATCGGTGTGGGCCAGTGCTCCTGCCGCACGAGCCGCGCCGTGCTCGGCGAAGGCTGCGCGGACGACAACATGTGCTGGTGCATCGGCGTGGGTGATTTTGCAGACTACTGCCGCGAGACGGGCAAGGGCCACGACATCACCTATGAAGAAGCCATGCACATTCTGCAGGCGGCCGAGGATAACGGTTTCGTCCACCAGATCACCAATATCGACGGTGAGAACAAGATCTTCGGCATCTGCAACTGCAACGTGAACATCTGCAACGCGCTGCGCACCTCGCAGCTATTCAACACACCGAATCTCTCCCGCAGCGCCTACACGGCGAGGTTGACCGGGCAAAGTGCGTGGCCTGCGGCAAGTGTGTGGAATACTGTCCCGCGGGCGCAGTAAAGCTTGGCCAGAAGCTCTGCGACAAGCACGGCAACACCGTCGAATACCCGAAGCATGAGCTCCCCTACGGCCTTAAGTGGGGCGAGGAGCACTGGGATCCTGACTACCGCGACAATAACCGCAAAAACTGCTATGACAAGGGTACCGCTCCCTGCAAGACTGCCTGTCCCGCACACGTCGCTGTACAGGGCTATCTGAAGCTCGCCGCGCAGGGCAAGTATCAGGAAGCACTGGCGCTTATTAAGAAGGACAATCCCTTCCCCGCGGTCTGCGGCCGCATTTGCAACAAGCGCTGTGAGGAAGCGTGTACGCGCGGAACCATCGATCAGGCTGTCGCCATCGACGCGGTCAAGAAATTCCTCGCCGAGCAGGATCTGCACGCCGAGACACGCTATATCCCGCCCGTCGTCGTCGCCTCCAGCCGACTGAGCGGCTGGGACCAGAAGATCGCCATCATCGGCGCAGGTCCGGCCGGTCTTTCCGCCGCGTATTATCTGGCCACCGCGGCTACAAGCCCACAGTCTTTGAAAAGTCCGCCCGTCCCGGCGGCATGATGACCTACGGCATCCCGTCATTCAAGCTGGAGAAGACCATCATCGACGCGGAGATTCAGGTTCTGCGTGAGCTTGGCGTGGAGATCCGCTGCGGCGTGGAGGTCGGTAAGGATGTGACCATCCCGCAGCTGCGTGAGCAGGGGTTCCTCGCGTTCTACATCGCCATCGGCTGTCAGGGCGGACGGCTTCCGGGCGTGCCGGGCGAACGGCCAAGGGCACCGACATCGCCGTGCACTTCCTGCATGAGGCGCTGGCCGACGAGAACGCAGCATATGGACGGCAGCGTCGTTGTCGTCGGCGGCGGCGGTAATGTCGCCATTGACTGCGCCCGCACTGCGGTGCGCTTCGGTGCGGAAAAGGTCTCGATGGTCTGTCTGGAATCGCGCGAGACCATGCCTGCCGCGAAGGACGAGATCGCCGAGGCGGAAGAAGAGCACGTCGAGATCTGCGCCGGCTGGGGTCCGAAGGAGTTGCTGCAGGATGAAAGCGGCCATGTAACTGCCGTCGTATTCAAAAAATGCCTGCGCACCATCGACCCCGAAACGGGCCGCTTCTCCCCCGTCTATGACGAGAGCGAGACGATCACCATCCCGGCTGACCATGTCGTCTTCGCCATCGGTCAGGCGATCGAATGGGGCTCGCTGCTTCAGGATACGAAGGTCGAGTTCCACCGCGGCAACTACCCCGTCGCCGATCCTCTGACCTATCAGACGGCGGAGGAGGACATCTTCGTCGGCGGCGACGTGTATCACGGCCCGAAGTTCGTCATCGACGCCATCGAGGAGGGCAAGTGCGCCGCCGAATCGCTGCACCGTTACGTCCACAAGGGTGCAAGCTCACCATTGGCCGCAACCGCCGCGACTTTGTCATGCTGGATAAGGAGAATTTCTCCGTCAACTGCTACGATCACGCCACCCGGCAGACCGAGGCCGTCGACCCCGCGGTGGACCCGCATTCGTTCCGCGACGCGCGCAAGACGCTTACGTCCGAGCAGGTGCAGACCGAGACGGCCCGCTGCCTCGGCTGCGGCGCAAGCTGGGTCGACCCGAACAAGTGCATCGGCTGCGGCGTCTGTACGACAAGTGCGTCTTCGACGCCATCCATCTCAAGCGCGACCACCCCGAATGCTCTACCATGATGAAAGCCGAGGACAAGCTCAAGGGCATCGCCTCGATGGCCGGCAAGCGCCTCGGCGAGACGCTGCGCAGCCGGAAGGACTGAGCCATGCACGAGCTTGGCGTGGTCTTCCACATTGCTGACACGCTGGCGAGGATCGCGGAAGAAAACCAGGTGACGCGCATCCGCCGCGTCACGCTGGAGCTCGGCGAGGTCTCTACCGTCGTGCCGGAATATCTGACCGACGTCTGGAGCTGGAACTGCAAACGCACGCCGCTTCTGACCGGCTGCGCGCTCGAGATTGAGCGCATCCCCGCCGTGACGCACTGCGGCGCATGCGGCCAGGACTATCCCACTGTACCGCAAGGCAAGCGCTGCCCCCGCTGCGGCAGCCCCAGACCTGGCTCCTCCAGGGCAACGAATTCACCATCAAAGAGATCGCGGTTCCGGATACATAAACACACCCCCGCCGGTTTCCCCAAGGAAACCGGCGGGGGTTTTTTATGCGGGATTCAGATTACCACGGAGCCTTGGTTGCCCAGACTTCTTCGTAGTTGCTCTTGTCGACCAGCTCATAGCCGGTGTCGATGTAGTGGGTCTCGTCGCCGAGATCGACGTCTTCGCCCTTGATGAGCTTGTAGAGCGTCTCAACGCCGAGGGAGCCCATGTTCGGATAGTTCTGGCCGATCAGCAGGTCGACCATGTCCATGCCGACGTACTGCATCATCGGTTCGCAGGTATCGACGGAGATGATGTGACCGCCGTTCTCCATGAACTTCTGGACCTCAGGCAGAGCGTGCGGCCGACCATCATGTTGACGAGCTGCGGCTCGGTACAGTCCTTCGTGTCGATCGTGCCGACGCATTCGCCGTCGCGCAGGACCGTGATGCGGTCGCTGATCTCAAACAGCTCGCTCAGACGGTGGGAAATGAAGACGACCGTCACGCCCTGATCGCGCAGATTCCGGATGACGTTCATGAGGATCTCGGTCTCGCGGTCCGTCAGCGAGGAGGTCGGCTCGTCCATGACGATCAGCTTCGCGTTGGTGGACAGGGCCTTCGCCACCTCCACCATCTGCCGCTGCGCGATGGACAGATCCTTGACCAGCGTATTGACATCGGCCGTCAGGCCGACCATATCGGTATAGGTCTTCGCCAGCTCCGACGTCTTCTGGAAGTCGACGAAGAAGCGGGCTCTGCGGTTTTCCCGGCCCAGGAAGATGTTCTCCCGGATGCTCATGTTGGGCATGAGGTTCAGCTCCTGATAGATGATGCTGATGCCCATGGCCGTCGCTTCCGTGGTCGAGTGGATCTGGACGGGTTTGCCTTCCCAGAGGATCTCGCCGCTGTCCGCCTGATGCACGCCGGACAGGACCTTCATGAGGGTCGATTTGCCCGCGCCGTTCTCTCCGATCAGCGCGTGCACCTCGCCGCGCCGGAGCGAAAGCGAGACGTCCCGCAGCGCGTGAACACCCGGAAAGGACTTGTTTATATTTTTCATTACCAGAAGTTCTTGTTCCATGTTTCCTCCCTTGTGCCGCTCCCGGGGAGCGGCCGGTCCTGCTGTTATGCGTTTTCGTCCATCGTTACCCAGGCGTTGCCCTGCTGGTTCGACTGCAGGCAGGCCTGGACGAAGCGGACGCCTTCGGCGCCGTCGTGCACGGTCGGGAAATCGATCATGCCGGGCTCGAACGTGCCGTCCTTTTTGGCGTGCAGGCACTCCATGAACGAGCGGTAGAGGTTGCCCATGGACTCGAGCCAGCCCTCGGTGTGACCGGCGGGCAGACGGCCGTACTTTGCGGCTGCCGGCTCGATGCCGCCGCCGCCGCGGTGACGCTCGACGATGGTGCCGTCGCGGTCGATCATCGTGACCTTCTCGCATTCCTCCTGCGCCCACAGGATCGAACCGTTCTCGCCGTAGATGCGCACGCGCAGGTCGTTGTCGTGGCCGATTGCGAACTGGCTGGTCCAGTAGCAGCCGGTCGCGCCGCCCTCGTACTCGACGAGGACCACATCGTTGTCATCGAGCACGCGGCCGGGAACGACGACGTCCATCTTGGCCAGCACGCGCCTGATCTTCAGGCCCGTCAGCATCGACACGGCGTTTTCCACATGCGTGCCGAGGTCGCCCAGGCAGTTGACGCCGCCGGACTGCTTCGGGTCGCAGCGCCATTCGCCCTGCTTGCCGCCCCACTCGCCCTCATAGGCGAGCCAGCCCTGCGGATACTCCGCCATGACCGTGCGGATCTTGCCGAGCTTGCCCTCGGCGATATAGCGGCGGATATGCTTGGCCGTCACATGGCCCATATAGGTGTAGGTCACGAGGAAGAGCAGGCCCTTCTCCTCGGCCAGTGTCTCGAGCTCCTTCGCCTGCTCCGCCGTCAGGCACAGCGGCTTGTCGCACGCGACATGGATCCCGGCCTCCAGGAAGGCCTTGCAGGCGGGATAATGCGTCACGTTCGGCGTGACGATGGTGGCAAAGTCGATGCCGTCTTCGCGTCCGGCCTCCGCCTTTGCCATTTCATCGAACGTTGCGTAGCAGCGGTCCGGCGCAATGCCGAGCTGCACGCCGGTCTCGCGGCATTTTTCAGGCGTTCTGGAAAAGCAGCCCGCCACCAGCTCCGCCTGACCATCCAGATTGATCGCGCGCCGGTGCGCGTCGCCGATAAAGGAACCCGGGCCGCCGCCGACCATACCGTATCTGAGTTTTTTCATTGCTTCGCGCTCCTGACGTCATGAAATTCTTGTGTGTAAAAAAAACCCGTTTTTAACCGGTTTTTTCACAATTTTTTCGATTTACTAAATCTTTTATATATCTTTTCATCGTAAACTCACAACCAATATCTTGCGATTTCAGTCCGACAATCTTGCGCTCCTCTTCTTTTTTTGTATGAGCCTCCAATCCTCCCCTCTGCATTTTGTTGATTTTGTCCATTGATTTTTGCGGATTATAAAATACACCCGCCGGTCTGACCGGCGGGGTGTGGACTTACAGGATCTGCAGGATATCGCCCTTGAGGTAGAGAGACTGCTCGGAGGACAGGCTGGCGGGGTGATCGCGGGACTGCATCAGCGGCTCGAGCAGGCGCGCGTCGCGGCCGGCATCCTGCGCGGCCTCGCGCAGCATCCGGAGAAACAGCTCCGGCGTCATGAACTGGCTGCACGAGCAGGAGACGAGGAAGCCGCCCGGGCGTACGAGCTTCATGCACTGCAGATTGAGCTCCTTATACCCGCGGTAGGCGCTTTCGAGCACCTTGCGGCTCTTGGCGAAGGCGGGCGGGTCGCAGATGACGAGCCCGTACTGCCGTCCTTCGGCGGCATACTGCCGGGCAAGGTCAAAGACGTTCGCGCAGGTTGTCGTGACGCGGTCGGCCACGCCGTTAAGTTCTGCATTTCGCCGCACGAGGGCCAGCGCCTCCTCCGACACATCCACTGCCTCGACCGACGCCGCACCGTAGAGCGCGGCATGGATGGAAAAGCCGCCGGTGCAGCAGCACAGGTCGAGCACATCCTGCCCGGGCGCGTAGGGCTTCAGCCGCCCGCGGTTTTCCTGCTGGTCGAGGAAATGGCCGGTCTTCTGCCCGTTTTCGATGCAGACGAGCATCCGCGCGTCGTGCTCCCGGATGACGATTTCCTCCGGGACCGTGCCGTAGACGCAGGCCTTGATCTGCGGCAGCCCCTCTTTTTCGCGCACAGGCAGATCGTCCCGCTCATAGATCCCGCGCGGGGCAAAGATCTCCGCGAGGATCTCCACCAGCGTTTCTTTCCACTGCTCGAGACCGAGGCAGGCGATCTGGAACGACAGGCAGTCGGCAAATTTGTCGACCGTCAGCCCCGGCAGTCCGTCGGACTCGCCGAAGACGACGCGGCAGGAATCGGAAAAGCCCAGCGCCTGCCTCGTCTGCCACGCCGCGCGGATGCGGCGGGCGAAAAAGTCACGGTCGATCGTCTCCTCCGCCCGGCGCGTGAGCACGCGGACGGTCAGCTTCGACCGGGCGTTAAAGAACCCGCGGGCCACGAAGTGCTGGCGGCTGTCCAGCACGTCAACGACACAGCCGTCCGTGCAGATATCGTCCGCCCAGTCGAGTTCATTGTCATAGATCAGACGCTGCCCCTTCAGAACGCCGGCTTCCTCGCCCCGCGCGCAGGCAGACCTTCGGATATTCCATAGCTCCTCCTATAGCTCGAGCGTATAGCGCTCGCAGGCATTGATGATGGTGGTGCCGCCGCGCTGCAGCACGCGGGGGATCGCATGGCCGTACTCCGTATGCACGTGGCCGTGGATCAGATAGCGCGGCTGATAGCGGTCGAGCAGCGGCAGGAAGGCCTCAAAGCCGCAGTGGGCAAAGTCCTCCGCGTCGCCGAAGCCGCGGGCCGGGGCGTGCGTAAGCACGATATCGACGCCACCCGCGCGGCGGATCTTCCAGCCGAGCTTCCGGATGCGGGCTTCCATCTGCCGCTCGGTGTACTGGTTCCGCCCCCCGGAATACAGGGGGCTGCCGCCAAGACCCACGATCCGCAGGCCGCCCACCGTCACGAGCTTGTCTTCGATGCACTCGCAGCCCTCCGGCGGGCGCGATTCGTAGTTGTCGTCATGGTTCCCCCGGACGTAGAGCAGGGGCGAGCGGCCGAGCGTGGCGAGAAACGTCAGATATTCGGCCTTCAGATCCCCGCACGAGAGCATCAGGTCATACTCCCGCAGACAGCCGGGCTTGTAAAAATCCCAGAGATAGCGGCTCTCCTTGTCCGCAAGCAGAAGCAGCTTCACAGCAGCGGCCCCCTTTTCTTCGGCTGGAGCGCATCGCGGTAGACGCCGAGCAGGCGCACCATCGGCTGCGCCATCGGCAGCAGCTCCTCATAATCCGGGATCTTGCCGGTGACATTGCTGCACAGCCAGTCCATACGCAGGATCTTTTCCGGCGAGAACCACTGCTCGCCGTCATTGCGCAGCGTGCCCTCCTGGTCGGTGATGCGGCGGTGGAAGGGGGTCAGCTCGCCGTGCACCAGCGCCTCGCGCAACACCCGCAGCAGCTCCCGCGGGCCGTCCGGCACACTGGGTGCCAGCTGCACGTCGACCGACGCCGCTGGCAAAGCCCCACCAGTAATTAACCGCCGCTGCGGCGCTCAACTCGTCCCAGCCGCCGCGCAGGATGCTGCGCGCCAGCCGGATATAGACCTCGCCCCAGTTGCGGACCGGCAGCGCCTCGCGCCGCGGCTTTCCGTCCTCTACGCGGCACAGGCCGCGCCAGCCGTTCTCTTGCCCCGGCCGCTTGAGGTCGTGGGCGCAGATCATGCCAAGCCCCTCCGCCGCCAGCGCGGCGGCAGGCTCCTGCTCGCAGCACGACCAGCGCAGCAGGATCTGCGCGTCCGGCCGCGTCAGCTGCGCACCGAGCGCGAACGCGTTGATCGCCGCGGGCGTACCGAAGACCGGCGCGTCGGCGACGTAGCCGATGCGCGCGTCCGTTGCCAGCGCGCCGGCCAGCGCGCCGAGAAGGAACTTGGCCTCATAGATCCGGCTGTAATACGTCCGGACGCCAGGATACGGCATATCGACCGAGCAGTTGAGAAAGCGCACGCCCGGATACTTGGGCGCAAGCTTGCGGCAGGCGAAGATCAGCGGCACCGTCGTGGTGAAGACGACCTGCGCGCCGTCGGCCGCGGCCTGTTCAAGCGCGTCCTCGGGACTCGGATAGTCCGTCACGAGATAGACCCGCGCATCGACGGCCTCGCCGAGCGCCTGCACCAGCTGGCGCCGCCCGGCCTCATGCGCGGCGATCCACGGGCTGGCCTCCGGCGCGTATTCGTAGACGAACGCCGCGCGCAGGCACCCGCGGAAGCCGGTCAGACGGCCAAGCAGGCTCTGCGGCTCCGGTGCAGCCTCGGTCTGCACGGCGATCTTGCCGCCCTGGGCGACAGCCTCCAGCTCCGGCCAGATGGCGCGGATGGACCGCTCCAGCTCCGCCTGCGTCAGCACGCGCAGATCGCCCAGCGTATACGTGTGCAGCCACACCAGCAGCGCCTCCGCCGTCGTGACGGGCGGCGCGGACTGCGTCAGCTTGTCATAGGCGGTCTTGAAGGTATAAAAGGCCGTGAGGAACGCGCGGCGCTCGAGCTGCGACCAGACATGGTCGGCATCGAAGCCCAGCGCGGCCTGCAGCTTGGGATAGTCGCCGACACGGTTGAAATGCACCTGATACAGGCCGCAGAGCCCATAAAAATGCAGGAATTCATAATAGACCCGCACTGCCGGGTCGTCGGAGTACAGCGGCAGCACGCGCGTGACGTACGCACGGATGGTCGGCGCGCCGAAGCTCCGCAGGACGCTCACGCGCTTGTTGCCCTCCTGCACGTAAAAGCTTCCCATGTACTCAAAGCACCGGATGGGATCCGTGATGCCGGTGTCGCCCAGATGCGCCTCGCAGAGTGAGATCCACTTGCTTGCAAACTCCGTCCCCAAGTCCAGCAGCGGCATGAAATTCGCCGCGAAGGCCGTCTGCCGCCCGGCGGTATTCATCCCGACGATCTGGGCGATCGGGATCTCCAGCTCGCCCAGATCCACGCGCCCGGCCACCACGCCGCCCTGCAGCAGCTCCTCGAGGACCTGCGGATAGGGGTCGCGCCCGCGGTGGACGCAGTCGCGGTAGCATTTCTGCCCGGCTTTGAGCGCCAGCTTGAACTGATGCAGCGCTTCTTGTCTGTTGATGCTCGTGGTCATGATCCGGTGTCTCCCTTCTCATTTTTATGTGCAAGAGCCGCCCGCGGTTCGGGCGGACGGCTCAGATATGATACTTATATTTCTTGTCTGCCCTCCAGGGCGCGCAGCAGCGTCACCTCGTCGGCATACTCCAGCTGGCTGCCCACGGGGATGCCGTAGGCCAGCCGCGTCACCTTCACGTCCATCGGGCGCAGCAGACGCGACAGATACATAGCCGTGGCCTCGCCCTCGGTGTCCGGGTTCGTGGCCATGATGACCTCGCGCACGCCGCCCTGGGATACGCGGGAGATCAGCTCGCGGATGCGCAGATCGTCCGGGCCGACGTGGCTCAGGGGCGAAATGACGCCGTGCAGCACGTGGTAGACGCCGTGGTATTCCCGCGCACGCTCCATGGCGATGACGTCCTTCGGCTCGGCCACGACGCAGATGAGCGAATGATCCCGCTCCGGGTCGGCGCAGACGCCGCAGAGCTCCTGATCGGTCAGATTCTGGCAGACCGGGCAGAGCCGGACGCTGTTTTTCGCGTCCACGATGGCCTGCGCGAAGCTGTCGGCGTCCTCCTTCGGCAGCGACAGCACATAAAACGCCAGCCGCTGTGCCGACTTCATGCCGATGCCGGGAAGCCGGGCAAACTGTTCGGTAAGCCGCTCGAGCGCGGCCGGAAACGCGCGCATCAGAACAGACCGCCGAGGTTCAGGCCGCCCGTGAGCTTGGCCATGTTGGCGGACTGGTCGGCCTCTGCCTTGCGCATGGCCTCATTGACCGCCGCAACGACCATATCCTGCAGCATTTCCACATCTTCCGGATCGACTGCTTCGGGATCGATGGTGATCGACTTGAGCTCGCGGTCGCCGCCGCATACGGCCTTGATGACGCCGCCGCCCGCCGTTGCCTCATATTCCTTCGCCTGCAGCTCCTCCTGCATTTTCATGAGGTTCTCCTGCATTTTCTGCGCCTGCTTCATCATCTGCATCTGGTTTCTGCCGCCCATCGGCATACCGCCGCGATATCCGCCTTTTGCCATGTCATGTTCTCCTTATCGTCGTAAAAATTATTTTATCGTAAAATGTCGCTGTGCTGCTCGCCGAACTGCACGAGCGCGTCCATGGGATCCTTGCCGAGGTTCGAGACCTGGTTCTTGAGCGCGAAGCGCACTGCGACGGGCCTGCCCAGCAGCGCGGACGCCTTTTCGCGGATCAGCTGCTCGATGGCGGGCTTTTTGACCATGCCGAGCACGAACTCGTTGTCCGCCGCCATGATGAGGGTGTTTTCGCCCTGCAGCACGGGGTGCAGCGGGCCGTTGGCCGCGAAGAAGCCGCGGTCCTTGGCCGAAAGCTCCGCCCGAAGCTTTTCCGAGAGCGCGGGCCAGAAGCCCGCGGGTGTCTCCGGCTTCGGCGCGGCGGGCGCCGGCTGCGCCGGAGGCATCTCCGGGAGCTGGCCGCGCGCGGGATCGTCCGCATCGTCGGGGAAGGGCGGGCGGTCGTCGTCATATTCGTCGCCGGAGGTCTGCGGCGCAGCCTTGACCAGAACGCCGGAGGCCAGCTGCTCCTCCACGCGCGAGATGCGCGCGTTCAGCGCCTGCGCGTCGAGCCGCAGCGCCGGTTCACACAGCTGCATGAGCAGCAGCTCCGCCGCCACGCGCACGTCAGTGTTCTTGCCGAACGAGGCGCGCGTCTTCTGCGTCTCGGTCAGCACGCGCATGAGTTCGCCCGGGCTGAACATGTCCTGCAGCGCCAGCGCCTGCTGCTCCGTTGCGATGCCGGAGAGCATGGCAAGCCCGCTCTTCGGCGCGGTATGCAGCACGAGAAGGTCGCGGCACAGCGCGCACATCTCGCCGAGCAGCGCGCCCACGTCCTTGCCCGCGGCATAGAGGGACGAGAACACCGTCAGGGCCTTCGCCGTGTCCTGCTGCGCGATGGCCTGCATGAGCTCCGCCGTCCGCCGCTCACCGGCAAGGCCGAGCGAAGCGTAGACGCTCTCGAGCGTCACCGCGCCGCCTGCCGCCGAGGCACACTGGTCGAGCAGGCTCACGCCGTCGCGCATGCCGCCGTCGGCAAGGCGCGCGAGCAGGTTCACCGCGTCGGGCTCGATCTCGATATGCTCCTGATAGGCGATGAAGTTGAGCCGCGAGGCGATCTCCTCTGCCCGCAGGCGCTTGAACGCGAAGCTCTGGCAGCGCGAGAGGATCGTCGCCGGGACCTTGTGCAGCTCGGTCGTGGCGAGGATGAACAGCAGATGATCCGGCGGCTCCTCGATGATCTTGAGCAGGGCGTTGAACGCCGCCGTCGAGAGCATGTGGACCTCGTCGATGATGTACACGCGCTTTTTGACCTCGCTGGGCGTATAGATTGCGTCGTCGCGCAGAATGCGCACCGAGTCCACGCCGTTATTCGACGCAGCGTCAATTTCCAGCACGTCCATGCAGCCGCCGGAGTCGATGGCCCGGCAGGACGGGCACACGCCGCAGGGATCGCCGTGGTTCGGATTTTCACAGTTGACCGCCTTGGCCAGGATCTTGGCGCAGGAGGTCTTGCCCGTGCCGCGCGTGCCGGTGAACAGGTACGCATGGCTGAGCCTGCCCGTCTCGAGCTGCGCGCGCAGCGTGTCGGTCACGCTCTTCTGCCCGACCACATCCGAAAACGTCTGGGGTCGGTATTTCCGATACAAAGCCTGATACATCCCCGTTCGCCTCCATTCTGTCTGGTATTATACACGATTTTTACGGGAAAGAAAAGAGCCGGGGCAAAAATTGCCGTTCTGCATCCCGCCGCAGCAAAAAGGCCTTCCCCTATGAGGGGAAGCCATTGGGGGGCGCTGCCTTTTGTAGGGGCGGGGCAAACAAAGCAGCCTTCCCCGCAAAAAGGTGCAGACCAGCGAATCCGGCCTGCACCTTCTATTGATAGCAGATATTCTACGACAACTAGTTACAAATCTGATACCCCCGTATCAGGCGGCGCGTACCAAGACATACGTAAGGTGACCACCGAGTGGAACGCCAGACTGAAACATTGCAGCCCGCCTAAAATCAGATGCAGCATGCACCCCGCGTCCCCAAGCACTCTTTTCTCCCCTATCTTTTCTCTTGCGAGAAAAGATAGGGCCGCCCGAGGCGCGTCAGAAACGACCACGACGGAACGAATCCTTGCAAGCAAGGCTTCTTATCCTCTGTGCTCGTTTCTTCCTTTCCAAACCGCAAACTAAATTTGCGGTTTGGGTCTTTTCTATGCAAATCTGCGACAACCTCTCAGGCGCGTAGTTTATGCCATTATTGGTACGCCAGCTCCCCTGGAAGGGGAGCCTTGGTTTCAGCGTTTTTCTTTCATCAATTTCTCCATCACTCCGTTTTTGCGGAAAAACACCAGCAGCGGCACGCCGAGCAGGTAGAGGACGACGGCTTCGCCGAGCAGGACCTCGCCGCCGTTGATGAAGAAGCCCTGCACGAGCGCGGTCGGCGTGAGCACATACGCCAGCATTGCGCCGACCAGCACGGCATTGGCCAGCATGATCGGCACGGGCACGAGCCAGTCCTTTTTGACTCTCGCGGCCAGCAGACAGCCAAGCAGCGTTCCGGCTGTGCCGATGACGATATCGAGTGCGGACACGGTCGAGAAGATGTTGGAGATCAGGCATCCGAGCGTCAGGCCGACGGTCAGACACGGCTCGAGCACGACGAGCACGCACAGCGCGTCAGCGATGCGGAACTGGATGTTGCCGTAGGCAAACGAGGCGGTCAGGATCGTGATGGCCGCGTAGAGTCCGGCGACGACGCCGTTCAGCGCGATCTGGCGGGTGGTGAGTTTTTTCATGGGTTGTCCTCCTTCTGCAATTGCCGGAGGGATAAAAAAGATGGACGCAGTGCGCCCATCTTTGCTTTTCAGCTTTCCCTAGTTTTATTTAAAGACAGGATGGTCACGAACTGTCTACGCCGGTTTCCGGCGCTATGCAATTGCGGATGTATTTTACAAAAAAGTCGTCCGTTTGTCAACCGAGGATCTTCTGTCCGCAACAAATTTCGCCGTCAGGTTCCGGTCATCCGCCAGATAGGCCGCGCGCTCCAGCCGGGCGCGGACGGAAAGTTCCTGCGGATGGTCCAGCGCCGCGTCGCCCAGTACGACGGCATCAAATTCATAGCCGTCCAAAAAGCTGCCGACGTTTCCGAAGAACGCGCCGCCGCCCATGGTAGCCAGATAAAATGCGCGCTCGAACGACAGCGGCTTCACGTCCTGATCATACAGCCGCCAGCGAAGCTTCGATGCCTGAATGGCGTGGGTCATGGCGCGGAGCAGGCTCTCATGGCTGCCGCCCGCGACATCCGTCGCAAGGCCGACCTGCAGACCGTTATCGAGGAATTTATTGATCGGCGCGACGCCGGAGGCAAGGTTCATGTTCGATTCCGGCGAATGGGCGATGAACACGCCGTTTTTCTGCATCAGCGCCTGCTCGTCCTCGTTCGAGTGGACGCAGTGCGCCATGATGCACGGATATCCGCCGCCGAACATGCCGAACTGCTCATACGCGTCGCCGTAGTTCTTCGAGCGCGGGCACAGCTCGCGGATCCAGGCGATCTCCGAATAGTTTTCCGACAGATGGCTCTGCACCGGCAGGTCGTATTTCACCCGCAGCCGCGCCAGCCCGAACATCAGATCGTCCGTGCACGACGGGATGAAGCGCGGGGTCAGGATGGGCCTGACGTGGGCATAACGCTCCTGCGTCTCGCAGATCCAGCGCTCGGTGTCGCGCAGGGCCTGGTTGGTGGAGATCTCGCGCAGGTAGACCGGCGAGTTGCGGTTCATATTGACCTTGCCCACGAAGCATTCCAGCCCCATCGCGTCCAGCTTCTGCATAAGAAGCTCCGTCGCGGGCACATGGATGGTGGCGAAGATGGCCGCGCGCGTGGTCGTGCTGCGCAGCAGATGCGAGGCGAAGCTGCCATACGCCCTTTCGGCGTAGTCCAGGTCCTTGTATTTGGATTCCTCCGGGAAGGTATAGGTATTGAGCCACTCCAGCAGTTCCATATCCATGCCGAGTCCGCGGAAGGCAAACTGCGGCGCATGGACATGCAGATCGGTCATGCCCGGCAGGATCAGCTGATGGCCGTAATCGAGCACCGGCAGCGCGGCATAGCGCGCCGGCAGCGTCTGAAAGACGCCGGTGACGCGGCCGTTTTCCACAACGATGCTGCTCTGCTCCAGACAGACGATCTCATCCATGCTCCGGCTGAAGCAGATATCTCCCTTTACTATATAATTGTTCACTGTTCCGTGCTCCTTTGTTTTCAGCGCTTTTCTGCGCGTACCGCGCAGACGCAGGCCTCTTGTGGTGCCTGCCCATTCCAGAATATCATATCATAATAGCCCGCAGAATTTCCACTTATGTTCTTGGGCGTTCTTCACGAAATCGAACCGGCAGAATCGGGCAATTATAACAAAGCGCCGGAAAAACTAAAAAAGTTTTTGGTCGGACCTTCATTTTTTTGTATTTCTATCCCAAATGTGAAAAAACAGATTGCTTTTTTGCATACAATCAATTAAAATACAATTATCCGTATTTTGCTGCGCGTATTTCCGCACAGCAGGAACGCGGCATCCGCCGCAAAATTTTTTAGGAGGAACGAACTCATGAAAAAGATCATCGCTCTGCTTCTCGCCGTAGTCATGGTCTTCGCGCTGGTTGCCTGCGCTTCCACCGCCAAGACGGACGACACCGCGGCCGAGACCACTCCGGCTGAAACCACCGAGACCACCGAACCCGCTGCTGAAGAGACCGAGGCTCCCGCCGAGGAAGAGACTCCGGCTGAGCCCGCTGGCGACGCTGTCGGCACCGACATCAAGATCGGCGTCGTTCTGATCGGCGACGAAAACGAAGGCTACACCTACTCCCACATCAAGGGCATCCAGGAAGCCGCCAAGGCTCTGGGCATCAGCGAGAGCAATATCGTCTGGAAATACTCCATCGGCGAGGACGAGACCTGCTATGACGCCTGCGTCGACTGCGTTGACCAGGGCTGCCAGATCGTCATCACCAACTCCTACGGCCATCAGTCCTTCTGCCGACAGGCCGCTGAGGAATATCCCGACGTGCAGTTCGTCGCTATGACCGGCGACACCGCCAGAGCGGATGGCCTTGCAAACTTCCACAACGCCTTCACCGGCATCTATGAGGCCCGTTACGTCGGTGGCGTCGTCGCCGGCATGAAGCTGCAGGAGCTCATCGACGAAGGCAAGGTCGAAGACAAGAACAAGACTACTGACGGCAAGATCAAGATCGGCTATGTCGGCGCTTATCCGTACGCAGAAGTCGTTTCCGGCTACACCGCATTCTTCCTTGGCGTGCAGAGCATCGTTCCCGATGTCGCCATGCAGGTGCAGTACACCAACTCCTGGTTCAACATCACCGCTGAGAACGAGGCTGCCAAGGCTCTGATCGCTGACGGCTGCATCATCGTCAGCCAGCACGCCGACTCCACCGGCGCTCCGGCCGCCTGCCAGGAAGCCCTCGACGCCGGCACGACCGTCTACTGCGTCGGCTACAACGTCGATATGCTCAAGGTTGCTCCGAATGCTGCGCTGACCTCTCCGACCAACGTTTGGGAAGTCTTCTATGAGTACGCATTCCGCGCTGTTATGAACGGCGAGTCCTTCGATCAGAACTGGTGCCAGGGCTATGAGGCCGACGCCGTTACCCTCACCCCGCTCGGTGAGTCCTGCGCTCCCGGCACCCAGGAGAAGGTTGACGAGGCCATCGCTGCTATCAAGGACGGCAGCCTGCACGTCTTCGATACCAGCAAGTTCACCGTTGGCGGCGAAACTGTCACCTCCGCGTTCGCAACCGATACCGACGGCGACTTCACGCCCGATGCTGACGAAGCGATCTTCGACGGCTACTACCACGAGTCCTACTTCCAGTCCGCTCCGTCCTTCCAGCTGCGGATCGACGGCATCACCGAGCTGAAACCTCTTCACACTTCACGCTTACTTTTTACTTATCAATAGTTCTCTTCCCGCAGCTCGAAATAGCTCTGCGGATGGTTGCAGGCGGGGCAGACCTCCGGCGCCTTGGTGCCGACGACGACGTGCCCGCAGTTGCGGCACTCCCAGACCTTGACCTCGCTCTTTTCAAAGACCTGCGCCGTCTCCAGATTGTGCAGCAGGGCGCGGTAGCGCTCCTCATGGTGCTTCTCGATCTCGGCGACCAGGCGGAAGCGCTGCGCCAGCTCCGGGAAGCCCTCTTCCTCGGCGGTCTTGGCGAAGTCCTGATACATGTCGGTCCATTCGTAGTTTTCGCCCGCGGCGGCTGCGGCCAGATTGGCCTTCGTGTCGCCGATCCCGGCCAGTTCCTTGAGCCAGAGCTTCGCGTGCTCCTTCTCGTTCTCCGCCGTCTTCAGAAACAGCGCTGCCATCTGCTCGTAGCCTTCCTTTTTCGCCACGGAGGCGAAGAAGGTGTACTGGTTTCTCGCCTGCGACTCGCCCGCGAACGCGGCGCGCAGGTTGGCCTCCGTTTTCGTGCCTGCATACTTGCTCATATCTGTGTCTCCTTTTCAATTCAGATTTAAAATATCGTGTCTTGCTTTCCGTGATTCTATTCTAGCATACCCGTTTCAATTTTGCAAGTGATTCTTATTATTATTTTATTTCCATCTTGCCTCTCCCTGCCCCATATGCTAAGATACCCCTGACCACCACGAAAGGAACCCATGCAATGACAAAAATCTTATTCGTCTGCCACGGCAATATCTGCCGCAGTCCGATGGCGGAGTTTATTCTGAAGGATCTGGTGCGGAAGGCGGGGTGCGCGGCGGAGGTTCGGATCGCGTCAGCCGCGACCAGCCGGGAGGAGCTTGGCAGCCCGATCTATCCGCCTGCGCAGCGGCAGCTGCGCAGCCACGGCGTCCCGTTTGACGACCACCGGGCCCGGCAGATGACGCGCGCGGACTACGACGCATACGACCTGCTCATCGGCATGGACAGCCGGAATCTTGCCAACATGCGCCGCATCTGCGGCGGCGACCCGGACGGGAAGCTGCAGCTGCTGCTGCACTACACCGGGCAGACGCACGACGTCGCCGACCCGTGGTACACGGACGATTTTGACGCAGCCTGGCGCGACATCGAATCCGGCTGCCGCGCGCTGCTGGCGCAGCTGAAAAAATAACGGAGAAGCTGTGTGCTTCTCCGTTTTTTTATGCTTCGAGCAGATAGCTCAGGCCGAGCAGGATGTACAGCGGGCCAAAGCAATAGGCCATGAACAGCTCCTTCTGCGGCACCTTGCGGCGAAAGCCGTCCGTCAGGATCAGGATCTCCGCAACATAGGCCCCCGCGCCGCAGAAATAGGCGACGGCGCGCAGCAGCTTATGGATATCCGCCAGCGCGAACGACGCGAGAAACAAAGCTGCCGCCGCTCCCGCCGCCAGATTCCGCGCCACGAGCAGGACATGCTCCCGCCTGGCTTCCTCGGCCGATCTTTCCTCTGCGATCGTGTAGACTGCGTTCTTTCTTTCCATGCAGTTCCTCCGGTCTTTTTAACGATATTATAACAGAGGACCGGGGTCCTGCCTAGTCTTTTGGAAAGAAAACCGTCTGCTTGGAGCAAATTTCGATCCGCTCCCCCGTCATCGGGTGTGGGAAGACGAGCCGGACCGCGCAGAGCTGCTGAAACTGCAGGCCGTGCGCGTCGGAATATGCCTTCGCCTCGGGACCAGTGTACTGGGGGTCGCCGAGGATGGGAAAGCCGGAGGCCATGCAGTGCAGGCGGAGCTGGTGCGTGCGGCCCGTCATGGGGTGCAGCTCCAGCAGGGCGGTCTGCCCGGCCGTTTCCAGCACGCGGTAGCGCGTGAGCGCCTGCTGCCCGCGCGCGTCCACGACGCGGATCAGACTGCCGCCGCCGACCTTATAGACCGGCAGGTCGATCTCGCCTGCGTCCCGCGGCGGATGGCCAAAGACGGAAGCCAGATAGGTCTTTTCGAGCTGCTTTTCCCGCAGCAGGCGGCAGAAGCGGTCGTGCACGTTCGCGTTTTTTGCCAGCAGGACCACGCCGAAGGTATCGCGGTCGAGCCTGGTCACGGGGTGGACGCCCGCGCCCGCGGCGCTTTGCTGCAGGTGATACAGGACGCCATTAGCCAGCGTTCCGCTGTTCTTCTGCGGCGAGGGATGGACGAGCATCCCGGCGGGCTTGTCCACGGCGAGGAAATACGGATCTTCATAGAGGATGGAAAGGGGCATCGGTTCGGGATCAAAGCCCTCGGTCTGCTCCTCGAGCACAACGCGCACGCGGTCGCCGGGCTGCACCGGGCAGTCGGTATGGGCGGGCGCTCCGTTTACGAACAGCGCGTTCTGCCATTTGAGCCGCTTGACCAGCCCCGCCGACAGTCCGAATTCCCGCCGCAGCAGCGACAGCAGCTTCGTCTGCCGCGCAGCCGTCTGTTCCAGGATCATCTGCCGCACCTCCCTTTGCGGCTATTATACCGCCTCCCGCGCGCGGGCGCAAGCGCGGCGCGCCTCAGCCCTCCGGCTGCAGGCCGGAATGGTCCCAGATCTGCTTGAGGAGCATCGCTGTGATCGGAAAGACGATCATCCCGCCCACGCCGAGCAGCCGGTAGCCGGTATAAAGCGCCAGCAGTGTCAAGACCGGGTTGAGCCCCACCTGCTTGCCGACGAGCCGCGGCTCGAGGGCCTGCCGGCTGAGCGCGGCCGCACCGTAGAGCACCACGAGGCCGACGCCCGTCTTCGTCTGCCTGCGCAGAAACAGCACGAGCGCCCACGGGATCAGGATCGTCCCCGTGCCGAACACCGGCAGCGCGTCGACCACCGTGATGACGAGCGCCGCGAGCAGCGGATACCGCACCCGCAGCACGAGAAGCCCCACGTTCAGGATCAGGAACGTGATCCCCATCAGCTTCAGCTGCGCCCGCAGCCAGCCGCCGAGCGTCGTGCGCACATGGCCGCCGAGGCGCTGCAGCTTTTCCAGCCACTCCGGGCGGGCCAGCTTTTGCAGCCAGGTGCGGATGGCCGGCAGCTCGCCGGAGAGCATGAAGCTCGACAAGACCGCCGTGACCGTGAACAAGACCGCGTCCGGCAGCCGCCCGATCACGCCGGAGGCCCAGGAAAACAGCGACTCATAGAGCTTCGAGCCGAAGCCCGCGCCATTCTGAAAAAACGACTCCACCCCCGCGCGCAGCCCCTTGCCGAGCCCATCCGGCAGCTTTTCCGCGAGCGAGAGCAGCCGATCCTTTAACCGCAAAACCGGCGGCGCGAGCCTCGGCCAGCTGCGGCAGCTGCCGGGCCAGATCCGCCGCCTCCGTGCAGAGCAGGCGGCACAGGAAAACGCCCCTCCAAACAGCAGCACGAACAGCGTCAGCACGCACACGCCAGACGCCAGCCAGCGGGGAAACCGCGCCCGCGTCTGCAGCAGCCGCACCGGCTTTTCCGAGAGCAGGCTGACCGCAAGCCCGATGAGGAACGGCCACAGCACCGGCAGCAGCAGCGCCGCAAACGCCCACGCCCCGGCCAGAATGCCCAGCGCGATCAATCCCGTTCTCCAGATCCTGCGGCTTTTCATTTTCCGTACCTCCTGCGGTTTTTTTGCTTGCATTTTGCGGCTTTGTAGTGTATAGTGGAGTCGATTTATAGACACTTGCTTTTCTGCTGCGGACAAACATGAGGTGAATCATATGGAACAAAGCCCGAAATATTACATCGTCGAAGCCTCCGCCCTGCCGGAGATCTTCCAGAAGGTCGCCGAGGCCAAGCGGATGCTTGAGACCGGCGAGACCGACAAGGTCAATGTCGCTGCCCAGGCTGTCGGCATCAGCCGCAGCGCCTTCTACAAATACCGCGACTCCATCGCCCCGTTTCAGAACCTGATGGCCGGGCGCATCATCACCTTCCAGATGATGCTCAAGGACAAGGCCGGCGTTCTGTCGGAGATATTAGCTATTTTTGCCAACTGCGGCGCGAATATACTGACCATCAACCAGTCGATCCCCACCGGCGGCCGCGCCATGGTCACCATTTCGGCCGAGACCAGCAATCTCAGCTGCACGCTCGAGGCGCTGACCCAGAAAATCGCAGAAAGGAAAGGCGTAGTCAAGGCAGGACTGCGTCGCGGGATAAACCATGCATGCATTTCAATATTACGTACCCACCGAGATCGTATTCGGCGCAGGCAGCGTCAACAAGCTGCCGGAGCTGCTGAAGAAGCGGAAGCTTTCGCGCGTGCTCGTCGTCTACGGCGGCTCGAGCGCGAGAAAGAGCGGATTGCTTGACCGCGTGTTCCAGCTGCTGGAGAAAGCGGGCGTCAGCTACCAGACGCTCGGCGGCGTGCAGCCGAACCCGCGCGTGGCGCTGGCCCGCGAAGGCGTGAAGCTGGCGCTTTCGTTCGGCGCGGAGCTCATTCTGGCCGTCGGCGGCGGCAGCGTCATCGACACCTGCAAGGCCATCGCGCACGGCGCGGCCAACCCCGAGACGGACCTGTGGGAGTTCTGGAAAAAAGCGCGCGGTGCTGACGCGCTCCATGCCGGTCGGCGTGGTGCTGACCATCCCTGGCCGCGGGCAGCGAGACGAGCGATTCCGCCGTGCTGACGAACGCCGAGTCCGGCGAGAAGCGCGGGCTCAACACCGGCCTCAACCGGCCCGTCTTCGCCATTCTCGATCCCGTGCTGGCCGCGACGCTGCCGAACCATCAGGTCGCCTGCGGCGTGAGCGACATTCTGATGCACACCATGGACCGCTATTTTAACCCCGTCACCGACAACGATCTGACCGACGAGCTGGCCGAGGCGCTGCTGCGCGTCGTCCTCCGCAACGGCCCCGCCGCCGTGCAGGACCCGCACGACGAGACGGCCATGAGCGAGATCATGTGGGCCGGTTCCCTCTCGCACAACGGCCTGACCGGCCTTGGCGGCAACAAGGACTTTGCCCCGCATCAGCTCGGCCACGCGCTGAGCGAGAGAATTTGACGTCTACCACGGCGAGAGCCTCACCGCGATCTGGTCGAGCTGGGCGCGCTATGTCCTCGATACCGATGTTTCGCGCTTTGCCCGCTTTGCCCGAAACGTCTGGGGCGTCGAAGCGGCGGACGACGAGGAAGCCGCGCTGGCCGGCATCGCGGCGCAGGAGGCCTTCTTCCGCTCCATCGGGATGCCGGTGCGCATCCCCGCGCTTTCCTGCGGCAGGCAGGATGAGGCCGGTCTGGCTGATCTGGCCAGCCGCTGCAGCTACGGCAGGACCCGCACGATCGGCACCTTCCGTGTGCTGGGCTACGACGATATCCTCGCCATCTATCAGCTGGCGAACAACGAAGAATAAGGAGAACCACTATGAAGAAGATCGCGATCCTGGGCGCCGGTACCGTCGGCGGCAGCTGCGCCAGATCTTGCTGCGGGACGCAGCGGTATTGAAAAGAATGCGGGCGAAGCGCTGGAGCTGGCCTATGTCGTCGATCTGCGCGACATGCCGGACGCGCCCTTCCACGACAAGATGGTAAAGGACTTTGCCGTTGTGGAGGCCGACCCCGAGGTCTTTCTGGTCATTGAGGCCATCGGCGGCTGCGGCGCGGCGCTGAATTTCGTCCGCCGCTCGCTGGAGGCCGGCAAGCATGTCGTCACCTCCAACAAGCAGCTCGTCGCCGAGCACGGCACGCAGCTGCTGGCGCTGGCCAAGGCCCACGGCGTGAGCTTCCTGTTTGAGGCCTCCGTCGGCGGCGGCATCCCGGTGCTGCACCCGATGAGCCAGTGCCTCGGCGCGAACGAGATCCTCGAGGTCCGCGGCATTCTCAACGGCACGACGAACTTCATCCTCACGCAGATGCTGGAGTTCGGCCAGAGCTACGATGCCGCGCTCAAGGACGCGCAGGCCCGCGGCTACGCCGAGCAGAACCCCGCCGCCGACGTCGACGGCATCGACGCCGGACGCAAGATCTGCATCCTGGCCGACATGATGTTCGGCAAAAACGTCGACCCCGCCCGCGTCTCGATGACGGGCATCTCCACCATCACGGCGGAGGACGCTGCCTTTGCCGAGTCGGCGGGCATGAAGCTGAAGCTTCTGGGCCGCGCCATCCGTCAGGGGGAGCAGATCGCCGTGTTCGTCTCGCCGCATTTTGTGGCGGGCGCGCAGCCGCTGGCCCCGGTCTCGGGCGTGCTGAACGCCATCGAGGTGCTCGGCAATAACATCGGCAACGCCATGTTCTTCGGCCCCGGCGCGGGCGGCCCGGCGACGGCCAGCGCGGTGCTGGGCGACGTGGTCGATATCGTCCGCAACCCCGGCCGCAAGCAGCCGGTCGACTGGTCGGCGGAGCCCGCCGATCTGACCGATCCGGACGCCTTCGAAGCCTCCTTCTTCCTCCGCACGAAGCTGGACAAGGCCGCGTGCGAGCAGGCGCTCGGCGAGATCCGCTGGCTGCCCGATCAGAACGGCTTCCACGGCGGCTTCACCGGCAAGACCTGCAGAAAGGCCATCGCAGCCGCCGGTCTCGCGCTGGACGCGGTCTGGCCGGTGCTGGAATAAGTTCGGTTCTGAATCCGTTCTCCCCTGTCATACATCTATGACAGGGGGGATCTTTTATGAGACGCAAATGGGGACCGTCTGTTTTCGCTGGCCATTCTCGGGCGGGGCGGCGCTGCATTTTCTATGACCTGTGGCCAAACCTCTCACGGCGGTTTGCGCCGGTCAACGAGAGCGTGTGGGAGCACCTGAAGCTGCTGTACTGGCCATTCCTCGCGGCCGCGTTCGTGCTGACGAAGGACGAAGCGACGGCCGAAAAAGGCCGCTGGTGCGGTCTGCTGGTGGGACTTCTGGCCGCGCCCCTTTGCTGCTTCTGGGCGCGTATTATCCTCTTGTCCGGCTTCGCGCTGTACGGCCTGCCGCTCGACCTTATTTTGTACGCGCTGGCAATGGCCGGCGGCTTTGGGCTGGCGTGGCATTTGCAGAGCGGCTTCTCCCGCGATGTGGCTGTGCGGGATTACGGCAGGCGTTTACGGTGCGGCGCTGGCGCTGTTTTCGTTCGCGCCGCCGGATCTGCCGATTTTCCGCCGCCAGTCTAAAATTTTCTGTATTTTTGTGTTGACAACCGCGTTTTTCTCCTGTATAATAGCCCGGAGAAAACAAAGAAGGAGCGGCGAGCACCGCAACTCACCTCCAGCAGTCTGCGAAGAGGTTCATAATTTCCTCCGCTTTGTGCGGGAAGTTGGATTTTATGTGCGGGTGCTTTGCGGCATCCGCACTTTGCATTTGGAGGTGCTTTCCCATCGGTAAATTAGAACATCAGATCAACGAGGAGATCCGGGATAAGGAACTTCGCGTGATCGGGGCTGACGGCAGCCAGCTTGGTATTATGACCTCGTCCGACGCTCTGGCGCTTGCCGAGGAAAAGGACCTTGACCTTGTCAAGATTGTGCCGAACGCTGTTCCCCCGGTCTGCAAGATCATGGACTACGGCAAGTTCCGTTTTGAGCAGTTGAAGAAAGAAAAAGAAGCGAAAAAGAACCAGCACGTCGTCGAGGTCAAGGAAATTCGGATGTCCCCGAGCATCGATACCAACGACTTCAATACCAAAGTCAAAAACGCCCAGAAGTTCCTGAAAGATGGCAACCGGGTCAAAGTCACTGTTCGTTTCCGCGGCCGCGAAATGGCGCATACGTCGCTCGGACAGGAACTTCTTGCGAAGTTCGGCGCCGATTGCAGCGAGATCGCCACGATCGCCAAGGACGCCAAACTCGAAGGACGCAATATGTCCATGTTCCTCAGCCCCAAGAATTCCAAATAAACTACAATCGCAATCAAACGGAAGGAGAACCACTATGCCTAAGCTGAAAACCCATAGCGGCGCCAAGAAAAGATTCAATCTGACCAAGAACGGCAAGGTCAAGAGAGCGCACGCCTTCAAGAGCCATATCCTCACCAAAAAGCCCACGAAGCGGACCCGTAACCTTCGCAAGAACGGCTATGCCGACGTGACCGTGGAAGATATCGTGAAAAAGATGATTCCTTACAAATAATCGGTAAGGATTGACGACACATAGGAGGATACAAGAATGGCAAGAGTTAAAGGCGCAATGATGACGCGCAAGAGAAGAAATAAGACCCTGAAACTGGCAAAGTCCTACTGGGGCTCCAAGTCCCGCCACTTTAAGATGGCGAAGCAGGCGGTCGCAAAGTCCGGCGTTTACGCATACGTTGGCCGCAAGCTGAAGAAGAGAGATTCCGTCAGCTGTGGATTTCCCGTATCTCCGCTGCCGTCGCTCCCTACGGCATCAACTATAGCCGTTTCATCTACGGTCTGAAGAAGTCCGGCATCGAGATGAACCGCAAGGCTCTGAGCGAACTCGCCATCGCCGATCCCGAGGCTATAAAGGTTCTCGTCGAGACCGCGAAGATTCAGAGGAATATATGGCGAAGACCGGTGTCCGTGCGCTGAAGAAATACGGCATCAACGCAAAGGAATCTGACTTTGCGGAGTTTGTCGGCTGCGGCGAGAACCGCTACGTCGGCGGCGTGGCAGAAAAATACGGCGTGCCGTACCGCACAGAGATGAAGGACTATCTCTATACCTGCTATGGTGAGCATGTAAAGGAGGAGGCCAACATTCCGGACGGCGTTCTGGACGTACTGCATACACTGCGTGCACGGGGCTACCGTCTGGCCGTCTGCTCGTCGGCAGACCGCGTGAAGGTTCTCATGAACCTGTCCGCCATTGGAGCAGACGAAGCGCTGTTCGACCATCTTGTGACCGGCACCGACATCAAGAACCCCAAGCCGGATCCCGGATCTATCTGACAGGCGCGGCCAGTCTCGGCCTTGCGCCGTCCGAATGCATCGTCGTTGAGGACGCGCCCAGCGGCATCCGCGCGGCGCACGCTGCCGGGATCGAAGCCATCGGCGTGCTGGAGGACGGAACAGGGATTTCGTCTATATCATCGGCGACGGTCGATCCTCGTTCCCAGCCGGACTGGAAGGACCCCAGCCTCCATCGACGCTCTCGGCGAACCCCGCCTGGGCTTTCTCGTCATGGGCGGCAATATGGACTCGATGGTCAACCACTACACCGTCTCGAAGGCCCACCGAAAGGCCGACGCCTATACCCCTGGCGGCGTGATGGGCAAGCGGCCGGATTACGCCGTGACGGTCTACTGCAATCTCATCCGCAGGACCTACCGCCGCAAGCCCATCATCATCGGCGGGATCGAGGCAAGCCTGCGGCGGCTTGCGCATTATGATTACTGGTCAGATAAACTCAAGCGGTCGATTCTGCTCGATTCGCAGGCTGATCTTCTGATCTACGGCATGGGTGAGCGCGCCGTGGTGCAGATCGCGGACGCGCTCAACGACGGCATGGACGCGCAGGACATCACGTACATCGACGGGACCGTCTACAAGACCCGCGCCGTCGACGATTCCGTCCCCTCCATCGTCCTCCCGTCCTATCCCGAGATCCAGAAAAACGCCCGCGCCTACGCCGAGAGCTTTTCCGTCCAATACCGCAACACCGACCCCTTCTGCGCCAAGCGGCTCATTGAGCCGTATGGCGAGCACGAATTCATCGTCCAGAACCCGCCGCAGAAGCCGCTTTCGCAGAAGGAGATGGATCATGTCTACGATCTTCCCTACTGCCGGACCTATCATCCGTCATACAAAAAGCTCGGCGGCATCCCGGCGATCCGCGAGATCGAATTCAGCCTGACCTCCTGCCGGGGCTGCTTCGGCGCGTGCAGCTTTTGCGCGCTGACGTTCCATCAGGGCCGGATCATCCAGACCCGTTCGCAGGAGTCGATCATGAAGGAAGCCGAAGGCATGACCCATGCCCCCGGCTTTAAGGGCTACATCCACGACGTCGGCGGCCCGACGGCAGATTTCCGCCAGCCGGCGTGCAAAAAGCAGCTGCAGCGCGGCGCATGCCCGGGGCGGCAGTGCCTGTTCCCCGCCCCCTGCAAGAACCTGATCGCCGACCACTCGGATTACCTGTCCCTGCTGCGCAAGCTCCGGAAGCTGCCGAACGTCAAAAAGGTATTCATCCGCAGCGGCATCCGGTTCGATTACCTGCTGGCCGATCCCAGCGACACGTTTTTCAAGGAACTCGTGCGCTACCATATCTCCGGGCAGCTGAAGGTCGCGCCGGAGCATGTGTCCGATCAGGTGCTGCGCGTGATGGGCAAGCCCCCGCATGCCGTCTACCAGCAGTTTGTGGAGAAATACAAAAAGATCAACGAGCAGGAGGGCATGAGGCAGTACGTCGTGCCCTATCTCATGTCGTCCCACCCCGGCTGCACGATGCCGGAGGCTGTAAAGCTGGCAGAGTATCTGCGCGATAGTAACCACGAGCCCGAGCAGGTGCAGGACTTCTACCCACGCCATCGACACTCTCCACCGTCATGTATGATACCGGCCTTGACCCGCCGGACAATGGAGCCAGTCTATGTGCCGAAAAATCCGCACGAAAAGGCGATGCAGCGCGCGCTGATGCAGTACCGGCGTCCGCAGAATTACTTCTCGTGCGCGAGGCGCTGCAGAAGGCGGGGCGGACCGACCTGATCGGCTTCGACCCCAAGTGCCTCATCCGCCCTACCCGCCGAAGGAGAAAAAGCCCGGCGCGCCGGACGCGCAGCCCGCGCGCCGCACTGCACCCGCAAAACCGGCCAAAAAACGCCCGCCCCGCCGGTAGTCTATTGCACGAATTCCCCTCATATAGTCTTCCATACGAAGAAAAGATGAGGTGGAACTATGGAAAACACAGCCAATCACATCACCCTGACCGGGACGCTGGCGTCCCTGCCGGAATATTCGCACCAGAATCATGAGCGGAAATTTTTCCGCTTCCTGCTCTGCGGTCGAGCGGCTGAGCGGCACGGAAGACCTGCTGCCGGTTCTGGCGGCGGAGGACGTGTTGGAGCAGGCGGAATTGTTCGAGGGCGAACGCTTTACCATTGAGGGCCAGATTCGCTCGTTCAATAACCGCGAGCCCGTCGGCCGGCGGCTGATCCTGTGCGTCTACGCCCTCTCGCTCACCACGACGCAGGAGCCCATGCAGAACGAAGCCGTCCTGACCGGCACGGTCTGCAAGCCGCCCGTCTACCGGCAGACGCCGCTCGGGCGGCAGATTACAGATCTGTGTCTGGCCGTGCCGCGCCTGTACCGCAGGACGGACTACATCCCTGTATTTTATGGGGCCGGACGGCGCTGGCCGCCGCCGAATACCCGACCGGCACGGAGTTGACGCTCACGGGCAGGCTCCAGAGCCGGACGTATCTCAAGAATTTGGGCGAGACGAGCGAGACACGTACCGCATATGAACTTTCCGTCAGCGCCTGGCGCATCCTACAATTCCAAATCTGAGGCTGCCGCCGCGGAAATGCCCATGGAAGAGCCCGCCGCGGCGGAGGAATTCGCCTACGACACTGTCGCCACGACGGAGGCGGGCGGCGGCGCCGCCGAAACGCCCGAGCCAGACGATTCCGTTGCCGACTATACCGCGAAGATCATCTATACCGCCTCCGTCTCCATCGAGACGACCGAGTTTGACAAGGCGGTCGCCGCGCTGCGGCATCTCAAACGCTTGATATTTCAGGGTTTTCCGACTTTTGAGTTTTCCTTTCTTTTTAAGGTATCTTCTCAAATCTTCTCGTATTTTCTTATGTTTTTCCCTGCAATATTGGTAAATTCGTTGGTAAAGCAAGCGTCCTTACCAACGGGCTTTTTTAACTATTCGCTATCCGATATACTTCTTCCTTTGCATCATCAAAATTTACATGGGTGTAAGTGTTCAAGGTTACACTGATGTCTGCGTGACCCATGATATACTGCAAGGTTTTTGGATTCATCCCGGATTTTGCCATATTAGAACAAAAGGTGTGCCTGCATACATGAGGGGTAACTTTCGGCATCTGGATACGGTAAATCCTATTGTATTTCTGAATGATATGCTCCATGTACTTCTCCCAGTGAAGGGCAACCATCGGCATATCGTTTTTATCCAGAAACAAAAATCCTGCGTATCCTTCCACCATCGGCTCAACCTTTGGCGTCTTTCGGTTGGCAATAATTCTGCGAAAACACGCTGCAACAGCTTCTGTCATCGGTACATATCGAATACCTTTGTCAGTTTTCGGTTCTTCGATTACATACTGCATCTGTGCAGTACGCTGTAGCTGATGGTCTACCTTAATACGCATTTCTCCATACTCAATCTCTGAAACTGTCAGCCCACAGAACTCTGAGATACGAAGCCCTGTGTGAAAAAGAATATAGATTGCATCATAGTATCTGCTGAAATGCTTATCCTCCTGAATAAACTTCAGCAAATCTCTCTGCTGCTTTCGGGTAATCGCTTCTCTGGTAACAGAATCATTAACAATGACGGATGCAAGCTCAAATTCAAATGGATTTTTGCGAAGCAGATCATCATCGACTGCCATCTGAAATGCTGGTCTTAGAACTCCCCGGATCGAATGAATGGAACTGTATCCTCGTCCATCAATCTGCTGGAGCTTAATCAACCATGCCTTTGCATCTGACAAACGCACCTTATCAATTCGTAGATTCCCAAAACTCTCTTTTTTCAGCATATTGATGACCGTTTTATATCCGGCAACCGTATTGTGACGAACTCCTGTTTTCAATGAAACATATTTTTCTACCAGTTCCAAAACAGTATAGTTGCCGCCGTTTGTTACGATACGGTCAAACAAATCCGCTTCAATCTGTTTTTCTTTCTCACGCAGGGAAGGCTCCCGCTTCTTCCCTTTTGGCATTGGGTCATTCTTGTCCAAACGCCAACTGTATATATTTTTCTCTTTTCCGTCCTCATCAATATAGCGGAACCGATACCTCCCATCTTTACGCTGGTACTCGCCCTCTCGCAAAATCCGATTACGGTTATCTCGTCTTTTCTCACTCATCGTGAACTCTCCTTTCAAAAAAGAGATCCAGACTTGCGCTCTTATCATAGCACAAATCCAGCTCTCCGCATAGTTATATCATGTGAAATCGGTAAATCTGTCAGCTCTGTTTACACAGCAGTAGCCTGATCCAGATACCTCTCAAATTTCTCACGC
>VOFC01003091.1_pt1 | contig 38047 bp, 55 predicted proteins | sample 5384161 | NCBI WGS metagenome assembly VOFC01 (sample SAMN12384722, study PRJNA508395) | human gut metagenome | isolation source: healthy gut B | host: Homo sapiens | reverse complement strand
TTATTTCACCCAAGTTTCAGTGTTGTTTGCTGAGTTTGCAATGTGGGTGTTGCTCGCTTCCTCGATTGCATAAAATGCCCAATGCAAATTATTTTTAAGGTCAGTAAATTTGTTCAGCGATGAAAGATTTTTTGTTGATATATCCCTCGTCAGCAATTCTGCCGGTTGCCTTGTTTACAACGGTTACGACCTCCGCACGGGTAATAGCGTTATCGCCCTTGAATGTTCCGTCAGCGTAGCCGTTGAGCCAGCCTGCGTGTTTTGCGTAGGCAACATCGGAATATGCCCAATAATTTGTTGCAACATCGGTGTATTTTACGGTGTAGCTGCCTTTCTTAACATCATTAAACAGAGAATTAAATCTAACCGTCATTGCCACAAATTCTGCACGGCTAACATTATCATCCGGTCTGAATGTACTGTTGGAGTAACCTTTAATGATGCCGTACTTTGAAAGATAACCTATATAATCGGAATACCACTCATTTTTGGATACATCATTAAAGTTTGACTTACCACTGATTTTTTCGCCTTTCTGTTCGGAAATAAGCCTTGCAAAGATAGCAGCAGCTTCAGCACGGCTCATATTGTTGTCCGGTCTGAAAGTGCCGTCATTATACCCGAAAATATATGCTTTATGTTCTGATGCCGGAAGTATAAGCATACCATTTTTATCGGTTGTGCCTGTTGCGGAGTTATTCTTTCTGTCTTTTAAGATAATTGACACATCAGCCTTTGCATTGCCTTTGTTGTCCGTTGCCTTAATTGTGTAATAATTATCACCCGTGAGGTCTGTGCCGTTCGGGAGCGTCAGCGTGATTTTACCGTCCTTGTCGGTTGATTTTGAAACGGATACAGTTTTGCCGTTTTTGTCAGTTACTGTAATATTTGTGATATTGGAACTGATGTAGCTGCCACCGCTGCTGCCGCCACGACCACCACCACCCGAAGATGAACCACCGCCTGACGATTTAACCGGAAGTGTAACCTTACCATTTGTATCGGTAGATTTTGTTGCAGTTGCCTTGTTTTTATCCGTAACGGTTACGGAAACATTTGCAACGCCTTTATTCTCCTTATCAAGCACGGTTACGGTTGTCTGATTTGAAGTTGTGAGCGTATGCGTATCGGGAAGCGTAACGGTAATTTTGCCGTCCTTTATTTCGATATACGCATTTTCGATTTTGCCTTTGGTGTCCTCAACAAGAATGTTATAAATGGTTTTTGTTTCTTCGGTATCTTCCTTGCCGTCACCATCAGTATCCTTGCCCGGTGTAGTTTCGAAATGTCGGTTTTTCCGTCCTTATCCGTTATGCCTTCGCTTGCAGGAGGGAGAATAATAACTCCGTCTTTATCGGTAATTCCCGTTAAAGATTTGGTTTCCGTACCCTCGATGGCTTTTTCGGAAACAATAACACTCATATCCTTTACAGCCGTATTATCCGCCTTGTTTGATACGGTTACGATAATTCTGTTCGCATAATCAAACTTTACGCCTTCGGGTAATTCAACAGAAATATTTTCTTCTGATTTAACGCTGCCGTCCTCATTTTTTACTTCGGCATTATGTTTGATATGTGCCTTTTCAATAGCTCCGACAGTATTTTTCACTGTTACAATATATCCGTCAACTTCGCCGTAGCCGTTGAAATCGGTAACATCAATGTTTGTCGGCGGCACGGTTGCTTTTCCGTTTTCATCTGTAACATCAACCGCCGTTTTGCTTCGCCCTCGGTTGCGGTTTCAGGATTGCAACAGTCATACCCTTTAACAGGTTTATCCTCGCTGTCGGTTACAACAACGCTGATTCTGTTTTCAATGTCAATCTTGTTTGCTTCGGGAAGTTTAACAGATAATCTGCCGTCCTCCGAAAGTGATGAACGCATTGGCGATTGGTGATTTTTTCATCTGTTACAAAACATTATACCGTTGACCGTTGCCGGCGCCGTTTTCATCAGTAATATCCTCGTTCAAAGGGCGGCACAACCATTTTTTCGTTTTCATCAGTTTTGTCTGTCTGACTTTTTCCCGCAGTGTCAAACGGTAACGGAAATGTTTTCAGCCATAGGTTTTCCGTCTTTGTCGGTTACGGTTACTGTAATACGGTTTGTCATAGTCAATACTTGTTCCGTCCGGCAATGTTACAGAAATAGTGCTGTCCTCATTCAATGCTTTACATAAGCATTTGAAATAAGACCGCTCATCATTTACAAACACATACATTCCGTCAACATTACCTTTCCGTCTTTATCCGTAAAATCCGTCCTTTGCTGTTGGCAATGTAATTTTTCCGAACATATCGGTTTTGCCTTTTTCAATGTAGTCCGCATCTCCGAGCGTTAATTACCGTAACGCCCTGCTGCGGCTGTCCGTGCTGGTTGGTAACAGTTATAATAACAGGATATTCACTTGTAGGTTTAATACCCTCCGGCAAGTCAACTACAATATTGTTGCTCTCGCCGATGTAAACCTCGCAATTCGGAATAACGACATTCATTTTGTCGGTAGCCTTTACGACAAATGTGTTTTTTTATCCTCATCATCTTTGCCTACCGTACCGCTGTTATCGCCGGTAGAGGTTTTGTTGTTCGGCACTTTGAGCTGACCGTTTTCGTCAGTTTTTCCCGTTGCTGCGTTATTATTTTCATCATAGACAAAAATCTGCAACGCTAATTTCGGCTGCTGTGAATCCGTGTTCATTGCAGTTATAATGGTTTGGTCAGCATAATCAAGCAGTCTGCCGCTTGGCAGTTTAATAGTTACATTGTCATTGATATCAATAGAAATCTCACTATCAAAAAATCGGTTTCCCGTTTGCGTTGGTTACAAGGAATAGAAAAATCCCCGACTTTGAATTGCCATCCTCGTCCGTGCGGTCTTTTTCAACTAACTGCGGAATTGCTGCTATTGATAAAACTTCACCACAAGTTATGCACTCAATATGCTTTTCTCCGGCGTGCTCAATAGTGGCAGGTTCGTCAATTATCCATTCCGACGGTTTATGTCCAACATATCCTTTGTAATCCGCCGTATAGGTTTTACCGCAGTTTTCGCAAGTGTAGACGGTATATCCGGAAGCCGTACAAGTAGGCTCGGTTACATCAGGCAATATAACTGTGATTGATTTTATCGGTGTAATCACTGATATATTTATAATCACAGTTTTTGCACTCATAGACAGTATATCCGAGAGCTGTGCAAGTCGGAGCAGTTACGGTCTTTTTAATCGTGAGCAGCTTCGTCAGCAGCTTTCGCCGCAACATAAATTGTCAGCCTTGTCGGAGCGACTACCGTCGTAGGTGTGCTTTTCGCAGTCGGTTAAATCTCCGATATACCGCTTTGCCGCAGTCAGGGGCAAGTGTAAACGGTATAACCGTGTTCGGTAAGTAGTCGAGGAACAACTTTTTGTCATAATTATGTTCTGTCTTATCGGTATAATCCGCAACATAGGTATCGCCGCAGTCGGCACAGGTATAGGTTGTAAAAATCCAAATTCCGTACAAGTCGGTTTTGTGATTACTGCTTTGTAGTCGTGCTGTAATTTGTCTGTATAGTCAGCTGTGAATTTATCATCACAAGTTTTTCATAATCGGTATAGCCCATTGTTGTGCAAGTCAGGGAGTAACTGTTTTTGATAGTGATGTTCGGTTTTGTCCGTATAATTACCGTTGTAGGTATCTTTACAGTCTTTACACTCAAAAATGGTGTAACCCATTTCGGTACAAGTCGGAGCAACTATCTTTTCGGAATAATTATGCCCTGTGGGGAGCGCTAAAACCGTGTCGCACTTTTCACAGGTTTGCGGCTCTATGCAAGTAGCTGCTTTGGCCGGTGTATGTCCCGTTGCGGATTCCGCTTTAATCATCTTTTCCGAGCAGTTTTTGCAGTTATATTCAATAACACCCTCAGAGGTGCAGGAGGAAGATGTGATTGTGTGTCCCTCGTCCCAATCGTGTCCGGTAGGTTCTGTGTAATCCGATACAAATGTCTGTCCGCACATAGTACAAGTCGATGTTGTATAACCCTTATCCGTTGCAGGTCGGCTCTTTGGTAATACGCTCATAGGAATGAGAAATAATCGGCGTCATATCGGTAATATATGAGTTACCGCAAATTTCGCAGATGTGATTTGTATAACCTACATTTCTGCAAGTAGGCTGCACCTTTTCTGTTTTTGTATTTATGCTCGGACAGGGTGTTGTTTCCTCATAAAAGCTGCCGCACTTGTCGCAAAGGTTTAATTTCAAACCACCCTGTTTACAAGTAGCTTCTCTTATGGTGATTGCCTTGTAATTATGCCCGGTTGCCTTTGTGTAGTTGCGCTTGTCAAGATTACCGCAGCCGTCGCACTGCCATCTCTCATACCAAGATTATCACAAGGGGAGCAACGGTTTCGAGATAACGATAATCGTGTTCGTGCTTTTCGGGAAGTACAATAACCGTTCCGCCGTTGTTATCGTCCTTTTTGTCCTCCAGCAAAAGCCAAACATACGACACACCATTTTCAACCATTGTTTCGTGCCGTATTATTATAACTGATTTCATAATATACAGGGTAATATCCGGCTTTGGTGTAATTCGGTGCCGAGGTCATATTTCAGTCGGAGGCAGTTTTGCCGTAACGGGATTTTTGCATGCACCGCTTTCCGTCGGATAAATCGGATACACTTAACGTATGTGCGTCACCGTCCGCCGTTCCATAGTAGGACGATACAACCGACCTTTGCCGCAACATATTCGCTTGTCTTGTATCACCGCAGTCATCGCGCACTTTTCCGTGAGATAAAACCGATCTGTCCGTCAACCGTGCTTTTGCAAGGTCGTGCGACTCTTTTTCTTGATAGTTGCCTTTGCATAAGTTCCTTTGCAGAATTGGCAGTATTCGCCTTTCTTTAATACAGTTGTGTGCTGATGTTCGTCATACGGCTCATAAGTCGTATTATCAAAGTCGATAAAAAAGTTGTGGTCGCAAGAGTTCAAGCCGTAAACATTATTGTTAAAGTTATATGCTCCTGAACCGTCAACGGAGTTAATTGTGCCGCAAGTTTGACACAGACTTTGTGTAATGATACCCCGTATAGCTTGCGTCCACGCCCGGAGTGCCGCTGTCCGTGTTACCTTTTTTTCTTGCCCTCAAGGTCATAACCGTCTGACCACTTAACACCGTGATTCATAGCCGTCTGTCCCGATTTGGTGTATTCGGGTACACGGTAAGGTTAAAACTGTTGTGTCCTTATTGCATACCGGGCACCACCACTGTGTTTCATAGGTTACGGTTGCATTCATATCAAGTCTCATTGGTTCTGTTATTTGTTTTCAGCCAATTATCAGCCGGATCTTCATAATCGCTTTTCTGTGCCGCAAAGACCGACACGGGAAGTGTGCCTGCAACAAATAATAACTGCAAGCAGCATTGAAATAACCGATTTCATAGAAAAATGTTTGGTTTTCATAGAATAAAATTCTCCTTTACAAATTTATAGTTTGGTTTATACATTACGAAAAGCCGCCATATTTACGGCGGCTCTCGGTAGCGTGGTTGTGTAATGTTCATTTACTCTCTGCCTTTCCGGTTTTCTTTTTGCGTTTTTCTGCTGCGGCTGCTTGTGTTGTATAGCCTTTTCCTTTTTCGGGAGCAGGCTTTTTCTTTTCTTCAAATCAGCCTTTATGTCCTCAATCTTCTTTCTGACCGAGGGTTTAATACCGCTGTCCGTTTTGCCGTATCCTCGAATGAGATAGATTTGCTCCCGTGCGGATTTTCGTTTGTTCTCTCCGCACGGGACGGACGAGTTTGAGTTTTCGTCCTTTGTATTATCCGATGTAACCTCCGCCTGTTCAGGGGACTTCCGGTTCAATTTCGTGTTCCGTTGCGGAATATCCGAGCTTTTCCATAATGTAATTAAGCCCTCGGTATATCGTCTTGAAATGCAATAACATCGCATAAGCCGTTATCATTTGTCTTGTCTGCAACAGGACGATACATTATTCCGTAATTCTTTGCTTCGGCATTGAATTTTTTGAGGTCGGCTTCTTTTATCTGCATAATACAAAGCTGTTTGCCCGTTTTCAGCATTTGCTTTAATTTTGCAACACCCTCTGTCTTGCTGTCATCATTGGCAAGTGCCATAACGATTGCCGCAAGATTTTTATACACCGAGTGCGGTTAACTTTAACTGCCGATTCTGTCATTTGTATAGCTTCTTTTTCGCCATTAAATCAGCGACTTCTCCGCTTGTGTTCATTTTCTCTCAACTCCTTGTCTGCCTGTTTCTGCAAAGCGAGCGCCTGCCGTTTTTTCTCGGCAATTTTATACGAGTCCTTAAATATTGCTTTGCACAGTCTGATTTCTTTTCTAATTTCATTAAGCTCCGCATTGATTTCTTTCGCTTGTCTTTGACCTCATCACAATTTTCATCAGTCCTTTCTTCATATAATTTTTTTCGCCGTGTAATTAAAATCTCGACTTCGGCTTCTTTGTCCTTTTGGTATTTCTGCAAATCTTCGCCCGTTTCGATATTATGCGAAAACAAAAACTTGAACTGCTTTTGATAACGGTCAAACTTAATCATTTCCTCACGCATAAAAAATGACACCCTCTGCGGTGTCTGTTTACGCTCGATTTTCTTGAATAAATATAGGTAGTGGAAGTATAGGGCGATAAAGCCTTTTAACTTCTTACCCTTTACATTTTTAAGATTATCTTTGAATTTATATTGCTTCTTCGGCATTTCGGAGGGTGCGGCGGTGATAATGCCGTTTCGGGTTGCGATAATTCTTTGCAATATTTCCGCTTCGCTGTAACCCTTGCCGAGATTATCAAGCCTCATCGGGCGTTTTGCGTTCGGTGCGATTATTGATGTATACTTTTGATGTTAGGACCTTTGCGGTGAATGACAAAACCTCTCTTTTTTGAGATTATTCCAAAACTGCTCCATTGTATATGAGCATTTATAATCTCATCAATATCCCGCCGGATAGTGCCACGGATAGTCGGTCTGCCTTGCTTTAATGCCAGCCATTCGCCGTAGTGCATACCTCGCCTTTGGGGTTTGTCGATTACCGACAGACAGTTTTCAATACAAATAGCGTCCGAAATTCCCCGAATGTCTATGAAATAGTTCTTGAAATTATTTCGGTATTTGTAGCCATCAATGTATGAAACGGCATTTATTATTATGATGGTTGTGCAAGTGCTTATGGTCAAGATGCGTTGCTATGACGGCTTCGTATTTATCCGCAAAAAGCCGTTCGACAAGCTCCTGCCCGCACCTGTGAGCAATCTCGGGTGTTGTTTCAAAATCCTTGAAGGACTGCACCAAATGATAGGCAAGCACACCGTTTTTGCGACCGCTTTTTTCCGAAAAACTCTTGTGTTTCCAACATTTCGGCGAAAAGGCTTTTGTCTGTCGTGCAGTTATATGCTTTGACATATTTGCATTGCTCGGTTTTATCACCGTTTTTGATATATTTCATTACACCCTCGACCGCATCTATATCCGGCTGAATTGAAGTCTTGTCGGGGTTGGCAATATATTTAAGGCTTGAATCGAGCCTTGATTTGACCGTCCATATTTTTGTGATAGCCATTATCGGACACTCCTCGAACCATTCGCATTATCTCATTTTGTAAATGCAGAACCTCATTGATTTTACTCTCAGAAATATGCTGCTCGGCATTGGCGATATGTGCTATTTGATTTATGTTGTTGCCGATAGCGTTTATCTCGCAAGAGCTTTACATATTCATTGGGCGGTCGTGGGCGAATGACATTGCCCATTATCAGCTTGCGGATATACGGCTCCATTTTTAAGGCACAAGCGGTGGCTTGTGATTTTAGATGTTCTTTCTCTTTTTTCTGAAAGACGCACCAAAACGGCAGTAGTCCTATCCATTAAAAACTCACCTCATTTCATTGCCGACAGGCGGGGTATTAGGGGCGTAGCCACTAACAAGCGGGCATTTTTGATAGCAAAATGCCGTGCTTGCTAATACAAATGCTACGCATTTGTTTCCATATCCCCGTCCCCGATAGGCTTTCAAAGCTATACTTCCATAAATCGTATTCCTCCGGCGATATTTTATCGGCTTTCAATTCGGTTTGCTTGTTATGCCAACATTCAAGCATACTTTTTAATTCGGTATCACTTGGCTCAAAAACATAAAAACATCGTTATGTTTTTTTAATATTTTCCGAGCTTTCGTATAATTTCTATGTTTGCTTGGGGCAAATTTTATCATCCGAGTGCGGAAAACCCGCTTTTTTTATTGCCGTTGTCGGAACGTGCATAAAATTCTTACATCTGCACCTTTAAAGCCTGCGGCTTTTCCCAATCAACATTTTATTTTCCGTTTTTCGGCATTTGCCGTCGGCATTTTTATCATCTCCTTTGTTTGATATGAACATTTCAAATAAGTCCTCCGGCGTTATCATTCCGCCGAGCGTTGCCTTCATCCTCGCAGGGGACACCAACACGGTATAAGTGTAATTTTGCAACATCATTTTCGTTTTTCAGCCAAAAGCTTTTTCAAACACGGATAGCATCATCCGATAAATCCGTATCAAAATATCGACATTGCAAACCTCTTTTTTGGCAGAGTTCGCACCCCGATTTTATAATTTCATTTGTTTCCACTTTTTTGATTTTTCATTTTTGTTTACCTCATCTTTCATAAATTTTTTGTATCAAAAAGCCTGCCTTGTGGGGGCAGACTGATTTGCGAATATTTATCGTTCCGGCTCGGAACGCTTTTTCTTTTTCGCCTGTTCTTGACTTCGTGCAAGGTTTTCCGAAAAATCATCAACCGTATCACGGAGCATATCCATATATGTGTAGTCGTTTTTCAGCCATTCGTCATAGCAAGCCGACAACGGATATTCACAACAGGGCTTTCATTTTGTTTTGTGTCAAGAAAATCATCGTCGTCATAAGAATATCATCTCGCATAACCTTTTCGACCGATATAATTTCCTCCGGCGATGAATGTTTCATAAAATTATCCTTGTTCGTTGTCATTTTTTCATATAATCATCTTTCGTTTTTTTTTGTTCCATAAATATCAACCTCGTTTCTTGTTGGGTAAGGTAATCCTCGTAAGTGATTTCGATCATCAATCCTTGCTGTGCAAAATATCTTGTTTTACGTGGCAAGAAAATCATCAACCGTTTTTGCACAATTAAGACATAAGCATATCGTCTTCTTTGGCAGAGTTCTCCGAGTCAACCGACAAATTTTTTCTTTCCCGACAGCTTTACTTTGTTTGTACTGATTTTTCGTGTTCATTTTTGTCCATGCGTTTCCGGCATCTTTCGGAATAATTTCACATTTATCAAAAAGCCTTTTTGGGGGCAATCATTCTGTTCATTACTCATTTTATCGTTCCCGATGGAACGAGTTTTTCTCTTTTCGCATGTTCTTCATTCCTTTCATATTTTTCTGAAAAAAAACCGACAAGATTTCCCTGTCGGTTATGCATATCCATATATGTTTTGTTCGTTTTTTTCCGGCTCTTTATCTCATAATGGAGCGTATATCGGGCTTTTCGATTCTTAAATATTTTCGCCGTAAATACCACGCCTGTTCGTTTGAAATGAGGTTTTCAACCTCGGCGGAGTTTATCGGCAAAAGCACCAGCATATATCCCGCATAGTCCCTTTTTGCCGCTGTCCACGATTTTCCAAGATTTTTTCATTCTTTCAAGCGATCCGCAAGATATTTCGGCAGTCCGCACTCAAAATGCGTTTCGTCCGTGGGCATACCTGTTTTGAATCATAGTCCGATTTTTTGATTTGTCCAATGTGTTCACCTCGCAATATTGGTTTTTCTTCATATTATATATGTCTGTGTTCCCTTTGTCAAAAAAATAAATTTCATCTTTCCATAGCATATTCCCGTTTTTAATCGGAGCGTCATCGTCCGAAATTTCGGTGTCGATAACATTATCGTCCTTTTTATCCATTTTGAGCAAAACCTCCACGGCGGCAAGGCGTTTGGTTTTCTCCCTGTAATTCCGCCTCCTGCGGAAACGGTCGCTTTGCTTCAGCCTTTGCCGTTTCAAACTGCGTATTGGTGTTTGCAAGCTCCTCTTTGGATATTTCAAGCCTTTTTCAAGACCGTCGATAGCGTTGTCGATACGCTGAATATTACCGAATACATCTGTTCCAAGTTCCACTTTATGCGAAAACTCATTTTTGAGCGACACATAAATAATTTTTTGAAAGCTGTCAAAGGAAAGCTCCATAGAAAAACCCCGGTAGTCACCGATGTTCACCGGCTCCTCCGAGGTCATCTTCTTGCAGCGTTCAATAAGAGCGTTACCCGCTTTTTCCTTTTCAAAATATCCAAACCCGTCAATTGTCATTGTGTTGAATTTATCCTCAGCCTTCGGATACTTGCTTGACTGTTTCAATATCCTTTTCAAGCCCTTTTATTCTTGCTGCGATTTCCGCAATTTGTTTGGGGTAGAATTTCACAACCTTATCTTCAAGGTCGTAAATCTGCGACATAAAAGACGATTTTATCAGCTTCAGCTTGGATACCTCCATATCAAGCTCCATCTTTTCTCCTTGATGTGCGGATTACCTGTCGAGAGTGCCTTTATTTCCGCAAAGGAAAGCGCGGTAGGGTCTATATCGTCAGCAACACGAACAGGTGATTTTGAAGTAAATATCTGCGATATAAACTTCTGTTTCTGCTCGACGGTCTGCCACATATAAGTGTCAAAGGTTCCTTTGGTTACATAGCGGTAGATATGCACTTTCTCGTTTGTGTTGCCTTGCCTGTATAATGCGCCCGGCTCTCTGCTCCAGGTCTGCCGGACGCCACGGGCAGTCAAGGTCGTGCGAGGCATAGAGCAGCTTTTGCACATTTGTTCCGGCACCCATTTTTGATGTAGAGCCGAGAAGCACACGAACATCACCGCTTCGCACTTTCTTGAACAATTCATCTTTTTTAACCTCTGTGTTTGCGTCGTGAATAAAAGCAACCTCATTTTCGGGAATACCTTTTTGGAGCAGTTTTTCCCGTATGCTGTTATATACCGAGAATGTACCGTCCGATTTCGGTGTAGATAAATCACAGAACAAAAGCTGTGTAGCCTTCCTGTCTGCGGTATCTTTCCATATATCATACACAAGGTCGGCACATACCGACACCTTTGAGGTTTCGTCATCGGGGAGCATAGGATTTATCATTCTTTGGTCAAGTGCCAATTTTTCTGCCGTCGTTTGTTATTTTCAGCATATTGTCAACACTCGGATCAACAGTCCTTTTTACGCACTTCCTCAGCTCGTTCGCCGAGGTCGGCTACCATATCCTTTTTGAAATTGGGTTGGCTCTGCAACCTCGTTGTGATATTCAACCTCCGGCACAGGCAGATTCAGCATATCCGCCGTCTGAATATCGGCAACCTCTTTGAACATTGCAATGAGTTCGGGCAAGTTAAAGAATTTCGCAAACCTTGTTTTCACTACAAACAGAGATTTGTTGCACAGTCCGAGCCGCCTTGACTCCATAGCGGCGGCAACCATTGTCCAAGTCTTTCCGGCACCCACGACGTGACCGAGTAAAAAGAATCGCCGCCGTACATAATTCTTGCAACGGCGTCCTTTTGGTGTTTCCTCAGAGCTATTTCGGGGTTTATTCCGTTGAAGGTTATATGGCTGCCGTCATACTCACGGGGACGGATAGAGTTAAACCGAACATTGTAGATTTTACACAGGTCGTCACGCCTGTCGGGGTCTTTCCATATCCAATCTTCAAAGGCTTGCTTGATTGACGCCTGCTTTTGCTGGGCGATGGTGGTTTCCTTGATATTCAGCTTTGCAACCTTGTTACCGTTTTCGTCGTAAATATAATCAAAGATACGCACATCACGCAGATTAAGCGAATCCTCAATAATTTTATAAGCGCTGATACGGCTTGTACCATAGGTGTTGGTAGCCTTAACGCCCTTATCGGCACTCTTGCCTTGAATATTCCACTCACCCGTAAGATTTGAATATTTGACCTCGATTTTGCTTTGTGCATAATAATTCGGCGAAAGAAGCTCAAACACAAACTCCTCGATATACTTTTCGGGTATCCAAGTCGTGCCGAGCTTTACGGAAATTTCACCCGGCGTTAAGTCTTTCGGCTGTACTTTTTCAAATATTCTGCATTGACACGGTATTCGGAGCTGTCTTTTGAAAACTGCTCCGCTTGACTTAATTTCTCACGAACATTGCCCGAAAGGTATTCATCGGCAGTCAGATATTTCGGCTCATATTCCGGCGATATTTCGTGTTCGGGGTTTAAGAATATAACGCCGTGCAAGTCTTCATACAGCTGCTGTTCGGTTTTGCCCGATAATTTTTCCATAAAGGCAATATCTATCTTTGCCTTTTCCGCAAGCGACACCGCCAATGCTTCATCAGCCGTATCAACCTTTGTTACCTCGTGCTTTGCACGGATAGTCCGTTTTGTAAACATATCCGCTTTACGCTCAAGCTCCGTACTCGTCCAATACCTCTAATGAGCAGAGCAGAAAATAACTGCTGTCCTCCGAAAAAGGCAAGAGCATTGCCACGGGAATTGATAAGTCCGTATTTCTTTTGTGTAGTTATCATAAAGAGTGTTGAGCTTTGCCTGCTGTGCCTTAATTTCATCATCGGAATAGTTTTCCGTCTGATACTCGATTAAAGTTCTCACGCAGTCACGAAGTTTAATCATACCTTTTAACACGGTTTTCTGCCGTTGCGTTCAGTTCTATCTTACGCATAAGGCTGTTTTCTCTGAAATACACATCTCCGTCAACAACCGTAAAGCTAAAATTTCTGACATTCGGGTCTGCCGGGATTGTTATTTCCTCGTCATTGGAAATATCGTCAAATTCATATTCGGTAATGCTTGCGTGAATATTTTGAATTGCACCGTCAAGCTGCTCGGCAAGGGTTGTATCTTCATTCGGAACACAGGTAAGCTCCGGACCGAAAGGACCGCTGACCTCCTTTGAATTCGCCCATAACCATATCGGGGTTATCAAGAAAATACTGATTTATAGGTTGTCCTGTTTCGTGTTGACCGACATTTACCCATTTGGGCATAATATCCGTCATACGCTTTCTCGCTTTTGCAAAAAAAGAATGTCCGCCGTAACCTCTGTTCCGGCATTTTTCTTAAAGGTGTTGTTCGGCAAGCGAACAGCGCCGATTAAATCGGCTCTTTGGGCAATATATTTTCTGACCTTTGAATTACGCTTATCCATAGTGCCGGAGGAGGTGATGAAAGCCACAGCACCGCCCGGTCGCACCTTATCCAAGGTTTTTGCGCAAAAAAGTAATCGTGGATAAGGAAATTATGCTTTGTTGTATTTCTTGTCAAGCAGCTTAAAATCACCAAAAGGCACATTGCCGATTGCCACATCAAAAAAGCTGTCGGGAAGTGCCGAGTCCTCAAAGCCTTGTATGGCAACGGAGTTTTTCTGATATAGCTGCTGTGCAATTCTGCCCGTGATGCTGTCGAGCTCCACACCGTACATTTTACTGCCGCTCATACTCTCCGGCATAAGTCCCATAAAATTGCCTATACCGCAGGACGGCTCCAAGATGTTACCCTGCGTAAATCCCATATTGAAAGCGCCTTATACATTGCCTTGATTACAACAGGCGGAGTGAAGTGTGCGGTGAGCGTTGATGCTCTTGCCTGCTCATACTTCATCGGGGGAAAGAGTGGCGTATAGCTCATTAAATTCCTCCGACCAATTTTCTTTGGATTCATCAAAAGCGTCCGCAAGACCGCCCCAGCCGACATACTGTGATAATATCTCCTGTTCTCCGAGAGTAGCAAGACGGTGTTCAAATTCGAGATTATGAAGTAAATTTACGGCATCAACATTCCTCTTAAAATTTCTCTTTCGGTGTACCGTAACCGAGTTCATCATTCGTAATTTGAAATTGCGTCTTTCCGACAACGGTATTTCGGGATAAACAACCGTGTTTTGCACTCTTTGCGGCTTTGCCTTTTTGAAATTCCGCCGTTATCTGCGGCTTTGTCTGCTCGGCAATAATGCCTTTCACAAAATCTATGCTCTCACTTCGGAATATAGGAAAACCCGTACTGTTTTGAAAGGTTATATCCTTTAACGACACCTTATTAAAGTCGGTATTTACGCTGTCTACAACAAATTTGCGGTCATCAATGGTGAGTTCCGTTCCGATAAGAATTTCGGCATTTTCCTCCGGCTCTTTCTGATGTCTGCGGTGCATTTTTGTTTGCTGTGCCTGTTCGGGTATAATCTTATCTGCCGACAAAAGCCTGTTATATTTCCTATTTTCATCGGCAATTACAACATCATACCCGGCATAGAGCAGCTTGTTTGCGTATTCGTCAAGAATATGCTTCGGAAATCCGCACATTTTGTATGTGTTATCCTCAATTTGTTTTGAGGTTAAGACTATATCAAGCACCTGTGCCGCATTTTCCGCATCCTCACCGTAGCTTTCGTAAAAATCACCGAGAGGAATAAGGGCAACGGTTTTGAGCCGTTATCGTCCTTTGTGAAGCTCTGCAAGATATTCGGAAGCGGCTGTTCTGCGGTTGAGTGTCAATTGCCGTTTCAATTTGTTGCTCCGTTACATATATAAGCTCATCAAAATTGAGGTTTTGTAAGAATTTTTCCGTTATATTTGATAAATTGTAATAGTATTCCGTATCAACTAAAACATTATCAATATATTTTTCAACGGTAAAATTCTCAAGATTTACATCAACCTGTATAGGAAGCTCATCGTCCGTAACAGTCGTATATGCTATGCCTATTTTTGAAAGGTTTGAAAAATCTGCCGGAGAGCCATATTCTTCAAGGCAAAATTCATTGATAAGATTTTTTTGCGGTTTTCAAACTGTTTTTCCCCTCGTTCCTTAGTTATGGCTTTATATAACGCCATATCATTATCAGTCAGATTATAGTTTTCACTGTAATCAAGACTTAATTCAACCTTGTCAACAAGTTCCTGTCTTTCGTCCTCGCTCATTTCGGCAAGCTGTTCTTCCGGTGTTTCCTCTTTAACCTCCTCAATTCTGTCGATATGCGGAAACAGGTTATACTCACCGTTTGCATATTTTTCAAGGTCTTGTACCGCTGCTTTCCTTAAAGGATAACTTCTTAAATCAGCCGATGTTTCCGCAAAAGATTTTTAAGTCGGTAAAGCATTGTCTGCGTTTGGACTTTATTGTTCAACTTTTGCATTAAAATGTTTTTTGTTTTATAATTCCGCATCGGACGGGATACGGCATAACCATATTTTCTGTTCTGTCATACGCATACGCACTTTCAATCGGATTTTGCGAATAAGTTCCTCTTTTCATAATTCGGAATGTTTTTGATTTCAGACTCATTCAAATAATTACGGCTTTTTATGAGCCTGTCAATATGCTTTTCGGCCTTCACTCCACTTGAAATCTGTATTTTTGCATACGGTTTTGTTAAGTCCTCGTGACTGAAGGTTATCCCTTTGGCACTGTGATCTTCGTTGTATAAACCGGTATAACTGCCGCCGATACCGTAGTGGTCTTTTAAGGAATTTTATTCTTTCCGCTTTGTCGGAGTGAGCATCAAAAAAGGTGTATATCGATATTTGCTTTCCGATATATTTGACCCTCTTTGAAAAAGTTGGTTGATTTCATCGTTTGAAATAAATCGCTCCGGCGGAGTATATGTAAGCTCCTGTGCGGAAAAAGTTTTCCTTGTGATATATAAATCGGCAAGCATACCGTTCACAATGTTCGGATTATTGTAACTGTAATATACAATATCTTTATTTTCCGGCATACATATCGCATAATTTTTGCGTTACCGTCTTTATTTCATCTAAACCGTCCGATGTTTTCAAAAAACTTGCCATACGCTCTGTTTATCTGGGAAAACGCCGTCAAGCCATTCTTCTTTAACGACAGATTTTAATTCGGGAAATCGTCATAATTCAAATTCCGATTCAGTTCAATAAACCTGTCCGCAACCTTGTCATACTCATATTTACCATTTGCAAAAGCGTATCTTTCGGTGCAAATCTTCCCAAGTCCAAAAGCTCGTCAATGCGTTTTGCCGGCATCCTCCCAAGAAATGAGCTGGGCAGTGTTTATATTTGCCGTATTACCGTATGAAATGCGTATGCCCTCATTATTCCACCAAGCCGATACCTTCCGTCCGTCAAAGATAAAACCTTTACCATCCGTCTTATACAGACTTTTCAAAAATTCAGCCTTATTTTCAAGTGATTTATCCTTTGAAAACTCGATACAGATTTCAATGACGCTGTTTTTATCATTTGTTCCGTCGCATAAAACCTCGTCTATAATCTGCCCCGGGCATAAAAAAGCAGCACCGAAAATTTCGTGTGCTGCTCTCTGTACGATTTCCTTTCTGTTGCTCCTCTGTCGGAATGAGGTCGAACAGACTTAACTGTAAACCACCTCCGGCAGTACGACTTCTTCCGCTGAATGGAGTAGGTTGTTCATCAGCCCCGCCCACATCATCGGGTCTTTCGCTTTCAGTTCCTCGTTCACGCCCTCTGTCTGTGCCAATTTCCGGACTATCTTCTGTATCTGTTCTGTCGCTGATGCTCTGTACTTCCAACAGATGCTCCGTTATTTTGCCTGTTATCATCAAGCTCGTGTATAGGCTCGGTCGGCTCTGTTTGAGAAATTTCCGCCTCATCTGCCCGTATTTGCCTATCTGTACTTCCGCTTGTTCCGTTGTCAAGTTCGGAATCAGGTATCCGTTCACTTCCGTGTATGTTATCTCTTTCATAACTATCCGTCCTTTCATTATTTATTGTCGGTGCGTCTTTTTCTTTGACTTCATTATACACCGCATTTTCTTTTTCCGCAAAATTTTTTCGGGCATTTATTTTCTTCACGCACTTCGGCTCTGATAGTTTCGGATATGTTTCGGAGAGTTTCCTCCGAAATGCTTGACACCGCATTACCCAAAACCGAAAGCGTGCCGCTGTGTTAAAGTTCATAATATGCGGAAAGTCCTCACGCTCAAACACTTCATCAGCGTTGATTCCGAGCCTTTGCAATACCGTATATGCAATACTTGTTTCCGCAGTCCGCTGAAACTCCACATCAATATTAAGCTCGTCCAAGCCGTCCAAAAACTGTTTTCTTTTGCGTATTTGAGCTCCGAAAGGTAGTCGGCTTTGCTGTCCTCTACCGCATTTTGTGCCGCTGAAAGAATTGCGTCCGTAATACTGCTTTTATTTTTCAGCTCACCGAATGAATTTTCAAGCGTTTCGATAATGGCATTGTCAAAGCGGCTGTTGTATTGCCAAAGCCGTATCGGACCATTGTTACTATGCGTGTCGGAAATATCGAAAACATAATCAAGATATTTTCCACGGTCGCCCTCACGGAGCAGGGCAATACCCTTACTGCCACGGTTTATCCACGCTTTGAGCTTTTTGTTCCAAACATCAATGCTCGCACACGCCGTTGCGTCCGGTCGCTGGGCATAAATCAAATTTGGTCTTGAAGGAATATTTGTATTGCCACGCCGCACTTTTCAAAAAAGCCGTCCAATTCTCATAATCGGCAAGGCTTTTGCCGATTTCGTTCGATAATGCAGATATATTTTGCAGCTTGCTCGCCATTTGCATTTCACCTCCAATTTGTCAGTATGCAAGACCGATATAGTCGCATACCTCTTTATAATTCAGTTTGTCAAACAAGTAGTTGTATATTTTCGGGTGTGTTATTTTAAGCTGTTGCAGTCTGTTTGGCTCTCCGTCGTTTTGGCAACCAAACAAACAGCCTGTGCAGCCTGTTCTCTGACACCCCGTAAACCGCAATACTCCGTTTTTTTCTCTGCAATATCACCGTATATTGAGCAGTACGGGATTTTGTTATTTGTAAATATCGCATAATATCCTGTGAAGTCCAAAAGGAAAGCGGTGTCGATTTCGGTGTTGCGGAATTAAAAGCATTACAACCGTTTTTTACGCCATACATATTCACGCAGTTTGCTTTCCTCCGCAAGTGTTCCGACTATATTCACACAGCCCGTATCTTTCAGATATTTTTTTACGGGTGCTTTCTTCAAGTGATAACAACAAGTATCGCTTATCTTAAACGGTGCGTCGATTAAATGCTGCCATTGTTTAGGAATATAGTATCTTGCCTTTTTGCGGCAACACACCCCGTTTGCAGAAAAGTATCCGCCGTTTTATGTGATAAGCCGAGCATACATTTCCAAAACGCAAACGGGACGGTTGAAAAGTTTTCTCTTATCCATTCCGCAGGTTTTAAGTGTAAGCCTTGTTTATATGCTTCATAGCAGCCTTCATATGACCTCACACGATGTATGTAATTTGATACCTCTTTTTGAAATAACGAGATAGCCGTACTTTTCTATAACATTGGTATAACTTATTTTCGGTGTGATTATATCCACATTATCAAAGCCTTTGACAAACCTAACAATTTCGGGATATTCCATTGTTGTGTTTACAAATACTGCTCCGATTTCGGGATATATTCGTCTTGCAAGGTCTAAAAGTACAAGGCTATCTACGCCGCCGGAAAACGACACCTTAACTTTTCCGTTAAAATGCTTGTACCATTCCATTATGCGAAGCTGTGTAACCCGTACTTTTCTTTTCAAGCGACCAGCTCTGCATAATCTGTAAATCTTTATATGTATATATGATAAACACCTCCGTCCGTAGATTGTTTGCTATTAGCCGTTATCTTTTTCGATAGGCACATATTTTTTGTGCAAGTCTGTCCACTATGAAATTCCATATACGGACACATCGGTTCGTTTGGGTCAAGCTTCAATGCGTCCGCACCTGTTTTGCATTTCGGGCATAATTGTTTTTTATCATCATTCATTTTTTATCGCTCCTTTTGATTTTTGCATAGAAAAAGAGCATTGAAGTTGTGTGGTTTCAATGCTCTTGTAGTGTTTGTATTTATTTTTATCTGCACATCTGCATCGGCTCACGAATCCGCTTTGCCATTTCAATGCCCTCGGCTGCTGTTGTGATTTCGCCGTTTTCTATCATTTCGAGCAGCTCCGCACGGTGTTTTGCATTTAAGCAATACACGCTTCGGCACAGCCTTTGAACAGTTCCGAGAGTATCACGCTCGGTATTGATAAGCGTTTTCACGATTTCGCCGACCTCATCATTTGCGTTAAGCTGAATTTGAAGTGTGCGGCGGTTATCGAGGTATATCATATTCGGCACAATAAGTATTCCGATGTTCTGCAAGCTGCTGCGGAGTTCGTTTTCTCTGCAAGTCATATCCACAAGCAAGTTATTTGTTATAAAATTTATTTTCGCTGTCATCATAAAAATCACGCTCCTTTTTCTGTACTTTTTATTATACAATAATTTCGGTTATCTTTCAAAAATTTCTTGCTTTTGTTTTTCGGAAATTCCCAGCCGTACACCTTGCCGATTTCATCACCGAGCCTGTGCGTCAGCCTTGTAATATCAGCTCTTGTTGCCGTTCCGTTATACAGTTTTTCTTTGAAATTTTCTATCTGATAATCCGAAACGCCGTTTTTGAAGGTGCGGTACAGATAATGATTTGTTCCGTCGTGATGAATTGCTCTGCACCGAAAATCGCCTTTTTTATCAACATACCATTCGTTGTAATCACATTCCGGACATAAGCAATCACGGATATTTCCGCTTTTTATTGTTTTATATCCGGAAAATCTGCCGTTCCATAAGCCGAGGTCTGCTATAACAATAATTTCTCTCGGAAGCTGTATGTTAAGATTTGCACGCTCATCATAAAAGTTCATTTCATTGCTTTCGCACATCTTTTCATATAGGAAATCTTCGCTCGCATCGCCATATTTTCGGTTAAGCTGTCCCGCCAATCCTCAAGGTCAAGATTTATATCGGACCATACTATATGTTTTTTCTTCAGCCATAATATCATCTCTCCGTTTCACGCTCTGTTTTGCTCTTTTTTCGGGTGCGGCATATTTTTTGAGTGCGTTCATTGTTTTTTAAGCGTGCAGCCCTCAAAATCCGCCTTGCTTTCCATAAAGTGTTCCGCCGTTTCTCTGAAATTCTTTGTCCCGACATCACATAATGTGCCTTTGGAAATTCCCTCAATGTGAGAGAAAAAGTCCTGCGGTTTCTTATACTGCTTTGCCGCATCTAAAATATCCTCGTTATATATTGTAAGCTCAACAAGCTGTCCTCCGGCATTTGCATCGGGGTTATAATAAATCTCCGTAACACCGTTTGTGGTTTTGTAAAACTTGTCCTCGTCGATAGCGTCGTAGTTCTGCTCAACAAATTTCAAATCCTTGTAGGTCTGCAATGCCTGTTTATCATAGCAGTATATATATGCGTTATATGTGTTTTTTCTTGAATCGCACCGTATGTAATATACATTTTTCTCGGTTGTCACCTTGTATCCGCAAATATCCTTGTCGCTTGCAAGCCGTTCGGCATTTAAGTCATACGCCGCATTGTGCATTGCAACCCTGCTTTTGTCAAATAGGCGTGTCCGCTTGAAATCTGAGGTAGTTTACAACATTATCACATTCAAGTGAGAAGTCGGGTGTTTTGTATGCTTTATAGTTTTCGGTATTTTCAACCATTGCTTCTGTTTGGAAACGCTCATATACGGAATTATCAAAATATCCTCGGATATAGCATATACAGCCACGGTTTAATGTGTCGTCTGTCGGTTGTGCAAAGGTATATTCAAATTCCGATTGCTCAATTTTTTCAAGCGTATATTCCGGTGTGTCTTTCGGGCGGTATGTACTTTTGCCACGCTCCATAAGCTCGGCAAATTCACAGATGTGAAAAACATTATATCCGATTTTTGTATGATAATCGTCAATATATGTGCATTTCCTGTCCGACATAGAGCCGTCAGAAAATTTAACAGTAATGCTTTCGCCGTCTTTTATTCGGAAAAAAGCTCGTTGTAATGACTGTCTATGAAGCGTATTTCTTTTTTATCATTCATTTCTATAATCACCGTCCATATCTTTAAGACGTATCGTACTGACAATTCTGTATCCGTGCCTATTTGCAAGAGCCTTTAATTCGGCTATGAGGTTTCGCCGTTCCTCACGCCGCACAGCTTTCATTGCTTCATAGGCGGTAATGTCAGTACAACCGCTGCCGTTAAGTCTGTCGTTTATCTTTTCGCACAATCACTTCACCTCACCGTTCATTCGTTTTAGGCGGCTTCTTCATAACCTCAACAGCCTTGATTTCATCAAGCGCCCGTCTGCAAAAGTCCTTTTGTAGCCGCAAGAAGATTTGTAAAATAATGTCCCCCAAAAATAATCGTCTTTGCCTTTGCATTGCCAAGTTACAAAGCTATTCGGATTCTTTTCGTGAACGCCAAGCACAAATTCAGCGCTGCCGACCGTTATTTGATTTACAATAATAAAGCCTTGATTTTTTTCGCCATTCCATAATCAATCACTCCGTTTCTTTTTTGTCGGCTTGCCCGGCAGAGATAAAGCAACACATAAATACAATGCCAAGAAAGCCGCCGACTGCAACACCGGATAGGAATATAAGTATAAGTTTTAACATATTCATCGCTCCATTTCATTTTCCCGTTGCCTGCGCCATTTATCAAGCAGTTTCAAAATGATTTCTTCCATTTTCGCCTTTGTATAGCTTTTCGGGAAGTACTTTTTTAACTTGTCCTCGCCAAGTGTAATTTTAACCGTTTCGGGTTTCTGTTCCATCATAATACTGTCAATTACAGCATTGCTTAAATTTCCCTCCTGATGAAATTTTCGCATTTTTCGTGCCTGTGCGATAGAAGGAGAGGTTTCCTCTTTTTCAATGGACTGCATAACTGCCGCTTGCTCCTTTGAGCCGAGATAAGATATTTCAACGGCGGCATTCATTGCAATTTGGTTATTATCCACCATATCCAAAATAGGGTCTATGAGGTTTGTTAAGCGTATGTATCGTTGGTATTTGTACCGACTTTCACCTGTTTGCTCTGATAATTCTTGTCTTGAATTATACGGAGATTTATTTTGTCCAATTTGGACAAAATTTTCTTCTGGTCTGCCTGCCTTTCTTTTCATAGCTTCCAGCTTCATTTGATAGGCAAACGCTTTCTCGCTCGGCAAGATGTGTTCCCGTTGTAGATTACTGTCTACAAGCAGAATTGTAGCAGTATCATCATCAAGATTTTTACTACAACGGGAATATCAGTAATTCCGGCAAGCTCACACGCTTTTTACTCTGCGATGTCCCGAAAGAATTTCATAACCGCCGTCTTTGTGTGGTCTTGCGATTACGGGTGTGAACTCCGCATTGCTTGATGCTTTCCACAAGTGCGTCCATATCTTCGTCAAGCTTCACCTTAAACGGCTGCTCCGTAAACGGTTTTAACTCGGATATGGGAACAGGCTTTATTTCTTCGGTGTTCCGCTGTTCCTCGTTCTGAAAAATACTATCGTATGATTTCAGACTTATGTTTAGTCCGTTGCTCATTGTCCATAACCTCCTTTGTTAGATTTCTGTACGCATCGGCAACTTTACCATTTTTGTCATAGCTGTAAATGCTTTTGCCGACCGCAGAAGTTTCCGCCGCCTTTATCGACAGCGGTATTTCCGTTTTGAAAACCTTAATGTGATTACCGTAGGTGTTTCGGATAAGCTGTGATATATCCCTTGCAAGATTTGTGCGACCGTCAACCATAGTCAGAAGTATTCCGTTGATTTTAAGTGCGGGATTTATCTGCCGTTTAACCTTTGCGACCGTGCCGAGCAGCTGCTCCAAGCCTTTCGCCGGGAGGAAGTGTGATTGTACGGGGATAATGACCTCGTTTGCAGCCGTCAGTGCATTGACTGTGAGCATACCAAGTGAGGGAGTGCAGTCAATCAGCACATAATCATAATTGTCCTTTATCTGTTGAAAGATAGTCTTTGAGTACCCGTTCACGGCTCATAGTGTTTACAAGAATGTTTCCATTCCCGATAATTCTATGTTTGCCGGAATAAAGTCCACGCCTTCTTTGTGGTGCAGTATGCCTTCATTTTCCAAAGGCTGTTCTTAATGACCTTTTCCATAAGGCTTGAAATTGTAACTGACAACTCATCGGGATTGGGATAACCCAAGCATTGTGTTAAGCTGCCCTGTGCGTCAAAGTCGATTAAAAGCACCTTTTTAGCCCTCGTTTGCAAGTCCGATACCTAAATTTACGGTAGTTGTCGTTTTGCCTGTTCCGCCTTTCTGATTTGATATTGCGATTATTTTACCCATAAAAACCTTTCCTTTCATTTTCTAATCTTGATATAAGCATTTCTCCGTCAAGCCGTGTCAAAGCACGGAACCATTCGGAACGAAAAAAACGCTTGATTTCTGCTCTGCATTGCGGCGAATATGTATGCCTGTAATCTTTTACCGCTTGCAGAATTATGGCATTTGCCAGCAGTTCGATATTTTCCACATACACCGCCTCCGATTCCTATACATTTGCCATATCGTATTTTACTTTTGCAGCAAACCAATTATCCGCCGTTTCAAACGACCGATAAATCGTTGTAATTAAAAATGCCCGGATATTCCGGACGTCTGATGTGTTGCTCCGCAGGGCGAAGTCTATATATTCAATATGCGACGAGTCAATTTTCAAAAATCTGCTCTTTAACAACCTCGTGAGGATATTCCTGTTTGTTTATGCGGATTGTCGGCTCGTCGCTGCATACCACATCGACCATAATTGCCACAATTTCATCAAGCCAAGCCTTTGTTGTACCTTTCAAGATAATGTCATAGTCAATGTTTTTCTTGATTAGCTTTTCATATTGCCTTCGATTTTCTATCCATCGTATCGTATCAATGCCTTTTTGCGTGCAGGCAAGGGAGGAGAGTTATTCTCATTTCCACGATTGATAGGATAGGATATGATTTCAGTATCGCTCGATTCAGTATTATTCTTTTCAATATCGTTAAAATCAGTATTATTATATTTATTATAATTAGATTTCGATTCTCGAAAGTCTGCACTTTCGACTTCCGAAAGTCTTGGATTTCGATTTTCAAAAAGTCTTGACTTTCGATTTCCGAAAGTCTGGAATTTCGGTTTCCGAAAGTCTTAAATCTCGGTCTTATTTTCCGGGCTTATATAAAACTTTTTCAAATATATAATTGCAGGTCTGCCTTGTCCTTTGCTGTTTTGCGTTCAATAAGACCGATACCTTTTTTCAGCGTCAAGCTCCGTCCAAGCAGCTTTGTAGCTTTTTTGTTCCGCAGCACATTTGCTCCATAACATCATTTGTTGTAAAGAATATGTATGCCCGGTTTTCATCATCAAACCCAACAATTTTTACCGACATAGATAAACCCATAAACTCAAGCATAAGACCATATAACAGATATTCCTGTCCGACACTGTTTGAAAGTGGGGAAGCTGTACAAGTATTTTGGGTATTCTGTAAAATGTAAATTGTTCAGCTTCATCGCCGTAAAAATATTCAAAAATTGTATCGACATTGTTGTGCCTCCTTGCCGTGTGTGATTGCATAAAAAAAAAAGAACGCCTTATGGTTTGTTATAAAGCGTTCTTTATTATATTCAGCATTTTATATTATAAACAAAAAAGAGCTGCAAATTGTGTATTTGCAACTCTTTTTTTTAAGCATCGTTACCTTTCAATTATGTCTGCACAAATTCTTGCACAGATTGGCGTAGTATTGGCGTAGTGTGGCGTAGTTTTTGATATTCTCAAAATCCGCAAACCCGCATAAATACTGACTTTTTTCGTTTTTTACTTCTCCAGCGGCTTCATTGTGGGGAATAACAGCACATCTCTTATTGAGGGGCTGTCCGTCAGCAACATAATAAGTCTGTCGACGCCGATACCCATGCCGCCCGTCGGGGGGCAGACCGTATTCAAGCGCATTAACATAGTCGGTATCCATCATGCCGGCTTCCTCGTCGCCTGCTTCTCTTGCGGCAACCTGCGCTTCAAAGCGCTGCTTTTGGTCGATGGGGTCGTTAAGCTCTGAGAATGCGTTGCCGAACTCTCTGCCGGTAATAAATATTTCAAAACGCTCTGTCATCGACTTGTTCTCGGGCATTCTTTTTTGCCAGAGGCGAAATCTCAACAGGGTAATGCATAACAAACGTAGGCTGGATAAGTTTATCCTCAACACGTTCCTCAAAAACAACGCTTAACGCTTTGCCCCATGTGCAGTCAGGCTCAACGGGAACGCCTGCCGATTTTGCAAAGCTCTCTTGCTTCCTCGTCATTTTTGCAGTATCAAAGTCAACGCCGGCATACTTTTTAACGGCGTCAACCATTGTAATTCTCTCCACGGAGCTTTAAGGCTTACTGCCTGTCCCTGGTAGGTAATTTCGGTAGTGCCCAAAACCTCGTTTGCAACATAGCAGATAAGGTTTTCCGCCAGGTCCATCATATCCTCGTAGTTTGCGTATGCCTGGTACATCTCAATCATTGAAAATTCGGGGTTGTGCTTTGTGTCCATACCCTCGTTTCTGAACATTCTGCCCATTTCGTAAACGCGCTCAAGACCGCCTACGATAAGGCGCTTTAAGTAAAGCTCGGGCGCAATGCGGAGATACATGTCGATATCCAGCGTGTTATGATGAGTAATAAACGGACGCGCCGTTGCACCGCCGGAAATTGTGTTCAAAATAGGTGTATCAACCTCAAGAAAATCCTTTGAATTAAGGTAGGTTCTTATTGCGCTAATTATCTTGCTTCTCTTAACAAACGTGTCTTTAACCTCGGGATTTACGATAAGGTCAACATAACGCTGACGGTAGCGCAAATCGGGGTCTTTTAAGCCGTGATATTTTTTTCGGGCAGGGGCTGCAGCGACTTTGTAAGCAGCTTTATGGTTTTAACTTTAACCGAAATTTCACCCTTGTGGGTTGTGAACACCTCACCGGAAATGCCTACGATATCGCCTACGTCGAATTTTTTGAAATCGGCATACACATCGTCGCCGACCTCGTCTTTTTCTTACATAAAGCTGGATTTTTCCGTCACGGTCGGCAAGGTCGCAAAGCTTGCCTTGCCCATGCCGCGCTTGGACATAAGCCTTCCTGCGATTACAACGTTTTTGCCTTCAAAGTCCGCATAATTATCAACTATCTGTTTTGTTGTATTTTCCCTGTCAAATTTGGTTATCTCATAGGGATTTTTGCCGTTTTCTATTAAATTGGCAAGCTTTTCGCGGCGCACTCTTAAAATTTCGTTTAAATCCTGAACCGCGCCGTTATCTTTTTGTCTGTTCTGCCACGTTATTTCCTCCTACCTTGATATTTCCAGTACCTTAAGCTTGATTATGCCCTGGGGAACCTCAACCTCAACCGTTTCGCCCACTTTTTGAGCCCAAAAAGTGCTGCGCCTACCGGTGATTCGTCCGAAATCTTGTAAAGACCGGGGTCCGCTTCGGTTGAACCTACGATAGTATAGGTAACCTCCTCGTCAAAATCCTCGTCGAAAACCTTAACGTTTGAACCGAGAGTTACGGTGTCGGTTGAAACCTCATCGGAATCTATGATTTTTTTACGTTTTTAAGCATTGTTTCTATCTGTACAATTCTTGATTCAATCTGTGCCTGCTCGTTTTTGCCTCATCATACTCCGAATTTTCGGAAAGATCGCCGAAGGACAGCGCCTGTTTTATTTTCTCCGCACACTCTCTGCGTTTGACGGTTTTAAATCCTCCAGTTCAAGCTCAAGCTTTTCAAGACCTTCACTTGTTAAAATAATCTGCTTTGCAGTTGCCATAGTAAATGACTCCTTTCGTTATCTGAGCAAAAAGTATTCAGACCATATTAATACATTATATATTATTTTGCCGTAAATGTCAATAATTAATATAACACAATGCTTCGGCAAGGGCAAGAGGCGGAACGAAAAACGGAACGTTTCCCGGCAGCGATATGCTGTATTCGGGAGGAAGGGGAACGCTGCACCCGGCGCCTATTGCCGCGGCGGCATTGCATGGGACAAAGCAGCGTCCGCCGTTTACCGTTACAAAATATGTCGCAGGGCACGGTTTCGTTTTCGCCGATTATTCCCGCCGAAACGCCGTATTCGCAAAACAGCTTTTTTCGCCGCCGCTTCCGCTTTTTCCGGATTTTCGGTCTGCAATGTTATATAGCGGAAAAAGCCTTGACGACTGGCATATAACGTTTACCGTGTTTTCGGAAAATTCATCGTCGGAAAAGCAGACGGAGGCGGTTTCGGAGTTTAACGCATAGAGCTTGAACGCCTTTTGCTATAAAATACAGCATGTGCTTTTTGAAAAACTCCGTGCCGTCGGCGATATGAACTTCCGGTTTCTGTGGCAGATCGTGCCGGCGGCACATACGGCGGCGGTTACGGAATTTTGCGGAAAATTTTATTGTAATTCTGATTGTCATATGCCACGGCAAAGCACACGAGATGCTTTTCATTGAATAAAAAAATCCGGTTTGCCGTTTTTTATAAAATGAAGCTTTGAGTATGTATTTATTCTTTTTTTATCTCCGGGTGCAATTATACCTATGAATTTCAAAAGAAACACACCGCCTTTTTTATACTATATGCTATGAAAAAAAAACGGTGTGAATTATGCCGTATTGGATATTGTCGGTTTTTTTGAAAATGTGTATTATTACACCAAAATTAGCGCAAATCTCACGAAAGTATTGCAAATATTTAAATTTGTGCTATAATGTACCTGTGAAAAAATTTTTATTATTTTACTAATCGGCTGGAACTTAATAACGTTTTTGATGTACGGCGCCGACAAGCGCCGCGCCCGTAAAACCAATGGCGTATAAGCGAAAAACACACTTATACTGTCGGCTTTTTTCATGGGTGCCGCAGGCGCTTTTTGGGTATGTATGTTTTTCATCACAAAACCATGCACAAAAAAATTCACGCTGCTTATCCCCCCTTGCGGCTGTTGTCAATTTGCCGTTATTTTGTTTGCCGCCGGAAAACTTTGGGAGGATAAGATGAAATTTGTTTGCTTCAGGTGAAATCATGGCAAGAATAAGCCCCGTGAGGCTACAAAAAGTTGTTCAGTCAACAAATTTGAAATTACATACGGCGGCGGCGAGGCTAATGTTGCCGTATCTCTTGCAAACTACGGCAAAGACGCGGCTTACGTTACAAAGCTTCCGAAAAAACGATATTGCGGAAAGCGCGCTCAGAACACAGAGCACACGCGCATTGACGTTTCAAACGTTGCATTCGGCGGAGGAGAGAGTGCGGCACATACTACTGCGAAAGGGTGCGTCACAGAGAGCGTCAAAGGTTACATATGACAGAAAATATTCGTCAATTTCAATGGCTGAAAAGGCTGATTTCGACTGGAAAAAGATTTTTGACGGAGCTTGCTGGTTCCACTTTACGGGAATCACACCGGCACTCAGCGACAGCTGCGCCGAGATTACTCTTGAGGCATGCAAAACCGCAAAGGAAATGGGTCTTAAGGTAAGCTGTGACTTAAACTTCCGCAAAAAGCTTTGGACAAGCGAAAAAGCAGGCAAGGTTATGGGTGAGCTTTATGCCTTATATAGATGTTTTAATCGCAAACGAGGAGGACAGCGAAAAGGTGTTCGGCATTAAGGCTGACAACACTGACATCACCTCCGGCGAGCTTTCAAACGAGGGGTTACAAGCAGGTTGCAAAGACACTTTCCGACAGATTCAATATCCCTGCCGTTGCAATCACACTGCGTTCAAGCATATCCGCTTCACAGAATAAGTGGGCGGCAATGCTTTATAAGGACGGAGAATATTACTTCTCAAAATCCTACATGATTCAGATTGTTGACAGAGTAGGAGGAGGCGACTCCTTCGGCGGCGGTCTTATCTACGCATTATCCGAGGGATACAGCGCTCAGGACGCAATCGAATTTGCGGTTGCGGCTTCGTGCTTAAAGCACACACCGTTGAGGGTGACTATAACGAGGTTTCCGTAGACGAGGTTAAAGCTTTAATGGGCGGCGACGGCTCGGGCAGAGTTCAGAGATAACAAAATTAAAAAGACCGCAGCGGGATTTTCCCGCTGCGGTCTTTTTTTGTTTTTCTAAACAAACAGTGAATACAGTATAACTATTATTCCCAAAACTATTCTGTACACGCCGAAAGCCTTGAAGTCGTGTTTTCTTATGTAGCTCATTAAAAATTTAATTGCAAACACGGAAACGACAAACGAAACAAGAGTACCAACAATTAAAACAGCGACCTCGTTTCCGGGTATTGAGAAGCCGTAGTCCTTTATGTACTTGACAATTCGCAAAAGGCTTGCGCCTGCCATTGCCGGGATTGCAAGAAAGAAGGAATATTCCGCCGCGATTTCCCTTGAACAGCCCAGAATCATGCCGCCCATTATGGTAGAGCCGCTACGTGATGTGCCGGGGATTATGGACAGCGTCTGAAAAAAGGCCGGTGCCTATCGAGCGTGCATATGACATTTCTCCGATTGAGTTTACTTTCGGTTTCATGTGACGGTTTTCTATAACGATAAAAAAGTATACCGTAGATGATAAGCGCCGCCGCAATAACTATAGGCTGCTCCGGTATAAGGTCGTTTAACAAAACGCCGATAACCGCAACGGGAACAGAGCCTGCGGCAACCTTAAACCACATTTGCCAGGTATCGCTTTTTCTCTTTTCGTCTTTTTGGGCGAAAACGGATTGAGTTTATGAAAGTAAAGCACAACAACCGCCATAATAGAGCCGAGCTGAATTATTACCTCGTAAAGTTTCCAAAACTGCTCGGGCAGTTAAGTTTTAATAATTGATTGAACAAAATAAGATGACCTGTGCTGCTTATGGGCAGCCATTCGGTTATGCCCTGGATTATGCCGAGAGTATAACCGATTTTAATATTTCCAGCAAAAAAATCACTCCTTCGTAAGATATCATACTGCAAGAAATTTAAGAATATGTTTATATATTTCTTAAATTTTCCTAAATTCCGTTATATCGCCGCCGAGGCTTGCGTAATCTTTCAAAAATCGGGATATGATTTTTTTACATTCCGCGCCGTCAACGGTAACCGGTTCTGTGCAGCGTGTTGCCGCAATGGCAGCGCCATTGCTATTCTGTGGTCGTTGCATGAGGGACGCCGCGCCGCCCGAAAGCTCGTGGGAACCTTCTATTATAAGCATGTCACCTTTTTTCAATAATTGTTGCACCGACAGAGTTTAGCTGCTCCGCAACGGCGGACAGCCTGTCGCTTTCCTTGTGCCTGAGCCGTGCCGCACCCTTTATAACCGTTTCGCCCGAGGCAGCGGACGCCAAAACCGCAATCGCCGGGACAAGGTCGGGAATCTGCGAAACGTCTACCGTGCAGCCGTGAAGTTTGGCCGGAAGCGCCGCTATGCCGTTTTCGGGGTCTGATGCGACTTTTCCGCCCATGCGTTCGATAACGTCAATAATCTTTTTGTCCCCCTGCTTTGTTTCGGCCGAAAGCCCCTTGCACACAACAAAGCTTCCCAAAGCGCCTGCCGCAAGGTAAAATGCCGCTTGCGAATAGTCCGCCTCTACAGTAAAACTCATGGGCTTGTACACCTGGTTTCCCGCCCGATTCTGAATTTTCTGTAGTTATGGTTATGCACCGTTATTCCGAATGACGCAAGAACATCTATCGTCATGTCAATATAACCCTTTGACTCGAAAGCGGTTGTTATTATTATTTCGCTGTCGTAGGGGCAAAGGGGAGGAGAACAAAAGTCCGCTTATAAACTGGCTGCTTATATTGCCCTCAATCTCGATTGCGCCACTTATTTTTCCCCCGTAAACAGTGAGGGGCAGCCCTGCGTCCTTCGGGGTTTTGTACGCTATTCCGAACTCGTCGAATAAATTAAAAACGTGTTCATGGGGCGCTGAGGCAGTCTGCCCGTGCCCGTAAACGTGACCGGACTTTTGCAGTGCAGTGCAAGCGGAACCAGAAAACGTACGGTAGAGCCGCTTTCACGGCAGTTGATTTCCGGAATGTCCTCTGCCTTAAGAGTGTCCGTTCCGTCAATTACAAGCCTGTCGCCGTATTCCGTGATTTTTGCGCCGAATGCTCTCATTGCCTCAATCGTCGCGGAGATATCCTCCGATTTGCCCACGTTTTTAAGCTCCCTGACACACCCTTTGCCAAAGATGCGCATATTATTGCTCTGTGGCTTATGGATTTAGACGGCGGAATCTGCACGCCGCCGTTTAATTTTTCGGTTGTATTGCAATTTTTCCCCATTCAAGTTTCACCTTCTATACTGCTTAGTATATAAAAAATACGGGAATAGTCAAGCAAAAAACCGCTTTTATACCCGATTTTGTTTTGATTTACTGCCGATACAGCAATATTTGCAATGTTTATCCGCAATATTACTAATTGAATTTCCTTTAAAGCAATGTTACAATACCCTCGGAGATGATATTAATGTTTACATATTCAGCATTTGCCGACGAAATTTCACCGGAACTTAAAATTCAGATATCGGAGCTGAAAAAATACGGTATAAACCATATTGAGGCGCGCGGTATCGACGGAAAAAATATTTCGGAATACACACCGGCACAGGCAAGGAGATAAAAAAGTCCTTGACGACAACGGCTTTAAGCTTTCGCCCGCCCGCTCGCCTATCCGGGAAAAATTCAGATAACGGACGATTTTACCCCCGACCTTGACAGCTTTAAAAATCTTTTGGGCTTGCGGACATTTTTGAAACCAAATATATAAGAATGTTCAGCTTTTACATGGATTTAAGCAAGGCGGAGGGAGTACCGCGATGAGGTTTTTGGCACGGTGGACAAAAAATATATCGATGCCGCAAAAGGGCAGCGGAATAATCCTCGCTTCACGAAAACGAAAAGGGAATTTACGGCGACAAGGCAGCGCGCTGCCGCGATTTGCAAACCTTAAACTGCCCCTATGTCCGCGCAACCTTTGACCCGGCAAACTTTGTTCAGTGCAAGCAGGACACCGCCAGGCTTACCTGACTTTTTCCGGTATATCGAGTATGTTCATATAAAAGACGCAATTTGGGAAACGGGCGACGTTGTGCCTTTCGGACTGGGCGACGGCAATGCGGCGGAACTGAAATAAAACGTTTAAAAGCTGAAAAACAAAGACATGTTCACATCGCTGAGCCGCATAGGAGATTTCCAGGGCTTTGCCGACTTGGAGGAAAAACTGTTGTAAAAAGCAAAGCGGTCCCGAAAAATTCAAAATTGCATATGATGCAGCAGAAAAAATAGTTAAAGGAGAGAAATAATATGGTACGCGTAGGTATAATAGGTATAGGTAACATGGGTTCGTCCCATGCAAAAAATATTGTTGCCGGAAAGGTACCCGGCATGCAGCTTGTAAGCGTATGCGATATCGACCCGGAAAGAATTAAATGGGCAAAGGAAAACTTAAAAGGCGAGATTAAATATTTTGACAACTCCGAGGAGTTTTATAAAATTCGATCTTATTGATTTGGTGGTTATCACAACGCCTCACTATTCCCATTCGCCCCTTTGCAATAGAGGGGCTTTAAGCATAACTTAAACGTGTGCTTACGGAAAAGCCTGCCGGCGTGTATACAAAGCAGGTCCGCCTTATGAACGAGGCTGCGGAAAAGTCGGATAAAAAGTTCTTTATTATGTACAATCAGCGCACAAACTGCGTTTACAGAAAGCTCCGCGACCTTGTTAAAAGCGGCGAGGTTGGCGATTTAAAGCGCATGGTGTGGATTATAACAAACTGGTACAGACCCCAGTGCTATCATAACAGCAGTTCATGGAGAAGCACCTGGGAAGGCGAAGGCGGCGGCGTTTTTTAAATTAAATCAGGACCCCCATCAGCTTGACCTGTGGCAGTGGATTGTGGGCATGCCCAAAGGATACGCGCCTTTGCAAGCTTCCGGAAAGTATTATGATATTGTTGACATCAGTTTCCGCTTTCGTCAAGCCGTTTTAGAAATACTGTTTGAGCGTTGATTACGCGAGTTTATTTCGTGCAAGAAATTTTCAAAAAAGGCGATTACAGTGTGTTTTTGCTTTGCCAGGCTGGCTTTTTGGTCACTTTTGCCACCAAATTCCTCCGTTTCAATTCCACTGTCCGAAACGTACGAAACATTTGATTTTGAAATAATCCGCGTGTCCAAAGACGCAATAATTCTGAATTCGCCGGCTAAGCTCATTGCTTGTGACAATGCTGTAGTTAATGTGCTCCCAACGGAAATATTAACATCGCACATCATGTCGGTACTTTGGTCAATGCCGTCGCAGTCTACAACCTGGCTAAACTTTTCGTGTATGTGCTTAAACGAAGTAATGGGCGGCGTGCAGTCGGCAGGCGAATATAATACCTCAACTTCCATTATCCCTTCGACATTTACTTTTCCGCCTTCAATAACCGTGCTTGCAATGTCGGGGCGTGCGCAAAGTCCGTAAACCTTGCGCCGATGTCCGAGGGCAGCTCGATTGTATCTTTTAAGGTTATCTGCATTTTGTTGCATGCCGCCAGCCTGTCGATAGATGCGGCGGACTTGTTGGCTTTCATAATACAGTCGGTGCAGTATGCGTCCTCCACAACTTCAAGTTCCCGTTTCGCAGAATACCTTGCAGAAAATCTGCGCCGTACATTCAATTTCAAACTTTCTGTTGTCCCCGTCACTGTCGCATGCCGGCTGAACGTAAAGCTGTTCGCATCTTACCCTTGCGTTCACATTCATTCCCTCGTCCGCCCCGGGGGCTTCTATAACCTCCGAAAAAGGGCAGCTCGTATTCCGCTGTCTGGATTTTGGTGCTGTCGCTGCTTTCAAGATACAAAACCGTAAAATATGCCGTTCCGTTAACTACAATTTTATCCGCTATGGGCTTTGTTTCGGTGACGGTAAAGCGCATTGAAGTTTTAAAATCGTGTCGATATCCGGTTTTCGGGCAGGAAGGTCAAGCCGTTCCTTTATTGACATTTGCTCACAGCTTCTGTGAACCTTCTTGTACGGCCGCACGGTCTTTTTTCAGCGTGTGAAGCTCGCCGTCGCTTTCTATGCCGGTGCACAACTGAGCATTAACCGGACAGCACGCGTTTGCGTCAATTGCTATCAGCATTTTTATATTCATTTTTCTGCTGTTTATTATGCTGCAGTCCGCACTTTGAAGCTGAGCCTCAACTTCTGCTTCCATATCCTCGGTTACGCCTTTTGCGTCCGCGGTGTGGGAAAAGGTCTGTACGGTGTTTACCGCGCATATGCTGCCGTGCTCGCTTAAATACAGCACCGTTATATCACAGTGACCGTCAACGGAAATTCTGTCCGCACCGCATCTTTTACCCGAAACAACCACATTTGCGGACGTCTGCAGTATCTGCGCCATATCCGGCTTTGAGTCCGGCACGATTATATCACCCTCGCAGTATGCCTGTGAAAAAACCGGCAATGCGCGTTCACCGATGCAAATATCCTGTTTGCTAAGCTCTGTCATCTCGTTCCCTCCGTAAAAACATTAATATTTATTATATAGCTATTCCATTCTCCGCAAAAAATATGATACAATGTAAAAGAAAATATGAAAAAGGCGGTACAATTATGACTGTTAATGCCCCGGCAAAGATAAATATCGCACTTGATATCACCGGAAAACGGCCGGACGGATATCATGAACTTTTAATGATTATGCATGAAATTCCGCTTTATGATACCGTTACGGTGGAAAAAGACAGCAAAATTTCCGTTTCGGGCAACAAACCCCATATTCCGTACAATGAAAAAATATCGCATACAAAGCGGCGGCGGAATTTTTCGCTTACACAAAAAAGTTTCGGGCGGCGCAAAATATATCTTGAAAAAATATACCGGATGGCGCAGGTCTGGGAGGAGGAAGCTCTGACGGGCGGCGGTTATAAAGTCGTTAAACAAGCTTTTACGGCGCCCGTCTTTCCGTAGAGGAAATGCGTGCTATCGCGGTGAAAATCGGGGCGGACGTACCGTTTTTATAACCGGCGGTACGTGTGTTGCACAGGGGATAGGCGAAAAGCTTACGCCGATTTCCCCTCTTGCTCCGTGCTTTATACTGCTCGTTAAACCGAATTTTTCAATAAGCACCGCCGAAGCATACAAAAAGCGGATACTGCCGGGACATTCCCCATGCCTCGGTTTACGATATTGCGGAAAATATTTCGGATATAAAATATGTAGGAAAAAACATGTTCAACGTCCTTGAACTTGCGGCAGACAGCGCAGAAATACAGGAGTTAAAAGATATCATGACTGCAAACGGAGCTTGCGGCGCGATGATGACCGGGAGCGGTTCATGTGTTTCGGACTGTTTGAAACAGAGGAGGAGGCGAAAAAATCTGCGGAAAAAATAAAATTTTTTGAAAAATCCACCATTTTACGGAACTTTTAGCAGCAATTATGTGTCTAATAATTTGAAGGTGATATGAAATGAAAAAAAACACTTGGTTTGCTGCTTGCGGCTGCTATGCTTTTCACGGTAATTGCGCCGAGCGCTTTGCGGCGGATACAGAGGCATACAAGCAGGTGCTTTCCGTTGTGAAGGAACGTTTCGGAATTGAAGGCGAAAGCAAAAGCTTTGACAGCTCGACTCACAAGGACGCAGGCACCGTTGTCTAGGACTTTACATGGACGTATGACGACAGCATGGAAATCAACGTTTCCTGCGGCGAGGACAAGGTTGTAAGGTCGTATTCAAGGTACGACTCGGACGAATCTTACGACAATGACCGTGCGTTTCAGAAGTATGACCGTGCCGATTACGAGAAATCGGCAAGAGATATTCTTGAAAAAAATCAATCCGGAAATTGCGGACAATTTGATTTTTGAGAATACGGACAGCCGTGCAATGGGGGAAACAGAGTTGAAGTTCCCTTCGTTTTCGAGAAAAACGGCATGAAAATCGATGAATTTTCGGGAAACATAACTCTTGACTCGCAGACAAAGGAGCTTAAGAATTTCTACATAAATAACTATTTTGCTGCGGATTTGCCCGAGCAGTCACAGCTTATAAGCAAGGACGAGGCTATTTCGGCGTATAAAAATCTGTTCGGAATGAAGCTTGTTTATGATATTAAAACAGATTACGATAAGCGCGAAAAAACTGCCGTTCCGAAGTATGTTCCGGCGGCGGAATACAATGAATACGTTAACGCCGTAACAGGCGAAAAATACGAATATAAGTATTATTTTAGGGGTCTTGCCGGCGGCGGTTCAAAAAGAAGCCGCAATGGATTCCAATGCTTCTGATAACGGATTCAGCGAGCAGGAAATCGCGGAAAATCGGCAATATTGAAGGATTGTTGTCCACAGCTCAGCTTGAAAAAGGAAATCCGCGCAAACAAGCTGTTTAACATAAAATCTTCCGATAAGGTTACAAATTGCTCCCTCAGAAAAGATATATTTGACGACAGCTACTGCTACAGTATAATATTCAGAAACGGCGAAACCAGAAGTTTTTACGTTTCGGCTGACGCAAGAACCGGCGAAATCCGCAATTATTCCGGTTACACGGACGGTGAGGCAAAATCCAAAATAAGCGAGGAAAAAGCGGCAAAAACTGCTGAGGGTTATGCAAAAACTCTTGCCGGAGATAAGTTTGCGGAATATGAAAAGATTGCAGGCGAAGGTTACTCCGTTACCTATGTAAGAAAGGTTAACGGCGCACAGGTTTTGGGTGATACGCTAAACGTATCCGTTGACGAGGAAGGTAAGCTCAATTGGTACAGCATCGGTTATACAGAGGTTGAGTTCCCGGCTTTGGACGGTATAATAGACGCCGAAAAAGCATGCGATATTATGTTTGCAAACGTAAAATACGAGCCCCTACGGCTTGATTGAACGAAACTTGGAATATCAGCCGGAAAAAAGCCGTTGCTGTATACAAAATCGACGGTAACACAGAAATTGACCCGTTCACCGGCGAGGTTATAAAAGCCCGATTACGCCGTAGACAGTGAGCCTATCACATATACGGATATTGAGGGGCATTACGCACAGGCTCAGATTGAAAAGCTGGCGCAGTACGGCATAGGTCTTAAGGGCGGTACGTTTAACCCCGACGGCAATATTACGCAAAAGGATTATATCACACTACTTTCCAAGGCGTATAACAATTACAGGGGTTCGGACGACGAGCTGTACAGATATGCTGAAAGAAACGGTATCATTAAAAAGGACGAAGTAAATGATACAGCGCCCGTAACAAGAATGGAAGCGGCAATATTTATGGTAAGAGCAATGGGCGCCGAAAAGTATGCGGAACTGCAAGGCATCTGGAACTGCCCTTTGCGGATATCACGGAAAACCAAGGTTATGCGTCGCTGCTGTACGGAATGAGCATTATAAAGGGTGACGAGGCAGGAAACTTCAACCCCGACGCATATATTACAAACGCTGACAGCGCTATAATAATTTACAACTCACTTAATAAATAAATACAAAACACGGGACGTGCGGTAACGCCGTCCCGTGTTTTGTGTTTTTAATGATACCGGAGAAGTTCCTTTTAATTTTAACCGTATATTATCCGAAATCATTGCTATAAATTCCGAATTTGTGGGCTTGCCCTTTTCACGGTTTACCGTAAAGCCGAAAATTCTGTTTAACGTGTCCGTATCGCCGCGGCTCCACGCAACCTCAATTGCATGTCTTATTGCCCTTTCAACGCGGCTTGACGATGTTGTATATTTCTTTGCAACGGAAGGATAAAGTTCTTTTTGTGACGGAGTTTATAATATCGCGCTGTCTTAACACCTCGGTTATTGCTTCCCTTAAATACTCATAGCCCTTAATATGCGCCGGGATTCAACTTCGTGCAGCGCCGCGGTGATTATTGCCTCAACGTCATTTGTTGTACTCCTCGTCGGAGGAATTTGCAAGCATTCTGATTCTGCTTATCAAAGTATCGATACCGGCGCTTTTTGGAAACATGGAGGTTTGCGCCAAAGGTCTGTTATGCACCTGATAAAATCATTGGAATAATAGGTCAGAGTAACAATAACCTTTGGTTTCGGGAAAACGTCCATGGCTTGCAGACGTTCCAATATACCAAGACAGTCAAGTCCGGGGATAATATCGTC
>VOFC01002014.1_pt1 | contig 38072 bp, 39 predicted proteins | sample 5384161 | NCBI WGS metagenome assembly VOFC01 (sample SAMN12384722, study PRJNA508395) | human gut metagenome | isolation source: healthy gut B | host: Homo sapiens | reverse complement strand
GTCATCTCCTCGCCCAGCGCGCCCACAGCCTGCCCCCGCTCGACGCGCTGGCCAGCGCTGACCGAGAGGGCGTCCAGCCCGTAGAGGTAGCTGCGCAGCCCGCAGCCGTGGTCGATGACGATGGTGTTTCCGGTGAGGGCGAGATATTTCGCCAGAACCACGACGCCCGCCGCCGGGGCGCGGCAGGGTTCGCCCGGGATGGTGTAGAGTTTCGTGGAGTTGGACTTACTGCCCTGCTTGCCGCCGGTGACTTTCACCTGCCCGAAATCCACGAGGGTCATGTAGTTCTCCGCCGGGCAGACGAAGCCGCCGCTCCACAGCTTTTCGCGGGCGGGCTGCTCGTAGAGAGGCCAGACGATGTTGCGGAACTCGGCGTTGGCCTCCTCGGAGGCCTCCGGCCCGGCTTCCACCTCGACGGTGCCGAAATCCTTCGGGATGACGGTGATATTTTTCGTCACCGTCTCGCCGCCCACCGTAAAGGTCACTTCATGGGCACCGGCGGAGGCGTTGTAGGCCGCCGGGATGTAGGCACGCCACCCGCTGCCCAAGCGGACGGCCTGCACGCTGCCGAGGTCTGTTTCCAAGGCAGGGGCGGTGTCGCCCACCATGCCGGTGAAGGCCGCCGCTATCGTGCCGCCCTGCTCCACCCGGTCGGCAGAAAGCTCCACTCCGGCGCTGGCCTGCAAGGTGAACCGGAAGGAGTAATAGTACCAGCCTGTGGGCTTTGCGGGCTTCTCCAGCCGGGGATTTCGCCGGAGCTGGCCGGTGCTGCCGCCCTCGAACTGGGTGGCCAGCATCGTCTCCGGCATCCGCCAGAGCGTCAGCTCGGCTTTGTAGTCTCCGTTGGCCGGGAAGAGGAAGTCCTCGTAGGCGGGCACCGTGCCCGTGAAGACAACATTGCCCGCGCTGTCGGTGATGGTCAGAGGGCCGTAGCTGAACCAGTCGGGCAGGGTGAAGGCCGGATGGGCGTCGTAGAGGACGCCCAGCTTCTGCACCGTGAGGGTGCGGGGGCTGGCGAACACCTTGTCCAGCTGGCCGCCCAGCAGCGGCACCTGCCAGCAGAAGCCGTTGGGTTCCAGCTCCTGCCCGCCGAACTGCACCGCAGAGGCAGGCTTCGCCCCCTCCGAGGTGAACGAGTAGCTCACGCTCATCACCGCCGCCAGCAGCACCGCGACGCCCAGCGCCACGCCGATGAGCCATAATAATAGCCGCTTCATTTGCGTTCCTCCTATAACGGGCTTGCCCTCTCAGGCGCTTACGCGCCAGCTCTCCCAAGGGGGAGAGCTTGGCCTGCCGGTAAACTTCTGCCTCTCCCTTTGGGAGCAACAATGATGACCGCCGCCAGTGGCGGAAACAGGGAATCATTGTTGGGGCAGTGGCCAGCAAGACGCACGCGAAGCGCTGTGGATGCTGGGTGCCGCAACCCGGGCAGTGGATGCGACCAGCGGGAGCAGACGGAGAGGAAGCCCGCTTTCCTGTTATAGCAATCAAAAAGGGCGCACCGACACAGCCCTGTTACAGACTGCCGGTGCGCCCTCTGGTGTTTTGTTCTGTTTCGGCCCGCGTTATTCGGCAGTATCCTCAGCGGGAGCTGCCTCTTCTTCGGCCTCGGCAGGCTCTTCCTCCTCAGCGGGGGCGGCGGTATCCTCGCCGAACAGCAGGCGCTCGTACTCGTCCAGCTCCTTCTCACGGCGGCGCAGATAAACAGCCACAGCGGCCAGCGCACCCGCCACAGCGGCCAGCGTTGCGACAACAGCGATCAGACAAGATTTCTTCATAGGTTCAGCACACTCCTTTTTGGTCGAACCAGCGGTCCAGCCATTCTCAGCGGTCATTCCGCGGCACAGACTCGGTCTATTCTGCAACTATTATACCCGTACTGCGCGAAAATTACAACCAAAAAGGCAAAATTTTGCTTTTTCAGAGCCCCATCCGCTTTCTGTAGGCCTTGAATGCGCCGGGCAGGGTATATTCGTCCTGCATCTGTTCCCGACTGGCCCAGACACAGCCTGCCGGGGCATAAACTGCGCCGACGCGGCAGACGGCATACCCTTCATCCGCCACTCGATGTGGCTGAAGATGTGCTTGGCCGCCGGCAGGGCTTCGGCACCCGCGCAGCCGAGGCCCAGCTCTTCCAGACGGGCGAGCGTTTCCCCGGCGCTGAGGGCCTCGCCCTCCCATAAAAGGCTGCCACAGCCCGGCCAGCAGCCCCTTTGCGGGCCGCTGCTGTAAGAGGAACCGCCCCTCGGCATCCTCGGCACCACCGTCACCGGCTCCACCCGCCGGGCCTTGGGCGCGGCCTTGCGGGGCAGTTCCAGCATCGTGCCAGCCGCCCGGGCGGCGGCGCACAGCCTGCCAGCGGGCATTGTCCGCACAGCGGCGCACCGTTCGGCAGGCAGACCAGCGCCCCCAGCTCCATCAGGGCCTGATTGTAATCCCCGGTTTGTCCGGGGGCTGATGTTCCATGACCCGGGCTGTAAAGGCCTTTTTTACCCCCGGTTCTGTAATGACAATGCCCGGGGTCATTATACAGCCGGGAAAACACCCGCAGCACATTGCCGTCCACCGCAGGCACGGGCAGTCCAAAGCTGATGGATGCGATGGCCCCGGCGGTGTAGTCCCCGATGCCGGGCAGGGCACGCAGGGCGGCGTAGTCGGCGGGCAGCTGGCCGCCGTACTGTTCGCAGACGATCTTGGCGGCTTTCTGCAGGTTGCGCACCCGGCTGTAGTAGCCAAGACCCTCCCACAGCTTGTGCAGCTTTTCCTCATCGCAGGCGGCCAGCGCCGGGATATCCGGCAGCGCCGCCAGAAAGCGCTCGTAATACGGCAGCACCGCCGACACCCGTGTCTGCTGCAGCATCACTTCGCTGAGCCAGACGTGGTAGGGCGTGGGGTCCTCCCGGAAGGGCAGGCTGCGGCGGTTTTTGTAAAACCAGTCCAGCAGGGCCGGTGAAATGTTTTCCACTTCTTTTGTGCTCCTTGTTGAAAGTTAAGGGCGGGTCACTATTTAAATGCCCTCCGCGATGCTCTGGGCATAAATAGCGGAACTATATTTTATAGTCGTGTTTGTCGCGGCCTGCGGGCCGCTCCAAACACCTTTTCACAGATGGAGTCCCAACCGGCAGCAACTGCGCTATAGCAAAACCTGCCGCTAGCCGCACCGACCTTTCCCGTGAAAATGCAATCCCGGAAAGTCCGCAGACTTTCCGGGATTGCGCTATTTAAAATAATTCTTCCGCTGTCATTGCCAGAGCAACGCGGAGGCAATTCCCAATCGTTCTCAGAATCAGAAACCGTATGCGGTGCGGGGGAAGGGCAGCACGTCACGGATGTTCTGGATACCCGTGAGGTACATGATCATGCGCTCGAAGCCCAGACCGTAGCCGGAGTGCTCCACGCCGCCGAACTTGCGCAGGTTCAGGTACCAGTCGTAGCTGGACTTGTCCAGACCCAGCTCGTCCATGCGGGCTGCCAGCTTGTCGTAGTTCTCTTCACGCTGGCTGCCGCCGATCAGCTCGCCGATGCCGGGCACCAGCATATCTGCGGCTGCCACGGTCTTGCCGTCGGCGTTCTGCTTCATGTAGAAGCTCTTGATCTCCTTCGGGTAGTCGGTGACGAACACAGGCTTTTTGAACACTACCTCGGTCAGGTAGCGCTCGTGCTCGGTCTGGATGTCCACGCCCCACTCCACAGGGAACTGGAACTTCTTGTTGTTCTTCTTCAGGATCTCGATGGCCTCGGTGTAGCTGATGCGGCCAAACTCGCAGTTTGCCACCAGCTCCAGACGCTCGATGAGGCCCTTGTCGATGAACTGGTTGAAGAAGGCCATTTCATCCGGGCAGTTGTCCAGCACGTAGCGGATGACGTACTTGGTCATGGCCTCGGCGGTGTCCATGTAGCCGGACAGATCGCAGAATGCCATCTCCGGCTCGATCATCCAGAACTCGGCGGCGTGACGGGTGGTAAAGCTCTTCTCGGCACGGAAGGTGGGGCCGAAGGTGTACACCTTGCCGAATGCCATAGCCATGGCCTCGGCTTCCAGCTGGCCGGAAACGGTCAGGTTGACCGGCTTCTCGAAGAAGTCCTGGGTGTAATCCACAGTGCCGTCCTCGTTCTTGGGCACATTCTCAAGGTCGAGGGTGGTCACGCGGAACATCTCGCCTGCGCCCTCACAGTCGGAAGAGGTGAGCAGCGGGGAATGAGAGTAAACGAAGCCGTTCTCCTGGAAGAACTTGTGGATGGCGTAGGCAGCGGCGCTGCGCACGCGGAAAGCGGCGTTGAAGGTGTTGGTGCGGGGGCGCAGGGTGGGCATGGTGCGCAGATATTCCATGCTCATCTTCTTTTTCTGCAGCGGATACTCGTCCGCCGGGCAGTCGCCCAGGATCTCCACACTGTCGGCATTCAGCTCAAAGGGCTGCTTTGCCTGCGGGGTGAGCACCAGCTTGCCCTTGACGCGCAGGCTGCTGTACAAACCGGTGTGGATCACCTCATCGTAGTTTGCCAGCTTGCCTGCTTCCAGCACGACCTGCAGGGTCTTGAAGCAGCCGCCGTCCGACAGGGCGATGAAGCCGATGTTCTTGGAGTCGCGGATGTTCTTTGCCCAGCCGCAGACGGTGATCTCGGTGCCGTCGGCGGGGGTGTTTTTGAACAGCGAAACGATCTCAGTGCGTTCCATAGTGTTTGTTCTCCCTTTCGATATAAAATGAAAAAGACAGCTTTGTTCTCCCTGAAAGTTCAGGGCGAACAAGCTGTCTTGTAATGTCCGCGGTGCCACCTGAATTACCGGAAGTGTCCGGTCGCTCACGCGCTCAATAAAAGCGCTGCCCCTGTAACGCAGGACCTGCGGCGCACCTACTTATGGCGGCATTCCAAAAGGCCGTGTTCAGCTTGCTGCTCCCGGGTGTTCGTTCGCGCGGCGTGCGGGCGCGGCTCTCAGCTGTGCCGCACTCTCTGGGCCGGACGGCCCGCGCTACTTTTCCCGATCGTTGCATTTGACCCTTAAAAAATAGCACTTTGGCGGCCTTTTGTCAAGCACCGCCCAGCAGGGCGGCGGCCAGCCCCTTTGCGGCCAGCTGCCCGGCATAGAGAGCCTCGTTCAGGTTGTTGCCGTGCCCGCCGATCTCTATGAGCAAACTGCCGGGGGTCAGGTCCTGATTATAGAACCGGTAGCTGAACAGGACCGGCGGGTGAAGCCGGGGTACATGTCCTCCATGGCCCGCTCCCACGCCGCCGCAACCCGCAGGTTCTGCCGCCATGCGGGCAGCTGCACGCTGGTGCCGTTGTCGCACCCGCAGATGATCATCACCTGGGCCGCCTGCCGCCCGTTTATGGTGCACACCGGGGCCATGCGGGAGCCATTCTCAGTCTCGATGGCATCGCGGTGCACGTCCAGCACGATCTTGATGCTGGGGTACTGCGATAAGTATTGCTGCACCACCGTCCGGCTGTTGGCATAGCTGCCGGTGTAGCTGGGGTAGTCGTTCAGAGTCTCGTCGTGCAGGGTGTGGATGCCCGCCGCGTTGAGGGTGTCGGCCACCACCCGGCCCACCGCGCACATGTTGATGCTGCGGTCGGTGCTGCGGGCCCCGTCCCCGGGGGTGAACCACAGCCCGGCAGACAGGCGGTAGTCCTCGGTGGCGTGGGTGTGCATCACCAGCACCTGCGGGTCGGGGCTGTCCTTTTCAATGGCAAAGGGCAGCGGGTTTTCGATCTCGGCGGCAAGGTCCGCCGCCGTCTGCCGGGTGTTGTTCTTGATGCTGCCCGCCCCGCAGGCAATGTACTTTTCGCCGCTGCCCTGCGGGTACTGCTTTTCGATGACCGCTCCCGCATCCGCCGGGCGGGCGTCCTCCGGCTGCAGGGCCACCAGATAATCCTCGATCGATGCCGCCGGTCAGCGCCTGCACGGCTTCCGGCACCGCCGAGGAAGCGGGCGGGGCCTGCTCTTCGGCGGCGGGTTCCGGCTCCGGGTCGGATGTCTCGCTTTGCAGGTTCCGCTGCCCCCACCACAAAGCCGTCTGCACCGCCGGGAAGGGTGCCGCCACCACCGCCGCCAGCCCCAGCAGCGGCGCTGCGGGCCGTGATGGTCAGCGCCAGAAACAGGGCGGCGGCTTCCAGAAAAGCGCCCCAGTGGGCCTGCCCGGCAGCGGTGTGCTGCGCATGACTGATCCCCCCTTCCCGAAATCCCGTTCTTATTTTATATGCGGTCAGCCCGTCAGCCAGCACAGCTGCGCCACGCTGAGGCGGGGCTGCAGGGCCCGGTTCAGGATGCCCGCCAGCAGGGCCGCGCCGTGGGCGATGACGCCGTCCAGCGCACGGGGCGTGAGCACCAGGTCTGTGCCCCCCTCGTCGGCGCCATCAAGGTGGGGATGCCCGCCGCGATCACCGATACGCCCAGGCGCTGCGGCGTCCAGATGCCGGGCGTGTCGGGCATCCGCCGGGTGCAGGCCTGTGTCGGAAAACTGGATGGTGCGGCCCAGCCGGGCAGCCTCCGCACTGCAAAGGCTGTCCACACAGATCAGGGCTGCGGGCCGCACTGCGTCGACCATGGCCGCCGCCAGCTGCCGCAGGGTCAGCCCGGTGTCCCCGGACACGCCGGGGGCCAGTGCCGCCACCGGCCGGATGCCCCGCACCGGCAGGGCGGCCCGCCCCCATGGTGACCAGGATCTTCTGGGCTGTGCGGGGGCCAAGAGCGTCCGCCGTCACCCGCCGGTTGCCGATGCCCAGCACCAGCACCGGGCCTTCCGGCGGCAGCAGGGCCCGCAGCTCGGCTGCCCCCTGGTCTCGATCACATCCGTCGTCCCGCTCGTCCAGGACGCTGACGCTGGGCATCTCCAGCGTGACGTACCGCCCGCGGGGCCTTGCCAGCCCCTCCCGCGTGATCTCCACCCGGTGACCGTGACCCCGCCCCGCTTCGCTGTGGCTGTGCGCACGCCGCCGGGCAGGTCTGCCGCCGCGGCATAAGCTCGTCCGCCATATCGGTCAAGCGCATCTTTTCCCTCATTTCTCGTTCCATTTTTCGCCAAAAGCCCCCTTTGTTTTTCGTGCAAAATGTATGGGAAAAATGAAACTTTTTGAAACAAAAATCAAAAAAACGCTTGCGTTGGTACGGCAAATATGGTATCATAAGGTGCGCTGTTATAGGTAGCCAAGGAGGTGGAACGAATGCCTAACATCAAATCTCAGAAGGACCGCGTTGTGCAGGCTGTTGCAGAGCAGGCTAACAACAACAGGCCATTAAGACCAACCTGAAAACAGTCGTCAAGAAGGCAGACGCTGCCATCGATGCGAATGCCGCTGACAAGGACGCAACCGTCCTGGCTGCTGTTTCCGCGATCGACAAGGCTCGCGCTAAGGGTGTCATCAAAAAGAACACCGCTAGCCGCAAGATCAGCCGTATGGCAAAGCGTGCGAACAAGAACGCTTGATCGCAGTTTGACGACGAACAAAACCCCTGTACCGGGATCCCGGTGCGGGGTTTTTGATTTTTCGGGCGCGGGGCCAAGTCGTGACGCGGATCAAAGCGCTGGGCTGATTTTTTTTTCTTTAAGCGCGCCCCAAAACCTCCAGTCCGGATTTTCTTTAAGCCGCCGCTGGTGGCGGGGGTCGTCGGTCAAGTGGCTTGCACAGGAGGGTTTTTTCCCTCGTTTCCACCGACAACGAGTTGCTGCTTCAATTCAATGTGGAAGTCGAAACGGAAAAACTTGCGCTAAGACGGGTTGCGGTGCCCAGCGTCCACTTCGCAGAACGGCACTCGTGTCCTGCTGAAACAGTCCCTGTATCCGCCGCAGGCGGCGCGAAAACGTTGCACTTTTTTCCATCGGCGGCTGCTTCGCAGCAGACTTTAACCAGAACGTGAAGTCCTGCGAAAACGTACAAAACCGGAGAAGTACAAAAAATGCGTTTAGCGAAGCGATCCAGCGCGTCGAAATCGCTGGTGCTTTTCTGGTTCTCTTTTGGCACCCAAAAGAGAACATTAACCCTAGCGTAAGAGCGCTCTGCCCCGCGCACCCACTTAAAGAAAAACCTCCTCTGTGACGATATGTATTTTCCCCTGTTTTTCCATCACAACCTCCTCCGGCAGCGGCTTCGGCCTTTGGGCCAGCATCCACCACCCGGCCCAGACGGCGGGGACTGCCACTGCGAGGGCCAGCCCCGGCCAGAGCACCGCCGGGTATCGCAGCGCCGCGCTGCCGGGCCAGAACACCGCCGCCGCGCAGAGCGCCTGCGCTGTCCAGCCCTCCCAGAAAATGGTCGTCCATTGTGTTTCCTGTTTTATGCTTCCTGCCTCCTTTGGCCCCAATATAACGCACCCCGGACGAAAAATGAGCCGAAACGGCCCGCCGCACACAGAAAAACATCCCGGCGCGAGACCGGGATGCTTTTCTAGTTCTGGTCATGGCTCTTCCCCCCACGAGCACACCACCCCGCATATAAGGCTCGTCGTGATGCCCGCAGCCGCAGCCGTCAGCCCCTCCGGTGAGGATGCCGATGGCCCCCTCCTCCTCGATGGCTGTCCGCACCCCCTTGGCCAGCAGATGCCCGAACCCCAGCAGGGGCACGGTGGCCCCGCAGCCTGCGAACTCCGCCAGCGGCCCATACAACCCCAGCCGCCGAGAGGATGACGCCCGCCACCACATAGCCCGTCAGGATACGGGCCGAGGTCAGGCCGGTGAGGTCGATGAGCAGTTGGCCGATGACGCAGATGCCGCCGCCCACCACGAAGGCCCAGAAGTAATTCATCCGTTTTCCTCCTTCTGCTGCGGGCTGCGCAGCTCCACAAGATGGGCGATGGCCGGGATGCTCTCCTTCTGCAAAAAGGTCGTCTGGCTCATCAGTGCGCCGGTGGCGATAAAGAGCGCCCGCTTCTGCGTCCCCCGTTCGAGGCGGGGCAGGATATGCCCGCAGAGGACGGAGGCGCTGCAGCCCGGCCCGGAGCCGCCGCTCTTCACGGTCTGCTCGGTGGCATCGTAGAGGATGCAGCCGCAGTCCACATGGTTCTTGAGCAGCAGTCCCTCCGCCGCCAGCAGGTCGCGCAGGAGGAGCTGGCTCCCCACATGGCCGAGGTCGCCGGTGTAGATGCGGTCGAAGTCCTCCGGAGCGCTGCCGGTGTCGTGCAGATAGCGCAGCAGAGTGGCCGCTGCCGCAGGGGCCATGGCCGCGCCCATGTTGTTGATGTCTTTTATCTTATAGTCCTGCACCCGCCCGAAGGTGACGGCACAGAGCTGCACCCCCTCGCCCGCAGGCCGCAGCAGGCAGGCTCCCGCCGCCGTGGCTGTCCACTGGGCCGTGGGCGTCCGCACCGCACCGTAGCTCAGCGGCGTGCGGAACTGGCGTTCTGCCGCGCAGAAATGACTGGAAGTCATGGCCAGCAGGTTCTGCGCCGCCCCGCTGCTGCACAGCGCCGCGCCCCCAGCGCCTCCGCCATCGTGCTGCACGCGCCGAACAGGCCCGCGCAAAGGGGATGCCCAGCTCCCGCATGGCGTAGCTGGATGCGGTGCACTGGGCCTGCAAGTCCCCTGCCAGCACGAGGCTGACCTTTTCTTCGGGGGTCGCTGGGCTTTTTTAAGGCAGAGCCGCGCCGTTTGCAGGGCCAGCTCCTTTTTCGGCGGCTTCCCAGCTGGACTGGCCGAAAGAAGTTGTCTGCGCTCAGCTCATCAAAGGCTGCAGCCAGCGGGCCCTCCCCCTCCTTTTTGCCGCCCACCGCCGCCTGCGCAGCGATCACGGGCGGCGTCGGGAACAAGGGTATCGCCGCGGCGTGCGGTCATAACAAAATTTCTCCTTTTCCGGGGGCTGATTTTATCCGCTTTTGTGGTATACTGGGGTTTCGGCAGGCGGATGCAATCTTTCGCACCCTGCCCGTGTATTATGGACAGGGAGCAGCCCCATATCCAGCAGCCACAGCACGCGCCGTACACCACCGCTGCCAGCGTGCCGTATACGATGACCGGCCCGGCGATGGTGAACATCTTGGCTCCGGTGCCCAGCACCCGCCCTTCCGCTTTGAACTCGATGGCCGGACTGACCACCGCATTGGCAAAGCCGGTGATGGGCACCAGCGTCCCGGCCCCGGCCCGGGCCGCCAGCTTCTGGTACCAGCCCAGCGTGGTCAGCACCGCCGAGAAGTGCGATCAGGCTGCAGCTGGTCAGGGTCCCGGCCAGCTTCGGTTTCGATTCCGGCGGCCAGAAACCGCTGCCGCAGCACCTCGCCCAGCAGGCAGATACCGCCGCCCACGCAAAAGGCCCACAGGCAGTCTCAGCCCCCAGCGGCGAATGCGGCCCGGCCTTCTGCACCCGGCGTGCGTATTCCTGCGCTGTCATCTTCATCCTGTTTCCCCCCCCGGGCATAGCTTGCCCATAGGCCATTCTATAAACACGTTATCCACCGGAAAGAAGGTCTTCCAGATGAATCCGTCCACCATCCTCATCATCATGCCGCCGCCACTGCACCGCCGTCGGCGCATGCCATCCGCCGGGTGGCCTGCTGACCCTGCACCCGTCTGCCTGGCCGTGGGCGCTGCTCCTTTGTGCTCCACCGCCGCGTCCATGCCCCGCCTGGCGGCCTCGGCACCCTGCCCGGACAGCGCCCCGCATCCGGTGCCGCATCCCGCCGAGAACTGAAAACGGCCTGCTGACCGCCGCTCAGGCGCAGGCCCTGCTGGATGACCCCCGCATGGTGCTGGTGAACCACACCCACAAGCTGGCGGACGGTCTACACCATCCACCACCAAAAAATGCGGTTCTTCCACCGCCATCAACAAGGACCTGCAGACCGAGGCCGCCGATGCCTTTCTTGCCATGCAGGCTGCTGCTGCTAAGGACGGTGTGGACATCCGGATGCAGAGCGGCTACCGCAGTGTGGGCTACCAGACCAATCTTTACAACAACAACCCAGTATTACCGCGACCAGGGCTGCAGCGAAGCCGACGCCCGGGCCAAAGCGGCCACCATCGTGAACCCGCCGGGCTACTCCGAGCACGCCACCGGCCTTGCCGCCGACCTGAACACCCCGGAGCACACCAGCCTGGACGAGGGCTTTGAGAATACCGCTGCCTTCCGCTGGCTGTAGCAGCACGCGGTGCAGTACGGCTTCATCCTGCGGTATCCCAAGGAGGCCGAAGCCGTCACCGAGATCACCTACGAGCCGTGGCACTGGCGCTATGTGGGGCCGGAAAACGCTGCCCTTGATCATCAGCCAGAGCGGCCTGTGCTTTGAGGATGCCATTGCCGTTTTGCAGAAGCTGGCCGCCGGGGAGAAGATCACCGGTTAAAAATCCCGTAAAACCGCCGGCAAAACCCTGCGTTGCATTTTGCACGCGGATATGGTAAGATAACAATAGTCTGCCCTGATGCAGAACCGCTTTGGGCAGCTGTAACGAATGATTTCAACAAAAGAAGGAATAATTTATGATAAACCGCACAAAAATCTTTACAATCTGCTCTCACCGGCGCGCTGGCTGCTGTCGCTCTGACCGGCTGCGGCGGTTCCGCCAGCTCTTCCGCACGGCCTCCGTTTCCACCGCTGCTGCGGAATCTCCCGCTTCCAGCGCCGCCGCATCCGCTGTTGTGGACAATGCTGCCGAAAACGGCTCTGATGCACTGGACGGTGTTTTCAATGCCCTGCTGGCTGCCGACCCCATCTCCAACCAGTTTGAGATCGCCGCCATGAACATTGAGTACGACTTCGGTCTGCAGGCCGAGGACGTGGTGAGCTACAAGGGCGTCAAGAGCAACGACAACGGCGACGCCGGCCTGGTGCTGGTGATGGAAGCCGCCGACGGCAAGGCCGAGGATATTGCAAACCAGCTGACTGCCTACCAGCAGGATCAGGTGGCTTTCTACGGCAACTACGCCGAGTTTGCTCAGGCGCAGGATAACGTGGAGAACGCTGTCATCGCTTCAAGGGCAACACCATTGTCATGGTGATCGCATCCAACGAGTGCACTGCCGATCTGGACAGCGCCGTGGACAGCGCACTGGCAGACTGAATCTGGATCCACCCAAGGCCGGTGCCATTTGCGGCATCGGCTTTTTTCGGCTAAAAGGAGACCGTTATTGCCCGCTGACGCTTTGGTTTTCAGCACCATCATCTTTCTGTTCCGGTTTCTGCCCATCACGCTGGCGCTGTATTACCTTGCGCCCGCAAAGCTCAAGAACACCGTGCTGTTCCTCTGCAGTCTGGTGTTCTACTGCTGGGGCGAGGTACGCTTTTTCCCGGTCATGGTGGCCCTCATCCTCATCAACTACATCAGCGGCCTGTGCATCGAGCACTTCGACCAAAAGCCGGCCCTGCGCAGGACATTTCTGCTGGTGGCCCTCATCGGCAGCCTGGGCATGCTGTTCTACTTCAAGTATGCAAACTTCGTGCTGCGCAGCGCCAACGCCCTGCTGGGCACCGCCTTTGCCGAGATCCAGGGTATCGGCACCCTGCCGCTGGGCATCAGCTTCTACACCTTCCAGACCCTTTCCTACTCCATTGATGTCTACCGCCGGGATGTGAAGGCCGAGCGCAACATCATCGACTTTGGTGCCTATGTGGTCATGTTCCCGCAGCTCATTGCGGGTCCCATCGTGAAATACCGCGATGTATCGAATCAGCTGCACGTCTACAAGCACCGCTACACCCTGTCGCAGATCGAAGAGGGCATGACCCTGTTCACCTTCGGTCTTGCCAAAAAGGTGCTGCTGGCGGATGCCATCGGTGCTTTGTGGACAGACATCATCGGCGTTGCGGACAGCCCTTCCACCACCTTTGTGGGCCTTGCCAATGCATCCACCCCGCTGGTGTGGCTGGGCATCATCGCCTACAGCCTGCAGCTGTACTTCGACTTTTCCGGCTACTCCATGATGGGCATTGGCATGGGCAAGATGCTGGGCTTCGACTTCCCCGCAAACTTCAACTACCCTTATATCTCCGCATCCATCACCGAGTTCTGGCGGCGCTGGCACATGACCCTGTCCGGCTGGTTCCGGGAGTATGTGTATATCCCTCTCGGCGGCAACCGCAAGGGCCTGAAGCGCCAGATCTTCAACCTGTTCGTGGTGGAGCTGCTCACCGGCATCTGGCACGGCGCGAACTGGAACTTTATCTGCTGGGGCCTGTACTACTTTGTGCTGCTGGCTGTAGAAAAGCTGTTCCTGCTGCCCCACCTGCAAAAGGGCAGAGTGTGGCCCCACATCTACACCCTGTTCCTCGTGGTGGTGGGCTGGGCCATGTTCGTGGGCAACGATACGGGCGTAAGCTTCGGTCTGCTGTTCCACAAGCTGTTCGTTCCTTCCGGCGGTGTTTCGCCGCTGTACTTCCTGCGCAACTACGGTGTGCTGCTGGTGGTCAGCATCCTCTGCTGCACCCCGTTCATTGAAAAGATTTGGAACCTGCTCAAAAAGAATGCCGTCACCCGCTGTGCCGCCATTCTGGCGCTGCTGGTGGTCTCCACCGCCTATGTGGTGGGCAGCACCAACAGCCCGTTCCTCTATTTCAACTTTTAAGGAGGCGTGAAGATGGACAAGCATTCCAAAAAATCTTCCTCGCTCCTGCACTACCCGGTGCTGGTGGTGTTCAGCCTGTTCTTTCTTGGTCTGTTCGCACTGGACCTTATTACACCGGACCGCGCCTACAGCGAGATGGAGAACACCACCCTCAGCCAGCGCCCGGCGCTGACCCAGCTTTCCGCCAAGGGGCTGAACAGCTACTTTACCGCCTACACCAAGTACGTGAAGGATCAGGTGTTCGGCCGCGATGAGTGGATCAGCCTGCAGAGCGTAGTGGAGACCACCCTGCTGCAGAAGGAGCAGAACGGCGGCATCCTGCTGGGCAAAGAGCACATGATGTTCCCCCGCACCTTCGGCCTGCTGGACAGCGAGAACCGCACCCTGCCCAAGAACACCGCTGCTGTGGAAGCACTGTGCCAGCGCCACCCGGGTAAGGTGGATGTACTGCTGGCCCCGGCAGCATCGGTCATCTACCCGGAGAACGTGCCTGCAAACGCGCCGCTGCTGGACGAGGATGCCTATCTTGACCAGCTTTCCGCCGCCGTACAGGCCGCCGGAGGGCGCTTTGTGGATGTGCGGCAGACCCTTGCCGAACACAAGGACGAATATATCTACTACCGCACCGACCATCACTGGACGAGCCTTGGCGCTTATTACGCCTACCAGCAGCTGTGCGGTACGCTGAGCCTGACCCCCTTCGACCCCGCCGCGCACACGGCTCTGACCGCCGAAAATTTCTACGGCACCCACTACTCCAAGGCCCGCACATGGAATGCCGTGCCGGATACCATCACCTACTACGACCTGCCGAACAGCCTGACCATCTGGAATGTGACGGCGGCAGGCCAGCCGACGGACGGCCAGACCACCGGCCTGTACGACACCGACAAGCTGAATGTGTACGATAAGTACGCCATGATGGGCACGGTGACCCACACATCGTAGCCGTCGCGCTGGAACACCTCGCTGGGGCGCACCGTGACCATGACGATCACATCACCGGCAGGACCGCCGTTTGCACCGGCATCGCCCATGCCGCGCAGTGCAAAGCTCTGGTCGTCGTCGATGCCCATGGGAATGGACACCTCCAGCGTCTTTTTAGCAGCCACCTTGCCGCTGCCATGGCAGACCTTGCAGGGATTCTTGACCAGCTTGCCCTTGCCGCCACAGCGGGAGCAGGGCTGCTGGGTCTGCATCACGCCAAAGGGGGTGCGCTGCTGACGGATCACGAAGCCGCGGCCGCCGCAGTCCGGGCAGGTCTCGGGGCTGGTACCGGCGGCACAGCCGCTGCCGTGGCACTCGGTGCACTCCTGCTGGCGGGTGATGGTGATGTTCTTCTTGCAGCCGTGCACGGCCTCGTCAAAGCTCAGGGTGATGCGCACACGGATGTCCTGACCCTTGCGTGGGGCGTTGGGATTCGCCCGACGGGACGAACCGCCAAAGCCGCCGAAGCCGCCGCCAAAGATATCGCCGAAGATGTCGCCCAGATCCACGCCGTCGCCGCCAAAACCGCCAAAGCCGCCCGCACCGGGGCCGCCGCCGTTCTGGGCTGCGTAGGCAGGGTCAACGCCTGCAAAACCGTACTGGTCGTACAGCTGGCGCTTTTTCGGGTCCGAAAGCACCTCGTTTGCTTCGTTTACTTCCTTGAACTTTTCCTCGGCATCCTTATCGCCGGGGTTATAGTCCGGGTGGTATTTCATTGCAAGCTTGCGGTATGCCTTTTTGATCTCGGCATCGGTCGCAGTCTTGGATACCCCCAGCACTTCGTAGTAATCACGCTTTTCCTGTGCCATATCCACTCACCTCTCCGGGAACGTTTGATCCGGGAAACGCCCCGGTTGGTTCCTCGCTCTATAACCAGCAAGAGCCGCTCCGGCAAAACCGGAGCGGCTTTTGCTATTCCACGCGTGCGTCCGCCGGTTTGGCCGGGCACACACTGCTGTGTTTTTTATCAGACTTCCTTGAAGTCGGCATCCACAACGCCGTCATCATTGGGCTTCTGCTGGTTGTTTGCACCTGCGTCGGGGCCGGGCTGTGCACCGGCGGCCTGCTGTGCGGCAGCGGCTGCCTGATACATCTTCTCAAACACCTGGCTCAGGGCTTCCTGCTTTGCCTTGATGTCGTCCACGTTGCCGGACTGAACAGCGGTCTTCAGATCAGCCAGCTTGCTCTCGGCCTCGCTCTTCACGTCGGCGGGCAGCTTGTCGCCGTTCTCCTTCAGCATCTTCTCGGTCTGGAACACCATCTGGTCGGCACCGTTGCGGATATCGACCTCTTCACGCTTCTTCTTATCGTCGGCAGCAAACTGCTCAGCTTCCTTCACAGCCTTGTCGATGTCCTCCTTGGACATGTTGGTGGAAGCGGTAATGGTGATGTTCTGCTCCTTGCCGGTGCCCAGATCCTTTGCGCTGACCTTCACGATGCCGTTTGCATCGATATCGAAGGTAACTTCGATCTGAGGCACACCACGGGGAGCCGGAGCGATGCCGTCCAGATGGAAGACACCCAGGCTCTTGTTGTCGCGTGCGAACTCACGCTCGCCCTGCAGAACGTTGACCTCAACAGAGGGCTGGTTGTCTGCAGCGGTGGAGAACACCTGACTCTTGTGGGTGGGGATGGTGGTATTGCGGTCGATGATCTTGGTGCACACGCCGCCCAGAGTTTCAATGCCCAGGCTCAGCGGGGTGACATCCAGCAGCAGCAGGCCCTTGACATCGCCCTGCAGCACGCCGCCCTGAATGGCAGCGCCCACAGCCACGCACTCATCGGGGTTGATGCCCTTGAAGGGCTCGCAGTTCAGTTCCTTCTTGACTGCATCGTAGACAGCGGGGATACGGGTGGAACCACCGACCATCAGGACCTTCTTCAGGTCAGAGGGACGCAGGCCTGCATCCTGCAGAGCCTTGCGGACGGGGCCCATGGTGCGATCGACCAGATCAGCGGTCAGCTCGTTGAACTTTGCGCGGGTCAGGGTCATATCCAAGTGCTTGGGGCCGGTAGCATCGGCAGTGATGAAGGGCAGGTTGATCTGGCTGCTCATTGCGCTGGACAGCTCGATCTTTGCCTTCTCGGCAGCTTCCTTCAAACGCTGCGCAGCCATCTTGTCCTTGCGCAGGTCGATGCCGTTCTCGGTCTGGAAGGCATCTGCCATCCAGTTGATGATGCGCTCATCGAAGTCATCGCCGCCCAGATGGGTATCACCGTTGGTGGCCAGAACTTCGGTAACGCCGTCGCCCATCTCGATGATGGACACATCGAAGGTACCGCCGCCCAGATCGTAGACCATGATCTTCTGGTCTTCTTCCTTATCGATGCCATATGCCAGAGAAGCGGCAGTAGGCTCGTTGATGATACGCTTGACGTTCAGGCCTGCAATGGTGCCTGCGTCCTTGGTAGCCTGACGCTGGCTGTCGTTGAAGTATGCAGGAACGGTAATGACAGCCTCGGTAACAGGCTCGCCCAGATAAGCCTCGGCATCCGCCTTCAGCTTCTGCAGGATCATAGCGCTGACCTGCTGGGGAGTGTACTCCTTGCCGTTCAGGGTCACCTTGTGATCGGTGCCCATGAAGCGCTTGATGGAAGCGACGGTGTTCTCGGGGTTGGTGATGGCCTGACGCTTTGCGACCTGACCCACCAGACGGTCGCCGGTCTTGGTGAAGCCCACCACAGACGGGGTGGTGCGTGCACCCTCAGAGTTTGCGATAACAACGGGCTCGCCGCCCTCCATGACAGCCACGCAGCTGTTGGTAGTACCAAGGTCGATACCAATGATCTTACTCATAATGAAAACTCCTCTCGAAAGAACAAATCTTATTGTTTATGTGATGCTCAAATGTTTGTAAGCGGATGTTATATTCAAAACCCTTTCGGGTTTCTGCTTTGTTATTCGGCCACTACAACGGTCGCATGGCGGACGATCTTATCGCCCAGCTTGTAGCCCTTCTGGTAGACCGTGATGACGGTGCCGCTCTCCTGTCCGTCCGGGGCGGGGATCTGCTGCACCGCGTTCATGAAGTTGGGGTCAAAGGGCTTGCCCAGCGCCTCGATCTCCTCCACATGGAGGGCATCCAGCGCCTTGGCGGCCTTGTCCAGCGTCATGGTCACGCCCTTTTTGTAGTTCTCGTCGGTGGTGGGGGCGTTGGCCGCCATCTCCAGCGTATCCAGAATGGGGATGATCTGGTTCACCGCAAAGGAAATGCCATCGTTGAACTTCTGGTCGGCTTCGCGGGTGGAGCGCTTGCGGTAGTTCTCGTACTCGGCAGCCATGCGCAGCAGCTGGTCTTTGGCCTGTGCAGCGTTGGCTTCGGCCGCGTCCAGCTTTGCCTTGACGGCTTCCATCTCGCGGGCCTTCTTGTTGAACCAGCCGCCGTCCTTTTTCTTGTCGTCCTTCGGGTCGGCAGCTTCAGCAGCAGGTTCCTGTTCGGGTGCTGCCTGCTGGGCCTTTTCCTCGGGAGCCGTTTCGGGCTGCTCAGCTTCCTGAGCCGGAGCCGTCTTTTTTGCTTCTTCGCTCATTCCAGATCCTCCTTATAGATCACAGTCCGCCGGGGTGCGGCAGCCTGCGGGGTGTCTTTTCGTTTGCCGCTCATGCCCTCGCCCAGCTGGTCTGCAAACTAATGCAGCAGCGGCATCAGCTTCTGGAAGGGCATCCGGGTGGGGCCGATCAGGGCAATGGAGCCCCACAGGCCTCCGCCCACCAGATACCGGTCGCTCACGATGCACATGCCGGGGATCTGCGGCTCCAGATCCTCGCCCAGCAGCACGCTCTCATTGCGGTCTGCGGGGGGTGCGATGAGGCCAGCGGCCTGTTCCTCGTCGTTCAGCAGGGTGAGGATGTCGCCCACCTTGCCGTCCAGCTGCGGCCAGTCCAGCAGGTGCTGCTCGCCGCCCAGAAAGACGTGGGGTTTGACCGAGTCCTGCAGGATGGCGGCGGCGGCGCTGATGACGGGCACCAGCTCCGGGTCGATCTGACTGCACAGCTCGGCCAGCATCCGGCCGGACAGATCCACCGGCGCCACAAAGGTAAGGTTGCGGTTGAGCAGTGCGGCAAGTGCTGCCGCATTCTCGCGGGAGAGGCCGGTGCGCACCCGTGCCACACGGGTACGAACGTAACCGGCCGTGGTAACGGCCAGCACAGCCGCTGCGCTGCGGCCCACCTGAACCACTTCATAGTGGGCGATGCACAGATCCTCGGCGCACGGGGTGCTGATGGCGGCGGTGCAGCCGCTGATGGCGGCCAGCGCCTTGGCGGCACCTGCGGCCAGCTTTTCCGGCTCATGGTCGAGACTTGCGAACACCGCATCCACACGGGCGCGGCTCACACGATCCAGCGGCTGATCGTCGGTCAGCAGATTATCAAGGTAGTAACGGTAGCCCTTGGCACTGGGCACACGGCCCGCGCTGGTGTGGGGCTGCTCCAGCAGGCCCAGCTTTGTCAGCGCCGCCATCTCATTGCGGAGCGTTGCGCTGGAAACTGCCATGTCAAAGTAGTTTGCCAGCACGCTGCTGCCAACGGGCTCGCCTTCGAGACCATACAGCGCCACGATCGCCTGCAAGACTCGCTGCTTGCGTGCATCCATCGTCATAGCGCCTGCCTCCTTTTTGCGTTCGCTTTGTTTGTTTAGCACTCCTTGTTCCTGAGTGCTAAGACCATTATAGCCAATTTTCCGGTGCTGTCAAGCCCCTTGGAAAAATGTTTTAAAAGATTCATAATTCTGTCATAAACGAAGAAAGCGCCCTCCTTATTATAAGGAAAGCGCTCCGGCATGTTCTTTACTCTTCCATCTGCCTTGCCAGAAATGCCGCTGCCACATTCACGGCCTTGAGCTGGGCGGCATCCGGCGTGGCCGTGCGGTCTTCGGTCAGCAGGGCCACCACGCCGGTCACATCGCCCGCCGCAATGATGGGTGCGGCGCACAGCACTGCTCGGGGCGAGCCCTCGCAGGGCAGGATGCACTTTTCGGCAATGCCCTCGCTCTGGTACAGCCTGCGGCCATCCATCAGCTTTTCCAGCGGCTGGCTGATGCTGCGGTCGGCCAGCTCCCGCCGGCCGGAGCCGCTCACCGTAAGGATGCGGTCGCGGTCGGCCACCAGTGCGGTCAGCGCAAAGCTTTTGCTGAGCACCTCGGTATACTGGGCCGCTACTGCGTTCATCTCGCCAATGGGCGAATACTTTTTAAAGATCACCTCGCCGTCGCCTGTGGTGAAGATCTCCAGCGGGTCGCCGCGGCGGATGCGCTGGGTGCGGCGGATCTCCTTGGGGATCACCACCCGGCCCAGCTCGTCGATGCGGCGCACGATTCCTGTTGCTTTCATGTTTTTGCTCCTCCGTTTCCTTAAAAATGCCTGCAGCACTAGTATCTGTCAGGCCGGGCCATTTATACCTGCTGCCCCCGCGCAAAAAGACCTGCACGGAAAGCTGCCTCTTCGTTGCGTTTCCGGCAGGGTTCTGCTACAATGATACAAAAAGCCATTTTCATAAGCACAGCACCCCGCTTATGAAGACAGATCCTAAAATTCTACTGAGAAAGGCAGGTGTCCGGATGCCGAACATCCTCATTCTGGGCGGCGGTGCCGCCGGTCTTGCAGCCGCGCTTGCGGCGGCACAAAGTGCCCCCGCTGCACAGGTCATTGTGCTGGAGCGCAACCCGAAACCGGGCAAAAAGCTGCTTGCCACCGGCAATGGCCGTTGCAATCTGGATAACACCGGCATTGCACCGGAGCTGTATTTCACTGCCGACCCGGCAGCACTTCGTCCGCTGCTGGATGCCGTAAATACCGCCGACCCGCTGCGCTGGTTCCGTGCGCTGGGGCTTTATACCCGCACCGACGAGGCGGGCCGGGTGTATCCGTACTCCAATCAGGCGGCGGACGTGCTGGCCCTGCTGGAGCACCACCTTGCGCAGCACCATGTGCAGCTGCGCACCGGCTGCACCGTGCGCACCCTGAGCCAGAGCCGCAGCGGCTACGCCGTGCAGTTCGAGACGGCAGAGGGCTCTGCCGAAACGCTGCGCGCCGATGCCGTCATCTGCGCCATGGGCGGCGAGGCAGGGCCGCAGTTCGGCACCGACGGCTTTGGCACCCGGTTCGCCGCCCAGTGCGGCGGCAGGGTGGAGCCGCTGTACCCCTGCCTGACCGCCCTGCAGTGCGCAAAGCCCCGCAAAGCGCTGGCTGGCATCCGTGCCAAGGCAGCAGCATCCCTGCTGGACGGTGCCCGTGTGCTTGCCTGCGAGAACGGCGAGGTACAGTTCACCGATTACGGCCTTTCCGGCATCTGCATCATGCAGCTGTCCGGCCTGCTGGCCCCGGGCCGCGGCCCCAAGGCTCCTGCTGTGGAGCTGGACCTCTTCCCGGCAGTGGACGAAACCGCACTTGCCAGCCTGTTTGCGGCCCACGCCGCCCAGACGGCAGGGGGCAGCGCCGCTGACTTTTGGCTGGGCCTGCTGAACCAGAAGCTGGGCCGTACTGTGTGGTCTGCCGCCGGGCTGCAGGACAGCGACGCGCCTGCCGTGCTCACCGCCGCACAGTGGCAGAAGCTGGCCCACACCGCCAAGCACTGGCGCTTTGAGGGGCTGACCCCCTGCAGCTGGAAGCAGGCCCAGACCACCGGCGGCGGGCTGGCCCTGCGGGAGGTGGATCAACACTTCTCTTACAGCCGGGCTTTGCGCCCAGACCGTCGGTAAGGTAGTACATCGCGCCGCCGGACCACTCGCCCTTCTCGTTCTTGCGGCGGTAGTAGACGCCCAGCACGTTCTCGGCGAAGCTGGTCATCATGCCCCGCAGCGCCATGACCCACATCCAGAAGATGGCCCCCGGGCCTCCCGAGACGATGGCCGTGGCCACGCCCACGATGTTGCCGGTGCCGATGGTGCCCGCCAGCGCTGTGCACATGCTCTGGAACTGGCTGATGGCCATGTCCTCCTTGCTGGTGTGGGCGGTGACGTCCTTGTTGGTAAAGATGGCTCCGATGGTGTGCCGGAGCCAGTAGCCCATCCTCCGGAACTGGAAAAACCGGTGCGGATGCTGAGCCAGAGGCCGGTGCAGAACAGCAGCGCCAGACCGAACGGCCCCCAGACGAAGCCGTTGACCACGTTGTTGATCCGCGTGACGATGTCTACCATAGGAATCCTCCTCCAAATATCCCAAACAAAATGCGGGCAGAACCTCTTTTCCCAAAGGCTCTGCCCGCAAAAAACGCAGCGATATGACTCCGCGCAGGATATGCTTCCTGCGCAAAAAGACGTTTGCTCTGTCCTTCTGCCTGAGAGATCGGCCCATTCGGCCTTACACCTTCGGCACCCGCTTTCTGCGGGCTTCTCCAGAGTGCGGCACACCCGGCGCACCGGGCGGCACATCTTGTGATTTCGTTCTCCCTTTATGCACAGCTGTGCACAGTAGAAAAAACTTTATCATATTTTCGGCTTCTTGGCAAGCCTTTCACCGCATTTTACGCTCCGGTTTCATCTTTTATTCCGGAAGGTGAATTTTATTTTGGTATGACTTTCTCTTGTCTTTATCGGTCGATGGGCGGCACATCGTCGGGGCTGCCCAGTGCGTCCAGCCACTCCTCAGCCTTCAGCTGGGGCGGCAGGTGGGGCACCGGCTCACCGTCCGGGTCGTCATCGGGCGGGGGGCACGAGGTCTTCCGGGCCTTCCGCGCCCTCAAAGCCGTGGGCGAGGCCGTCCGGGCTGGCGTCGCCGTCACGGCGTGCGGTTTCGCAGCAGTCCAGCCCCTCGTAGGCACTGGCGGGGCCGAGGTCGAGCCAGAAGTCCTCCCGCTCTTCCTTGCTGGGGGTATCATCGAATTTCATAGCGTTTCCCTCCTTTTTTCTGCATAAAGCTTCCCCGCCCCCGGCCATGCTTTATGCAGTTTTTTGCAGGAGGCAGAGGAATGAACGCAAAGGTTGGAGGCCCTTCTGGGCCGCGCTGCTGGCAGGGCTGCTGGTGCTGGTACCTCTGGTGGGCGGGACCGTCCTGCTCACCCGCCGCACTCTGCGGACAAAGCTGGCCTCCCGCCCTCAGAGCGGCGTGGCCATCCGACAGCCCAAGGAGGAAAACCGCCTGAGCCTGCTGGTCTGCACCGCTCCCACCGAGACGACAGCCCCCGGCTTCCTGCTGCTCTACCTCAGCGCCAGCCAGAACTGCATCCATGCGCTGGCCCTGCCCGGGGAGCTGACCGTCCCCTTCGGGACGGACGAAGCCGCCCTCGCCGACTGCTACCGGGCGGCAGGCCCAGCCCGCTGCCGGGAAGCACTGCTCTCTGCCCTCGCCCTGCCTGAGGACACCCACTACCTCGCCCTTGCGCCCTCGGTCTTACAGGCCATCGCTGACCGGTACGGGGCGCTCCGGGTGGGCTTTTCGGGCGCGCTGACCGCCGACGAGCTGGCCCGCACCGGCTGCAGCGCCAATGTGCAGGCCCTTTCAGCCCGGGAGGCGGAAGCGCTGCTCAGCGGGATGGAGGGCGTCGTCCCTCCGGCCCACAAAGCAGCCGCCCGGGCGGCGGTGTGGGATGCATTTTTCGGGCAGGCGCTGGAGCTGCTGCCCGCCACCCTGCCCGACGCCCTGCGCACCCACAGCCCGAGCCTGCTCACCGACCTGACGGCGCAGGACCTGCTCATCTTAGAGGATACGCTGGAATTTCTCGCCGACCGCACAGCCTCCGTCCATGCGGGGCGCTGCCCGGGGATTGGGATGCCGACGCCGGGCGTTACACCCTTACCGAGGACTCCCGCGCCGCCGTGCAGGCCCTCTTCAACGTCTCTCCCACCGACGGGCAGCTCTCGTCCGCCAGCGAGCCATAGCCCAGCACCAGCGTGCCGACCGGAGGCGGCTCCGCCGCCGGTAAGGTCGTAATCGCTCAGGAGGCTGAGCCGGACGCCCTCGGCCTCGGCGGCGGCCCGGAGGGCGTCGTCCGGGGCGGGTCCCGCAGCTCGGCCAGCAGATGCAGGCCGGTGTGCAGCCCCGTCAGATGCAGCTCCTCGGGCGCGAAGGCCTCCTGCAGCGCCGCCGTCAGGGCGTCCCGCCGGGCCTTATAGGCCACCCGCTCCCGGGCCAAGTGGCGGGTGAAGTAGCCTCCGGTGATGAAGCGGGCCAGCGTCTGCTGCTCGAAGCGGCTCACGGTGCCGGAGTAGAGCCGATACTTCGCGTGCCACGCGGGCAGAAGCTGCTCGGGCAGCACCATGTAGGCGATGCGGATGCTGGGCGCGAGGCTGCGGGAGCAGGTGGAGAGGTAGACCACCGGCCCGTCGGCCCCGGCCATCCCCTGCAGGCTGGGCAGCGGCCGGATGTCGAACCGGAATTCGGAATCGTAGTCGTCCTCAATGATATACCGCCGGCCCGGGCAGCGGGCGGCCCAGTGGAGCAGCTCGGCCCGGCGTCCGGCCGGCATGGTGACGCCTGTGGGGAACTGATGGCTGGGGTGACGTAGCAGACCGCCGCGCCGGAGTCCGACAGCGCCCGGATGGAAAGTCCATCCTCGTCCACCGGCAGACAGCAGCAGGCCACGCCGTTGTTTTCCAGCACCTGCTTTGCGCGGGGGGTAGCCGGGGTTCTCCACCGCCGCCGCCCCGCCCAGCAGCCGGGCCAGCAGCCCCACCAGGTACTCAAGGCCCGCTCCCACGACGATCTGGTGCGCACCGCACCGGACGCCCCGGTACTCTTCGAGGTAGCCCGCCAGCGCCTGCCGCAGCGCAAGGTCGCCCTGCGCGTCGCCGTGGGTCAGCAGCTCAGGCGACGAATACAGCAGCTCCTTTGCAGCCGCGCCCACGTCCGGAAGGGGGAACAGCCCCGGGTCCACGCCCCGGGTGGAGAGGTCATAGCGGATGGGCCGCTGTTTCGGCACAGCCTCAGCCTTCGGCGGCGCGGCGGGCGCGGCGCTCTCGGGCAGAGCCAGATACTCCTGTACATAAAAGCCGCTCCGCTCCCGCGCCTCCAGATAGCCCTCTGCTGCCAGCATCTGATAGGCCGCGTCCACCGTGTTCACCGAGACGGAAAGCTCTGCCGCCAGACGCCGCTTGCCGGGCATCCGCGTCCCCGCCGGGACAGCTCCCGTCCGCATCTCGGCGGCGAGGCTGCGGTAGAGCTGCTCATAAAGCGGCACATCGGATGCCGCGTCCAGCGCTGTCGTCAAATGGACCATAAAAGCCCCTCCTTTTCAGCCAGTGTGCCAAACTGACCCCATAAAAAATCTTTGTTCTGGGTATTTGCACAGGGGCCAGTTTTGCGTATAATAGGAGCATACCCGCAAGAACCAAAAAAGTCAATCGGTTTTGTGGGTTTTTCGTAAAATGGGAGGGAAAAATCATGTCTACCACTGCAATGTGGCTGCTTCTGGCAGTCGTTGTCATCGTGATCGTCTTTGCAAGTGTGCTCTACAAGCGCACCTTCACCGTCCACGAGCTGGCACTCACCGGCGTCATGGCCGCTCTGAGCCTCGTGGCCTACTTATTCTTCCGGGTGCCCTTCTACGGCGGCTCCTCGTTCCATCTGGGCAATACCTTCACGGCCCTGACCGCCCTGTTGCTGGACGGCGTATCCGGCGGTCTGGCCGGTGCCATCGGTCTGGCTCTGGCCGACATCCTCGCCGGCGACCCGGGCTATGCCGTCACCACCTTCATCCTGAAGTTCCTCATCGGCATCACCTGCGGCGCAGTGGCCCACAAGGTCTTCAAGCTCCGCGAGCTGGATAAGCACACCCCCGGCTACCTCATCAAAGTGACCGCCGCCGCTGCCTCCGGCCTGCTGCTGAACGTCTTTACCGACCCGTTCCTCGGCTACTTCCGCAATGTATATATCTTCGGTCAGGATTACACCATCGCCAAGGCCCTGACCAAGATCACCGGCGGCGTCACCTTCGTCAACAGCGTGGCCTCCACCGTCTGCGTCGTTCTCCTCTATCTGGCCCTGCGCCCGGCGCTGGAGCGTGCGAACCTTCTGCCCAAGGCTGAGAAGAAGGCGGAAAACAAGTAACCAACTCCATCCCTGTCTGATGTACTCATAAAGCGAAAAAGGCATCTGCCCCTGCGGACAGATGCCTTTTTTCGTTTATTTCTTTTCAAATACGAGGAACCGGAACGAGATTTCGGTGGTCAGCTCCGGCAGCGCCGCGAGGCGGGCTGCACCGTCCCGGGGCGTTTTCCAGTAGTAGGGCGTCATGGCGAAGAGGGCTTCCAGCTGCCCGACCGGCACCGTGATGCGGCCGGACACTTCCCGCTCCCCGACGGCCTCAAAGCCCGAATATTCCACTTCCTGCACCGGATTTTTGTAGGGCTTTTCGTAGAGGACGGCCTTCATCTGGAAGAGGTGCTCCGGGCCGGGCACGGCATAGATGAGCCGCCCGCCCGGGCGCAGCACCCGGAGAAACTCCTCCTGCGCGAAGGGCGAAAAGCAGTTGAGCAGGACATCGGCCCATCCCGTGCGCACCGGCTGATGGAAGCTGGACGCCACGGCGTACCGGGCCGAGGGCAGGGCCTTTGCGGCCAGACGCACTGCAGGCTTTGCCATGTCGAAGCCTGCCAGTTCCAGCCGACGGCCTGCCTCCCCGAACTGCGGGGCGATGCAGCGGTCATACCAGCCCTCGCCGCAGCCCGCGTCCAGCAGGCGGAGCGGCCCGTTTGCGGCGGGCTGGCCGTACGCGAGGCACAGCTCCAGCGCCTGCCCGAAGATGCCATAGTAGCCCGCGCTCAGGAACGCGCGGCGGGCGGCTACCATCTCTTTGCTGTCGCCGGGGGCTTTCGTGCGGGTGTTCTGCACCGGCAGCAGATGCCAGTAGCCCTCTTTTGCCCGGTCGAAGCTGTGGCCGGAGGGGCATTTCAGCGCATTCTCCCCGGCAAGCGGTGCGCCGCACAGCGGGCAGCACCACGGAGCGAATCCCTCTGCCATCACACTTCCTCGCTGTGGTCCTCGATGGGGGCCGTAGCACCGCCGTGGGCGTTCATATACTCCTCAAAGCTGGTGAACTTCTGCTGCGGCGGGCGGCGGCTGATGAGCATAAGGCCCGGGTCTTCGTCTTTTCCCGGCGCGTTGCTGCGGCTGCGGCCGTTGTTCCGGCCGGGCTGCTCGGCTCTGGGGGCGCGGGGCGCACGGCCTGCGCTGCCCTGCTCGCTGCGGTCATTGCGGCGGCTGTTCCGGCCCTCGCTGCGGGCATTGTTCTGCTGGACAGGCTGGGCCGGGCGGGCGTTCCGCTCATTGCGGGGGCTGCGGCCTGCGCCATTGCGGCCATTGTTCTCGCCGCGCGGGGCGGGCTGGCGGCTCTGCATCGCGGTGGGGATGCTCTGGGCCGGGGCAGCGGGCGCAGCGGCGTTCTTTTGGCGGAGCGGAGGGGGTCGCCTCCGGAGCGCTCACAAAGTGGGGGTCGAATTTCGGCTGGGCGTTGCTGCCGCGGCCTGTGCCCTGTGCAGGGGCGCTGCCCTCGCGGCGGGCCGGTTGTTATTGTTACGGTGGTTGTTGTCGCGTCCGCCGGGAGTGCGCTTGTTGTTCTCATCCATGAGCTGTTCCTCTTTTGCTTCGATTTTGGGGGCTTTCTGCTTTTTGCCGCAGAAAGCTTGGCCGCGCCCTTTTTTCAGGTGCAGCGGGCTTGGCGGCGGCTGCCGCCTTGGGGCCTCGGCCTGCTCCGGGGCAGGCTGGTCGGCCTTGGGCTTGCGGCCCCGCACCGGCGGGGCGGCTTTTACGGGGGCGGGCACGCCGTCCCACGGATGGCCGGACACCACCGGGATCTTCCGGCGGTTGAGCTTCTCGATCCCGGCCAGATACTCCATCTCCTCGGGGGCACAGAAGCTCACAGCCGTGCCGTCTGCGCCTGCGCGGGCGGTGCGGCCGATGCGGTGGACGTAGGTCTCCGGCACCTCGGGCAGGTCGTAGTTGAACACATGGGAAAGCTCGCTGATGTCGATGCCCCGGGCGGCAATGTCCGTGGCCACCAGCACCTTGGTCTTGCCCTCCTTGAAGCCCTCCAGCGCGGCCACACGGGCGCTCTGGCTCTTGTTGCCGTGGATGGCGGCGGCGGTGATGCCCTGCTTGGTGAGGTCGCGGGCGATCTTATCTGCGCCGTGCTTGGTGCGGCTGAACACCAGCGCGTTCTGCACCGGCGGCTCCAGATTCTTGATGAGCCAAGGGAGCAGGAGCTTCTTGTTGCCCTTCTCGACGAAATACAGGCTCTGGTCGATCCGCTCCACTGTGCTGGACACGGGATCCACCTTGACGAAGGCAGGGTCGTGGAGGATGCCTGCGGCCAGCTGCTCGATCTCTTTTGGCATCGTGGCGCTGAACATCAGGTTCTGGCGCTTTGCGGGCAGCTTTGCGATGACCTTCTTCACGTCGTGCACAAAGCCCATGTCCAGCATCCGGTCGGCCTCATCCAGCACGAAGATCTCGATGTCGGCAAGGCCGATATAGCCCTGCCCGATGAGGTCGTTCAGGCGGCCGGGGCAGGCGATGAGGATGTCTACGCCCTTCTTGATGGCTTCCACCTGCGGGGCCTGGCCCACGCCGCCGAAAATGACGGTGCTGCGCAGCTTGAGATACTTTCCGTAGGCGGCGAAGCTCTCGCCGATCTGGAGCGCAAGCTCCCGGGTCGGGGTGAGGATGAGGGCGCGGATCGCGCCCTTTTTGCGGGGGAGCTTCCCCGCTCAGGCGGTCGAGCATGGGCAGCGCAAAGGCAGCGGTCTTGCCAGTGCCGGTCTGGGCGCAGCCCATCAGGTCCCGCCCTTCCAGCACCGGCGGGATGGCCGAGGCCTGAATGGGCGAGGGGTCTCATAGCCCGCCTCGCTTACAGCTTTGAGCAGGGGGCGGACAGATTCAGTTCATTAAAAGTCATGGTACTCCTTGGTCATTCTTTGATCCTGCGGCACTCGATGTAATACCGCTTCTCCTCCGCATGGCCCATGCTGAAGGTCTTGCGGGGCAGCACGCCGCCCATCACAACGCCCTTGAACAGGTCGCTCTTGGCAAAGGGCGGCATCAGGAAAAAAGCCACGCCGCCCTGCTTGGTCAGGGCGCGGACAGCCGGCTCGTCGTGGACATAGTCCACCCGGGCCTCGCTGTGGCGGGCCATAAAATATTCGATAAATTCATCCACCGTGCCCACGGTCAGCGGGGCGACGGGGTCCTCAAAGCTGAGGACATTGGACACATGGGGGCCTGCCAGCAGCGTGAACGCCTGCTGCTTCGAGTCGCCGAAGCAGATCCCAGCCATGTTGGCGTCGCTCCACGCGATGAGGGCCAGCAGCACCGCGCCGCAGTCCACGTTGAAGAGGACGCGGTGGATGGGTTCGATCTCGATGGCGGGCGAATGGACGTTGCACACCTCGGCCAGACACCAGCGGGCGGGGTGGTTCTCCCGCTCTTCCGGCGTCAGGGTGGGCTTCAGCTCCTCCCAGCAGGCCTTGGCCGCAGCCAGCGAATGGTTGCCGTCGCCCACGGCCAGTGTCAGGGGCGCTGCGCCCTTGGCCTGCGGATACTTGGCGTCGAAGGCCTCCTGACTGCCCAGTCCGGCCAGTGCGGCCTCGATCTGGGCCAGCAGGGTGGGGTCTTCCACGGCCCATCCGGCGATGTGGCCGCCGCCCTGCATCAGCTCGCCCTCATACAGCTTTTTCAGCGCACTCTTGTGCGCGCCGATCGGCTCGATGAGGGTGCAGCCGGGGTCGTCGGCCAGCATCATAACATGGGGCGTCTCCAGCGCCGCCCCCCGGCGCACGGTCATACGGGGCGGGATGCGCTCGGTGACGGTGCGCTCGCTGGGCCGGATGGCCGGGCGGCTGCCCTTCTCGTAGCTGTAGGCCTCAAGGTCGATCTTACCCACAAGGCCCTGCCGCACCCGTCCGCTCTGCTCGGTGCGTTCGACGTAGATGAAGCCGTCCACGGCGCGGGTCAGTACATCCCGGCTGTAGGCGTCCATCGCGGCGTGGATGCGCTCCACGCGCTGGGCCGCGTCCTTGTCCCCGAGGAAAACCTCCGGCAGGATGAGGCGCAGGGTGCTGGGGCAGCTGCCCACAGCAGCGTCTGCCCGCTCCCAGTAGGCACGGTCGCTGGTAAACTGGTCACAGGCCACACAGCCCCACTTTTCCAGAGGGATGTCCTCTCTGGGCAGCAGGATGTGGGCCGGACCAAAGCAGGATGCAGGTTTCATGGTTACATTCCTCACTCTCTATGATCACCGGCAGCGAAACAGGCCGCGTGATCTTCTTACCGGAACAGCCCCGCAGCGTCGTCCCAGAACACAGTGTGCTCCACGCCGGAGGCTGCCAGAGCGTCGCTCAGCGCATTGCGGGCGGCTTCGTCCATCGTCTGCTTGGCGGGCACCTCGACGACGAGATTCTTAACGCCCAGTGCATCGGCCTTGCCGCCCACGGTGGCAGCACCGTCCGTCACCTGCGCCAGCGAGTAGCCGTACCACAGGGTAACGCTCCCGCTGAAGCGGGCGTCCCACAGGGCGATGTCCGCCGCCAGCTGGGCGCTGCGGTCGCGTCCGCCGGTGGAGCCGAAGTCCTGCTTGCCGTTCTGGGCCAGCGGGAACTGGACATTTTCCAGCAGGACATGGTCGAAGCCCATGCTCTGCACCTCGCCGATGAGGTCGCCGATGAACTGCACAGCCTCGTCGGAATAGGGGTTCAGCCACGGGTTGCCGCCGGCCGAGGCCTTATTGTCCAGCCAGAGGTATTCCTGCCCGGTGTAGCCGATGGCCATGCCGCGGTTGGCGCGGGCGGCGGCGGGGTCGCGGAAGGCAGCCAGCTTGGCCACCGGCACAAGGCCGTTCTCCTTCAGCACCGAGGCGATGAGGGACGGGTCGAGGGATGCGCCCTCGATGCTGCCCGCCGCAGCGGGGAGGGCGGAGGGGTACAGGATCTGCCCGCTGCTGTCCTTCAGAGTCACGACGGCATACGCCGCACCCTGCCGGGCCAGCTCCTGCGCCGCAGCCCGCAGCGAAGCTTCATCCCGGGCCGCAGCGGTGTCCAGAACGCCCCAGCTGCCCTCAATGATGGCATTGGCGGGCGCGGCGGCGGGTTCCGACGAAGCAGGCTGCACCTCCGAGGAGGCCGCAGGCTCTGCCGCCGCCTCGGACGAAGCGGCCACGCTGGACGCTGCCGGCCCGGACGAAGCCGAGAGGTCGCGGTTGCGCACCACGGTATACCAGGTGTGGGTGGCCCAGTCCAGCACATGGGGCGCAGCCAGCCAGCCCACCACCAGCACCACGGCCACCAGCACCACGATGCCGACGACCTTCTTGGCCCACATACCGGGGCTGTAAAAACTGCGGTGATACCGCTTGACCTTTTATACTTTGCCATGTTCGTCCCTTTCTCCTGCACTCCTTACAGGATCACCGAGTGGCCCGTAAAACCATAGATGGCCAGCGCCAGCACGCCGACATAGACCAGCGTGATGGGCAGGCCCCGGAACGCCTCCGGGACGGCCTCGCTGCGCAGACGGTGGTCGGCCTCCGTCACCAGCATGACGGCCAGCAGATAGCCGAGGCCGCTGCCGAGGCCGAAGCCCATGCTCTGCTCCAGCGTAAAGCTCTGGGTGCGCTCCACCAGCACCGTGCCCAGCACACCGCTGTTGACTGCGGCAGCAGGCAGGATGCGGAGCAGCTGGCCGCCGTGGTGTCTGCCCCGCGCTGCCCAGAGCACAAGGAATTCAAACAGGCTCACCACCGCCACGCAGGCCAGATAGACCAGCGGGCGGAGCTGGGCGAAGTTGGGCTGGGCGGCCGCGAAACCGCCTGCATAGAAAGCCAGCGGAGCCACCAGCACCTGCGTCACGCAGAGCAGCAGGGCGAACCACCCGCTGCTGGTGCGCTCGTCGCCCACCAGCTGGACCAGCCGGGAGACGCCCAGACCGCGGGTGAACACCGCATTCTGCGCAAAGATGGCCAGCACGGCGTAGCTGAAAAAGACGCCGACGGCCTGCATCACATCATTGCTCATCCTGAGGCTCCCCCTCTCTCTGGCGGTAGACTGCCATGAGGCCCCGGGCCTCCGATGTCAGATAATCTTTCTGCTTCTTGGCCAGCGCGCGCCAGACAGCGCACAGCACGCCCAGCACGATGAAGCCGCCTGCCGGCATCCCCGCCATCGGCAGGATGGGGCGGCTGAGCAGATGGCCGAACACCGTACCGGCGCTCAGCCACTCCCGCACGCAGCCCACCAGGAGCAGCAGCAGGACATAGCCCACCGTAATGCGCACCCCCTTGGAGAAGGCTTTGTGCAGCGTCTCCTGCACCCGGCCAAAGCGGTAGATGAGCAGCGGCTCCACCACCAGCATGGGCAGGTAGATGCCCAGCACCAGCAGGCTCACCCCGAACAGGCGGTTCAGGATGGGGTAGGCTGCCAGATAGACCACCGCCGCGCTGCCCGAATAGAGGATGCTGCGGGGCAGCAGCTTCTTTCCAGTTCTGCTTTGGACGGGTGCTCCTCCCGCAGGGGGACAAGGCGGCTCAAAAGGCAGGCCAGCAGGCGGGAGGGCGTCAGCAGCAGCGCCACCGCCGCCGCCAGCATCAGAGCGTTCTGGCCGTTGGTGGCAAGGACCACCAGCGGCGCAAGGCCCATGCCCTGCATGACCACGGGATTGTTCAGGAAGACGCGGTCATGGTGGAAGAATCGCTCCGGGTCGCGGGCGATGAGTTCTGCACTTCTCCGCTTCATACGGCATCCCCCTTTCCGGTCTGCTTTTTCCAGCTGCTGTGGAGCAGCTCGTAGAGATGGACTTCGGTGCGGTCGAGCCAGCCGGAGATGCTGTTGACAGCCAGCAGCGCGAAGCAGACGCCCGTCTCATAGACGCCGAAGTAGCGGAAGCCCATCGTGAAGGCGCCCACCATGATGCCGTAGAGGATGCGGCCCAGCCGGTGGTGGGCGCAGGTATACGGCTCGTTGAGCAGGAAGACGGCGCTGAAGATCATCGCGCCCGTCAGCAGTTCGTCGCGCACGCAGCGCAGACGGAACATGGCGCTGACGGCAAAGGACGCATCCTCGGTCAGGCCCAGCTGACGCGGGAAGAGGAAGACGATGACGCCCGCCGTGACGAGAAAGCTCAGGGCAGCGCTCAGCTTGATGTCCTTCTGCACCCAGAGGAAAAAGCCCGCAGGCCGCCAGCACGAGGGCCGAGCCTGCGCCCATCGGGGCGGCATACTCGCCCAACGCCAGCGACAGACCACTCAGGTTGATGAGGCCGCCGCTGCGCAGGGTATCCGAGATGGTGCTGGCCGTGGCCACGCCGGAGGCGTCCCACAGAGGGATGCTGGTGTAAGGGGTCGGATAGCGGAACACCTGCTCCGGCCACGACACCGCCGCCACCGCATAGCCCACGGCAGCCGGGTTGAAGGGGTAGCTGCCATAGCCGCCGAAGACCTCTTTGCCGATGAGGACACCGGCCACGATGGCAGCGGCGAGGACATACCAGTCCACCGTCGCAGGCATCAGCAGTGCGATGACGAGGGCAAAGCTCTCGTTGGAATAGTCCCCGGGCCGGTAGACGCGGCGGCGCAGCAGCGAGATGAGCCGGTCGCACAGGTTGCCCATCAGCAGCGCAAAGCCGCAGAGCAGCAGCGGGCGCAGGCCGTAAAGGTAGCAGGAGACGAAGAGCAGCGGCACGCAGAGAAAGCAGATGTGCTTGTAGTATCTGCCGGTGTGCTGCAGCTCTTCTTCCTGCTTCCGGATCAATGCTTCATCCATGGGCCGTTCCCTCTCAGAGCGCGGCCAACGCGCGGACGGCGGCAGCGGGGTCGGCCGCACCATAGATGGCGCTGCCTGCCACCAGAACGTCGGCACCGGCCTTCACGCACAGCGGGGCGGTGGTGTCGTCCACGCCGCCATCCACTTCCAGCAGGAAGCGCAGGCCCCGGCGCTCCTTCTCTGTCTTGAGCCAGCGGAGCTTGTCGAGGGCCGAGGGCATGAACTTCTGCCCGCCGAAGCCCGGCTCCACGCTCATGACCAGCACGAGGTCCAGCTGGTCGAGATAATAGCCCAGCTCCTCCACCGGGGTGCCGGGCTTGATGGTCATGCCCACCTTGCAGCCCTGCGCCTTGATGGCGTCGATGGTCTCCTGAATGTCGTCATCGCACTCGAGGTGGAAGTTCAGCAGACTGGCACCGGCCTTGGCAAAGGCCTCAGCGTACTGCTGCGGGTGGGTGATCATCAGATGGACGTCATAGAATGCATCCGGCATGGCCTTGTGCAGGCTTTTGAGCACCGGGACGCCGAAGCTGATGTTCGGCACGAAGTGGCCGTCCATCACATCATAATGCAGCATTTTTGCGCCGGCATCCAGCACCATGCGGCAGTCTGCGCCGAGCTTGCTGAAGTCAGCCGAAAGGATCGAAGGACTGATCGTTGTCATTTTATTTTACTCCCTGTTGTTTCCAAGAGATTTTTTGTGTTTTTGCCCTGCCGCCGCCCCCTGTGGGGGACAGTCGGCATAGTTGTTTATAGTTTACATGAAAACGGCGAAAAAATCAAACCCGCCGCCGTGTTTTTCACGGAAAAGACGTAAACTCCGCCTGCACCCCTTCTTCTGCAATGCAAAAAGCAGCCAGACCGCTCCTCTGGGGAGCAGTCTGACCGCTGTGATTCAGTCTACCGGCTTCATGCTGGCCGGGTCTTCCACTGCGCCGGGAAGGCCGCTCTCGTCGGGCAGACGCTTCATGCCGCCGGGGTTCGGGGGCTGGACAGGCAGGGTGAACACGAATCTGCACCACTCGCCCTGCTGGCTCTCGACGCGGATCTGACCGCCGGAGAGGTTGACCAGCACCTTGCAGATGTTCAGGCCGAGGCCTGCGCCCCGGGCGTGGAGGCCCCGGGACTGGTCTTCCTTATAAAAGCGCTGAAAAACGTAGGGCAGCGCCTCGGGGCTGATGCCCTGACCGGAGTTCCAGATGGAGACCTCCACCTCCGGGCCGAGCTTTTCCACCCCGAAGCGGATGGTGCCGCCGGCGGGGGTGAACTTGATGGCGTTGTCCAGCAGGTTATAGGCCACCTGATGGATGAGGTCGGGGTCGGCGTAGACCAGTACCTTCTCGTCCATCGTCAGGCCGTCGATGTCGATCATCCCGTCGTTGATGCGCTGTTCGGCCGAGAGAGCCACGCCGGTAAGGGTCTCCCAGATGTTGAACATCCGGGCATTCACCTGATATTCGCCGCTCTCCAGCTTGGACAGGTCCAGCATATTCTGGATGAGGCGGGCCAGACGGCCCGTTTCCTCGCTGACCAGCTGCAAGTAGTGGTTCTGCATCTCGGGCGGGATGGTGCCGTCCAGAATGCCGTCGATGAAGCCCTTGATGGTCGTCATGGGGGTGCGCAGCTCATGGGCGATGTTGCCCATGAACTGGCCCCGGGAATTGTCGTTGGACTGGATGTTGTCTGCCATCTTGTTGAAGGTGCGGGCAAGGTCGGCCACCTCGCCCTCGCCGTCCACGCCCTCGACCCGGACGGACAGGTCACCGCCGCCGAAGCGCTGGGCCGCGTCCGTCACCTTCTGGAGCGGGTCGGTGAGCTTGTGCATCATCGCCTTCGTGAGCACGCTGGCCAGAAGCAGCATCAGGCAGGCCGAGAGGAAAAAGTTCGAGAAGAACTCTCTGCGGAACTCCGCCAGCCGCTCGCCGGACGAGCAGAGAAAGAGGTAACCGGTGCACGCGCCGTCCTCGCTGCGCATCTCACGCACCGAGATGTAGCTTTTCTCCGCCAGCATACCACCCAGTGTGTCGAAGAGATGGTAGTTCTCCTTGGCCTTGCCCGCCTTTTCCAGCACCTCAGCCTCCACCGTATCGCCGGTCAGCTTTTTCCGGCACGGACGCCAGCATCACATTGCCGTCGCAGTCGGTGAAGAACAGATAGGCCTCCGCGCTCTCGCCGATGATCTCGAGCTTGGTGCTCAGGGCTTCCAGCTCTTCGCCCTCGGGCAGAGAGGCCTCCTGCACAAGATAGGACGCCGTCCGCTGGGCGACGTTGACCACCTCATCCAGCGTATCGTACCGCTCCTGCGCAAAATACCGGCTGAAGAGCACCAGCTCAGAGCCGCCCATGACCACCGTGCCGAAGATGAGCAGAGTGCTCATGAGCGAAAAAGAACGCAACTGGGATACTTTTTTTGCGCATTACTGACGCACCTCGAACTTATAGCCCACGCCCCAGACGGTCTTCAGCTCCCACTTGTCGGAGGCCCCGGCCAGCTTCTCGCGCAGGCGCTTGACATGGACGTCGATGGTGCGGCTGTCGCCGTAGTACTCGAAGCCCCACACCTCGTCCAGCAGCTGGTCGCGGGTGTAGACCCGGTTGGGGTGGGAAGCCAAGCAGTTCAGCAGTTCCAGCTCCTTCGGGGGAGCTTCCACCACCTTGCCCTTGACCCGCAGCTCGTAGCTGTTCATGTCGAGGCGGAGGTTGTCGAACTCGATGACGCCCTCAGTGCTCTCGGTCTGGGTGGTGGCGGCGGTGCAGCGGCGGAGCACCGCCTTGATGCGGGCCACCACTTCCTTGGTGTCGAAAGGGCTTGACCATGTAATCGTCTGCGCCCAGCTCAAGGCCCAGCACCTTGTCGAAGGTCTCGCCCTTGGCCGTCAGCATCATGACCGGGGCATTGCCCAGCTTGCGGATGCGGCGGCAGACCTCGAGGCCGTCCATCTTGGGCATCATCACATCCAGCAGCACCATATCAGGCTTGAGCTGGTTGAATTTCTCAAGGCCCTCTTCGCCGTCGTTGGCGGTCGTGACCTGATAGCCCTCCTTGGTCAGGTAGAGCCGCAGCAGCTCGCAGATGTTGGTATCGTCGTCCACGACGAGGATCTTTTCGTTTGCCATGTGAGTGTTCCTCCTCTATCCAGTCAAAAGCCAGCCCCGCACGGGCACCGGCTGCGATCCCGAGTTTAACTCATATTCTATTATACGGGACAGTTATGACAAAATAAAGAAGGTTTTGTATGATTTTTTCAATTTATCCTAGAAAAAGTGGGCTTTTCTTCGTGAAAAACCCACTTTTCATGCATAACGCACCTGCAATTATTGGGAGCTTACCGTTCCTCTCTTCTCTCTGAAACAATCTTCTCCAAAAGCTCTCGTATCGTCCGAGATGAGCTTGTGGCTGATAATGATAGAATATGCGCCATCAAAACCGCCTGTTCTTCTTCCGTCGAGCATTCCTTTAATAATTTCAACTCCGATGCACGACTGGTTCGTTGAGTATAATAATTCGTATATAAAACGAACCGTGCTTTTTCTATATTTTGTTCCAGCCCTTTGGAAATGTCCCGGAATCTCTGATTTGACATCGAGAGTCCTGTTCCTACATGAAAATATGGGATTCTTGGGTCTGTCCACAGATCATACAAAGCAAAAACCTTTGCATCGAGTTGCTCTATACTAGGTGTATTTTTCATGAACACCCACAATTTTTCGTAGAATTCTTCTTCGCTCAAATTCTGCGCAAGCAAACTTTCAAACGATGCTTCAACAATTTCCCCATATTGTTTCCGAAACGCTTTGAATTCTGTTTCCGAATATCGAGCCGGCACTTCCTCTTCTCCGGAAAAATCAGCGCTCTCCACTTCCTCAAAAAAAGTTTTCAGTGCCTTCCACTCATTTTCACATTTTTCCAGCAATCCATAGACCAGTGAACATGCATTGAGTTTATCGATTTCTTCATCAAGCTTATATCTTTGTAGAAGTTTTCTTATTTCACTGTTAAATTCCAAAATTTGCATATAGCCCCTCCATAGATGTCACACTCTCGTTTAAAGCCATTATATAAGCCTTGTGCTTTCCAGTTGTGCGTTTAGGAGGTGATTGAATTTTCGTTTGAAGAATTTCTTTCTTGACCAAATCAAAAGTATTAGAAACTATTTCTCGATTATCAACTATTCTTATTTCTTTGGACCTTTTTTCGATCTCAACATCGATGTCTTTTAATTCATCTTGCAGCTTTAAATAATCCAGATTACTGCATCTTATGTTTAAGATCATCCGATCATTTTCAAAGCTCTGTCTTCTGTCATATTCCAAGATCGTATTGGGCTTTTTTTTTCTTTTCTATGAAATATATTCAGTTGTCCATTTTTCTTTAGTCCCCATAAAAAAAGTGCAAAGTAAGAGATTGCTACACTCAACACTACGATCGGCAGCGCCAGCAATATAAATCCAATCATAATTTTGCCTCACTTTTTCCAAGGAAATGGACACCGTACAAAAAAATTCCAAAATTACCGTTAATAGAATCAGTATCAAATTATACTTTACTGCTGTCAAGATACTCATCATTCCAAACAGATCGTTTCGAAAGGTGAACACTGTATATAAGAGGATTGTCACTGTAAAATAAATAAGACATATCAACTGAAATTTTTTATAAATCTGTGGCACTTCCGCCTCTGTAAAATATCCTTCTATACACAGAACAAACAGCACACTTGCAACAATAAATGTTATATCCAAATCCGAAAAAGACGCTTGCAAAGTATGAAGATATACCATGAAAATCCTGTGGTTTCAATTTGGCAATGTATTTGAGCAATATTGGGATCAAATTTATTGGTATACTTAAAAGCCATAATGCGAACCGTTTTCCAACCGCCAACCACGGTATATCGTATTGTCCTGTTTCAACCAGAATTT
>VOFC01006652.1_pt1 | contig 38078 bp, 70 predicted proteins | sample 5384161 | NCBI WGS metagenome assembly VOFC01 (sample SAMN12384722, study PRJNA508395) | human gut metagenome | isolation source: healthy gut B | host: Homo sapiens | reverse complement strand
TATTACGATATTGCTGAACGGAGAAAGACCTTCCGCGTCAGCAAACACGAGAAAGTAAGCGAAATCACGTCGCGATCTCTGGCACGCAGCGACCCCAAAGGCTTCGGTGAAAACACGCGGCAGAAGCGTCAGCAGGGGAAGAAGAGGAAAAATTCTGTCGGCTTGGGCGACGAGCGCGGCGCGGGACGGTCTGCCCAAGCGATTGGGAGCATGGTCATCAAAATGACGGCGCTCTGCGCAAAAAGACGGCGCTTTTGCAGGCGCAGGCGCGGCGTCCGGCACCTCGGCGGTTCTGTCCGTGAGCAAAGCGGGCGGTCAGCGCCAGGGCAAAGGCAAAGACAGCCGCGCCGACGGCCAGAGAAAACGCAATCGCGACGCGCTGACAAGAAGCGATAGGCGGTTTGACAGCGCGCCGTTTGCTTTGCGCCGAAGGCCGCGCCGCAGACCGGCTGAAAGCCCTGACCGAAGCCGATGACGGCCGAGGTGAACGGCATGATCGCGCGGGCGCAAAGCCCCATGCCCGCCAGAACAGGCGCGCCCGAACTTCCGGCGGATACGCGGGAAAGCAGCGCGGCGGATATGGCTCGTCGCGCCCTGACGCAGCAGCGTCGGCAGGCCGGAACGCATGATCTGCGAAAAGACGGCGCGGGTCAAAACGGGCGCGGCGCAGAGATGGACGGATCAGCTCGCCGTGTCGCAGCGCATAATCCCAACAGAACGACGAAAACGCGGTTTCGCGCGCGAGCATCGCAATGCCCGCGCCATGCGCCGCAGGCGGAGGCAGCAGCAGCAGCGCCGCTGCGCCGAGCGACGAACCGACGAGCGCGGCGGCCATGTTCGGCAGGGTTTTTCCCCTGCGCGCGCAGCAGGCTGCCGGAGCACCAGCGCGCCGCACAGCGGAGGACCGCTGATACCGCGAAGACGGCGCGCGCATAAGGCAGACCGGCGGCCGAGCAGGCGCGCCGGCGCGCAGCAGGCCGCCGATCAGCACCGCAGACCGGAGAAAGCCCGGCCGGAAAAGAACGGAAAGCCCGGCGGCGGCGAAGAACGCGATGGGATGGCGCGCGGCAGGCGGACGGGCGCGCGGACGCCCTTGGCCGATGCGGCTGGCTGACGAAAACTGCCCGCGCCCATGCCGAGGTGAAGCCGACGGTCTGTTCCAGCAGGATCAGCGCGAGGCTCGCGCCGACGGGCGGCGGAGAGCGGCGTGTCCCGTTTGAGCGAGAACGAGCGCCTCAAACAACTGGCAGGCGGAGGACGCGAGCATGGCGGTCACGCCGGGCGCGGCGATTTTTCAGCGTCAGCAGCCGCGCGTCGCCGGAAAGCAGAGCAGTATCGGCCATGCGCGTCCTCCTCGCTTTCAGCGAAAACTTTCAAAAATATCCGACAAATATCATTTGACACATGCGCGCGGTTAGCGTATCATGGACGCCGCAGACGCGCACATGGATAGTCTGCCCGCAAAGGGCGGAAACCATGCAGGGCGCAAAAAGGAGGGCTGATTATGCTCATTGGCGCACTGGAAGCGGGCGGCACCAGATGGGTCTGCTCGATCCCGGCAATCCGGAGGGCGGCGTGCTCCAGCGCGCCATTTTCGGACGCTCACGCGGATGTGACCGTGCCGCAGATTGTCGATTTTATCGGGAAATTCGACGTGAAGGCGCTGGGCAATCGGCTCCTTCGGCCCCAAGTTTTTTGACCTGAATCCGGCTTCGCCGACGCAACATCACCAAAAACGCCGAAAAAAGAGTGGATCGATTATCCACTGATGACGACGCTCAGAATGCGCTGGGTGTGCCGACGGGCATCGACACGGATGTGAACGCAGGCGGCGCTGGCGGCTCCCCCATGGGCGCGGTAAGGGGCGCGGCAGCCTGCTGTATGTGACGGTGGGCACGGGCATCGGCGGCGGCTTCTGGTGATCGACGGCAAGATGGTGCACGGGCTGGTGCACCCGGAAATGGGGCACATGCTCCTCGCGCCGCAGGAGGGCGATCCATGCCCGACGGCGTATGCCCGTATCATCGGCACTTGCCTCGAAGGGCTGGCCAGCGGCCCGCGATTGAAAAGCGCTGGGGGCTTTCCGCCAAGCTGATGACCGAGGATCACCCGCGTGGGAGCTGGAGGCGACGTATCTGGCGCAGATGTGCGTGAACATGATCGTCACGGTATCGCCGGAGGTGATCGTGCTCGGCGGCGGCGTGATGCAGCAGGCGCACCTGTTCCCGAAATTCGCGCGAAGGTGCTCGATCTGCTGGGCGGTTACATTTCTTCGCCGAGTATCACGCCGGAGGGTATCGACAGCTATATTGTGCCGCCCGCGCTGGGCGTCAATTCCGGCGTGATCGGCGCGCTGCTGCTGCTGGGCGCGCAGGCACTGGAGAGAGGAAGGGGGGGCTGAGGCTCTGCCTCAGACTCCGGCAAACCTGAGGTTCTTGCATTTCCCACATGGATAAAAAGCCGCTCGTCGAGCGGCTTTTTCTATTGAGCATTGCAGAAAAAACAATCATCCTGTTTTATCGCGAAGCGATTAAAAGAAAGAAGTCAGAAACCTCCGGTTTCCGGCGGGGTATGGGGCGGCGCCCCATCGTTTCTCCGTTACTCGACTTCGTCCTCCGGGATGCGGTAGAGCTGGCGGTTATCCAGCCCCCAAACCTTCTCGGAGAAGCCGCCGGGAACGGCGCGGGGAGAGCGCCTCGTCCATTTCATACAAGACGCGTCAGGCGTAATCGATGGTTGAGCACCTCGGCCTCCGGGAACTTCGGCGCAAGCGGACTGCCGTATTCAGGAATGCCGTGGTGGGAGAGCACCATGTGCTGAAGCAGCAGGGCTTTGCCAGGGGAGGCCTTCGTCTTTTCGGCGGCGAGCTGGATGTTGACCACGCCGCGGACGATGGGCCGATGAGTTTGCCATCCACGCTGTGTCGGAAACAAAGGCCGAGGGTATCGGCGTCCATCTCGTCGATTTTGGCGAGGTCGTGAACGATGACGCCCGCCGTCAGCAGGCTGGCGTTCAGCTGGGGATAGACGGTCGCGATCGCGTTGGCCGCGCGAAGCATGGTCGTCGTATGATGGAGCAGGCCGCCGCTCGGCGTGGTGCATCTGCTTGGCGGCGGGGAAGGTCAGCAGCTTGTCGCCCGCGCGGTCCAGCGCTCGCAGGTGATTTTTGCGCAGATCCGGATCGGCGATGTGATCCACCGCGCGGACGACTTCGTCGGTTTCTCTTCGGTCGCGTGGGGCGCAGGGGATGAGGCGTGGACATATCCACTGCGTCGCGCTTTCAGCGGCGCGGATCTTTTCCCACGCGAGCTGCATGCGGCCGTTGAACTCGTTGCCCGTGGCGCGCACCTTGACGATGCTGCCCGCCAGCGGCGGCTGCTGACGGTGCCATCCCACATCTTCGCGTTGATCGAGAGCCGGATTTATCGGCCAGCGTCATATCTGTGGTTTGCCGTTGGCGCTGGCGCTGCTCGGCGGAGCGGACGATCAGGTAGCCCTCGAAGCGGTCGTCGCGCTTGATATCAGACAAATACATGATAAAAACTCCTTCCTGTGTCAAATGATATTATGAACGATACGGGCGGGGTTTGCAAGGAAAAGTTTCGAATTGCGGAAAACAATGGAAAAAAACAGGGTATGAAATATTATACCCTTTTGGGCGCGGCCGGGGCGGCGGCGGATAAAACGCGGGAAAAGCCTGATATTACACTGAAATTCGATATGGTTTCCATGTAAAAGGCATGTCATACGAGCAAAAATTATTCAAGTCGCTTAAAAAAAATCCGTTGACATCTGGTGAAACGTTGATTATAATAAATGTACAAACGTCAAGAACGATAAAAAAAAAAAACAAAATCGTTGATTTGTTTCAGAAATTCAGCTTGATTGTTCGGTGTGGTTTTCGTTACTCAGCGGGAGGATTCCCGTTGAAATAAAAAGAAGAGGTGTTTCCCATGAAAAGTTTGTTTCCAAGGTGCTGGCTGGCGCGCTGGGTCTTTCCATGCTCTGCGGTGTCGCGGCGGCTGAAGGGTGAAACCTATGTGTCTTGGTATACGTTTGGCGACGTGTATCTCTCCAGCGTGCGTACCGCTCTGGACGCGCCGCGATGGAAGCGAAAGGGTCTGACGGTTGTTGACAAGGATTCCAACGCGAATCAGCAGACCCAGACCGACGATATCAATACCGCTCTGGTCACCGGCGCGAACGCCGTGGTCGTCAACCTCGTTGAGTCCGGCGCGATCGGCACCGCCGAAACCCTGATGAACGCCATCAAGGGAAAAGGACGTTCCGGCCGTGTTCTTCAACCGTGCTGTTTCTACCGATAACGCGGAAGCCGCCGAGCTGTTCAAGGGCTACGAGAAGAGCGCCTTCATCGGCACCGACTTCACGCAGGCCGGTATCATGCAGGGCAAGATGGTCGGCCAGTATGTGCTCGACCACTATGACGAGCTGGATCTGAACAAGGACGGCAAGATTTCTTACGTCATGTTCAAGGGCGACGAAGCGAACCAGGAAGCCATCGCCCGCACCAAGTACGGTGTGGAGTGCGCTGACGAAGTGCTGACGGCGGCGGGCAAGCCGGCGCTGGAGTTCTACGATGCCGGCAACGCCAACAAGTACCTTGTTGACCTGAACGGCACCTGGTCCAACACCGCTTCCTTCGACTACATGCAGACCATCCTCGCGCAGTACAACGAGGCGAACGGCAACATGGTCGAGCTCGTGATCTGCAACAACGACGATATGGCGCTGGGCGCGATCAACGCGCTGTCCAACGCGGGCTACAACCTCGCGGGCGGCGAAGGCTGCACCGTGATTCCGGTGTTCGGCGTTGACGCGACCGATGCCGCGAAGGAACTCATCGCCAACAAACAGATGACCGGCTCCATCAAACAGGACGCCGAGGGCATGGCGGATGCCGTGGCCACCATCACTGCGAACCTGATCGAGGGCAAGGATAAGTTCGAAGGCCTCAACGAGAACTACGAAGTCGTTGACGGCTGGACGGTCAACATCCCGTACTCTGTCTACACCGGCGAGTAATTGCGGATCAAATTTTGAATGACTCAGTGCGGAGGGTCTCACAGCGATGAGTCCCTCCGCACGTTTCATTAGTGGGTCGGCAGAACCGGGCGAAGACGCGGTCTTCTGCCGGAAAGGAGAAGCACATGGAAGAGAACGTACTTCTTCGTATGGAGGGCATCTGCAAGAGTTTCCCCCGGTGTAAAGGCGCTGGATAATGCGCAGCTTTCCGTGAGCGGGAACGGTTCACGCCTTGATGGGCGAAAACGGCGCGGGAAAATCGACGCTGATGAAAGTGTCTGTTCGGCATCTACTCAAAGATGCCGGGCACATTTACCTCGACGGTAAAGAGATCGACTTCAAATCCTCCAGAGAAGCGCTGGACAACGGCGTTGCCATGGTTCACCAAGAGCTGAATCAGGCGCTCAAGCGCACGGTGATGGACAACATCTGGCTGGGGCGCTATCCGCTGGTGAAAAAAGGGACTGCCGTTTGTATCCGACAAGCAGAGCTATGCCGATACGAAGAAAGTTTTTGACGACCTGGGGATCAACGTCAACCCGAGAACCGTGATGAGCACGATGCCGGTTTCGCGGCGGCAGATGGTCGAAATTGCGAGGCGGTTTCCTTCAACTCAAGGTCATCGTCTTTGACGAACCGACCTCCTCCCTGACGGAGACGGAGGTTGAGCACCTTTTCCGCATCATCAACATGCTCAAGCAGCGCGGCTGCGGCATCGTCTACATCTCCCACAAGATGGAGGAAATTCTGCGGATTTCCGACGACGTGACCATCATGCGCGACGGCCAGTGGGTCGCCACGCGCCGGCGAAAAAGAGCTGACGATGGACGAGATCATCCGTCTGATGGTTGGCCGTCCGCTGACCAACCGCTTCCCGCCGAAGGACAACGTGGTTGGTGACGAAGACATCTTGAAGGTAGAAGGGCTGACGGCTGAATATTCCCACCTCAAGGATGCGAACATCCATGTGCGCAAGGGTGAAATCCTCGGCGTTGCCGGTCTGGACAGCTCCGGACGCACCGAACTGCTGGAGAACATCTTCGGCAGCGCGACGCGTAAATCCGGCAAGATTTACAAGAACGGCAAGCTGGTGGGCAACAAGACCCCGCGCGAATCCATCAAAACGGCTTTGCGCTGGTCACGGAGGAACGCCGCGCGACGGGCATCCCCTCGGTATTCTGGATATCCGCGCGAACACGGTCATCGCGAGCCTGAAAAAGTATCTGAACGGCCCGTTCCTCAGCGATAAGAAGATGGCCGAGGCGACGGACAGCATGATTAAGGCCATGCGAATCAAACGCCGAGCCAGCAGACCAAAATCAACACGCTTTCCGGCGGCAACCAGCAGAAGGTCATCTTCGGCCGCTGGATTCCTGACGCAGCCGGATGTGCTGCTGCTTGACGAGCCGACGCGCGGCATTGACGTCGGCGCAAAATATGAGAATCTATCAGCTCATTCAGGACTTGGCCAAGCAGGGTAAAGCCGTGGTCATGGTCTCTTCCGAAATGCCCGAGCTTTTGGGCGTTTGCAACAGGATCGTCGTCATGTCCGGCGGGCTCGTTGCGGGCGAAGTGGACGCTGACAACACCACACAGGAAGAAATATGACCCTTGCCGCTAAATACGCATAAGAGGACGACATCCCATGCCCGGAAAAATGGATTCTTTCAAAGCGCTGTCCGCTCAGACAAAGCGCCACGCGGTGGTCAACTGGCTGCTGGCCATGCCATGATTATCATTATCCTGCTGCTGGCCGTGTACGTTCCAGATTCAGCGCCCGCAGTTCTTCGGTGTTCCCTCGCTGGTGAACATCGTCTCCCTGACGGCGGCGCGTCTGCCGATGGCGCTTGGCGTCGCGGGTTGTATCGTGCTGGCCGGTACGGACCTGACTGGCGGCCGCGTCGCAGGCCTGACTGCGTTCGTCGCGGCCATCCTGCTGCAAAAGGCCGGCGCGAACGGCCCGCTTCATCGCGGACGGCGTGCCGCAGAACCTGCTGCTGGTCGTGCTGCTGGTGATGGTCATCGGCGCCTGCATCGGCTTCGTCAACGGCTTTGTTATGGCGAAGTGGAAGCGCACCCGTACATCATCACACTGGCGATGCAGATGATTACCTACGGCATCTACCTGACGGTTTCCAACTCCAAGCAGGTTTCCAGCCTGACCCGAGCTACACCACCAGCTTCGTCACCAAGTCGTTCGTGAAGTTCAGGAACGACCTCCGTGCCGATGTATGGTGCTGGCTATCTTCGTGACGGCCATCATGTGGGTGGTATGGAACAAGACGACCTTCGGCAGAATATGTTCGCCGTCGGCTCCAACGAGGAAGCGGCGCGCGTTTCCGGCGTGAACGTCATGGCGACGATCATCGGCGTGTTCATGCTGGCTGGCGCGCTCTACGGCTACACCGGCTTTGTCGAGGCCGCGCGCCTCGGCTCCTCCACCCGCGACCCTCGGCCTGAACTACGAGGCTGACGCGATCTCGGCGGCGGTTATCGGCGGCGTTTCCTTCGTCGGCGGCACCGGTAGAATCAGCGGCGTTATCCTCGGCGTGTTTGATGCAGTTGATTATCTCCGGGCATGACCCTTCTGGGCATCTTCCGGCAACATCACCTACATCATCAAAAGGCGCGGTTATCCTGATTGCGTGTATCCTGGATATGCGCAAGTACCTACGACCCGCAAGTAAGATTTGCTAACAACGAAAGCCTGTCGATGATAAATCGGCAGGTTTTTTTGAAAATGATCTCAATCAATCCGAAACGAGAAAGAAGCGATGGAAAACAAAGCAACCAGTCGGAAATGATCAGGAAGCAAAAGAAGGACAGTGTGCGCCACCAACTGGGTGACGGATATCTACGATAAGATGGATATTTCCGTGCGCACGCTGGATATCGCGCTGGTCGTGCTCTGCGCAATCGTCGTGTTTTGCTTGCTTTATCTACGGGGCGAAACGCTGAAAAGAGAAATAATTCTCAAAAACTTTTCAAAAAAGCGCTTGACAAATGCGATTTACGAATATAATGATGATACAGATTCTCACTGAGCGAAAGTGATAAGCGATGAAAGCCAAGATCAGCGCACAGGCGCAGACGGTTCTTTAAATCTTTGGCTGCCAGGCGTTACCCCTCACCTGGCAGACGATTCTGGAAAATCTGGACGGTATCGGAACGGCGACCGTCTACCGCGCGCTGGATCACCTGACGGAAATGGGGCTGATTCGCAGGCTCTCCCTCGGGAAGAAAAGCGGGTATACGAATACATCCGCACCAATCACATGCATTTCGTCTGTGAGACAGTGCGGCAAGCGTCTTCGATATCGAGGCCGATTTTACAGGCATGGCGGCGGAAGCCGCGAAATGCCGCGGGGCACCGCGTCAACTGGTGCGAGGTAACGGCTCACGGCGTCTGCAAGGACTGCCTGAGCAGGCAAAAGGCGTCAACCGGCGAGGGCTGAGCGTTCAACGGCTTCGGAGGCTCAACAAAAACGACAAAAAAAAAGGAGGAAACGATTATGAAAAAAGTGGATTTGCACGGTTTGCGGTTATGTTTGGGAAGGCGAGAACCCGCCGGAGAAGTGCCCGCTCTGCGGCGTTCCCGCCAGCAAGTTTGTCGAGCAGAAGGGTGAGCGCGCTTGGGCGGCCGAGCATGTGGTCGGCGTAGCCAGAGGGTTGCCCGCAGGAGATCATCGACGGCCTGCGTGCGAATTTCGCGGGCGAGTGCAGCGAGGTCGGCATGTATCTGGCGATGGCGCGTGGCGCACCGTGAGGGCTACCCGGAAATCGGCCTCTACTGGGAGAAGGCCGCGTATGAAGAGGCCGGAGCATGCGGCGAAGTTCGCCGAGCTGCTGGGCGAAGTCGTGACCGACTCCACTAAGAAGAACCTTGAGATGCGCGTTGAAGCCGAAAACGGCGCGACCGCGGGCAAGACCGAGCTGGCGAAGCCTCGCCAAGCAGCACAACCTCGACGCGATCCACGACACCGTGCATGAGATGGCGCGCGACGAAGCCCGCCACGGCAAGGCGTTTGCGGGACTGCTCAAGCGGTACTTCGGCAAGTAAGAAATTCAGATATTGTTTGAAAAATGGGGGCCAAATTGCATCTTGAAGAGGTGCAGCCCTCTTTTCGCGTAGAGTGGTACAAAAGTTGTACGCTGAGTTTCAAACTGCGTGAAAAAAGGGGTGAAAACAGCCCAAGGTGGTACATCGAAGAAGAGGTACATATTTCGTGGCTACAGGATGGTGCAAGAACTTATAAACGAAAGCATATGGACTGAGTTTCAAATAAATAAAGCGAAAGAAACCTTCACATTCCTTCGCTTTTGTTTTTTATCGAGCAGGCGGTTAATCAGTTCCAACAGCATCAGCAAATCGGCTTCACTTAGCTGTTTCATGCCGCTGACCGCCTTTTGAATCAATTCAGGATTTTGTGTTCCCTCATCGAAAAACTGCGCGGGGGAGGGAAAACAAAATAGATATCTGCAAAGCAGGAAGAAAACGATAATTCCTCAAAAACTTAATATGTTATCATTGCTATGATAGAATTATAATTGGTAAGATTTTTGTTTATATTATATAATTGGTAAGATTTTTTTTTATTGTTGAATTTGACTATTTTATATGCTATAATCCAGATATACTTCTGAATGATAAAAAGGGGGAAGAAAGTCGATTGCCGCAAAAGTTTGAGAGAGGAGGAGGAACATGCGAGAAAAAAACTTATCGTTTTAATAAAGCAAGTGGAATCATTCACTATATTCCACGATGCTGCTGTTCTGGAAAAAGCTAGAAATACAACTTCTTTATAAGGATAACTACGAAGAAAGTTATACTTACGAGGAAAGCAGTAAATGTTTTGAACTCTCGATGTGTACAAGCATTCAAATGCAAGAAATGTGACTGGCCCAAAGAAGAAAATTTGCAACATTAGTTACGGAGGAATATACAATGAAAAAAGATAGTTGGTATTTGTCTGGCAGTAATGATGATGGTTTTTGCATCTTCTATTGTAATCGCTGAAGATTCAACAGACGAATATGGAATTTGGAATATTGATGAATTTGTAGATGAATTTGACATGCCGACAGGCGAATACTTTATTATTTCTGACCCTTTGCATGGAAAATTCAGCAATAGTGCTACTACAAACTCTGAGGTTACGGCATTTCTTTTTTTGCGAGAAATTTTCTGATACCCAAAAACCGTTTATAAATTTCAAAATGTATGAATATGATAACTATCTTGTGAAAAATGCGTATTCTTCTGCCAAGATATACGATATTATCATGATGGATGGCGCAGGTGTAAAACACAATTTGACTGGTGTCATGTTGTCTCATAATTCAGTTCTCGGAATTGCAGACGATGAAGAGATTGCGACAGTCATCAATGCGCTCAAAGAGGGCGGCACCGTTCGATTCGCCATTGTTGATTCTGAAAACAGCTTAAACAAATATAGCTTTGCCATTGATGAGGCTGATGGATTTGATAAAGCATATTCTGATTGGCTGGCAAAGTAACTACTTATTCCCCGTTTAGCCCTCTTTCCGCTTCGGAAGAGGGCTTTCTATCCGATCATCTTCAAATATTTATAAACCGTCGGGATAAGGTACAATAAATTGCGCAAAAAGAAAGAGACATAGTTTACAAACTCTGGTAGAATGAAAGTTGCTACACACCATTCAAAAAAGGAGAGTAAACTATGTCCGAGAAGATTGTACAACTGAACGAGGAAGTAATCAAGGGGCAGTTGAAAGAACTTGTGAGGGGAAGTGTCGAAGAAACGCTAAATGGCCTGCTGGAAGCAGAAGCGGAGAAGCTGACACAAGCTGGACGTTATGAACGCAGCGAACAACGGCAAGGGTATCGGAGCGGTCATTACAATCGCAATCTCATGACAACCGCCGGGGAGGTTAAGCTCCATGTGCCGCGGCTCAAGGGAGTTACCTTTGAAACAGCGATTATTGAGCGTTATCGTCGGCGGGAATCCAGCGTAGAAGAAGCACTCATGGAGATGTATCTGGCAGGTGTGTCGGTGCGCCGCGTAGAAGATATCACGGAAGCGCTATGGGGCTGCAAGGTTTCTTCCTCAACGATCAGCGAACTGAACAAGAAGGCATACGAACACATCGAACAGTGGAGAAACCGGCCACTTAGGGGTGGAAAGTATCCCTATGTGTATGTGGATGGCATTTATCTGAAACGGAACTGGGGCGGCGAATATGAGAATGTAGCCATTCTTGTGGCCATTGCAGTTAATGAAGACGGATACCGTGAGGTTCTGGGGGCAGCCGAAGGGATGAAGGAAGATAAGGAAAGCTGGAAGGAGTTTTTTCAATGGCTGCGCAACCGCGGATTGAAGGGTATCAAGCTCATTGTTGGCGACAAGTGCCTCGGCATGCTCGAAGCAGCCGGTGAAGTCTTCCCGGAATCCAGGTATCAGCGCTGTGTCGTTCACTTTTATCGCAATGTGTTTTCTACGGTACCGAGGGCAAAGATCAAGCAGGTTGCGCTGATGCTCAAAGCAATTCATGCACAGGAGAATAAAGGAGCAGCCCGGAAAAAGGCGGAAGCGGTTGCAGAAGAACTCCGAAACATGAAACTGAAGGAAGCTTCGAAAAAGATCTGCGATAGTATAGAAGAAACGCTGACATATATGGATTTTCCGCCCGAGCACTGGCAGAAAATCCGTACCAACAACGCCATTGAGCGTCTGAATCGCGAGATCCGGCGCAGGACGCGCGTAGTAGGCACTTTTCCCGATGGCCATTCGGCTTTGATGCTGGTATGCGCCAGACTGCGTCATGTTGCCGGAACCCAATGGGGCGGGAAAAAAGTACATGAGCATGAAGCACATTGAGATGCAGGAAGACGAAGCTGGTTGATAGCAGAAAACAGAGTTCACGTCAAGGGGCTTCGCAAGCGGCTTCGCCGCCCTTGACGCGCTCTCTGTCCTCTGCTACTAGGTAATTAAGGGCAGGTTTCCTGCCCTGTGCAGACTGAGTTCTGCCAGACTTGTAAATGAATTTGCGCATAATATGCACGTCCGGTCTGCTCAAATCACAAATCCGCTCACGCTCATTCATCTGACCTGCTACATAGGCGGGATAGTGCTTATAGAAAATCGCGGGAATATCATCTTTATTTGTGGGTCTGCGCCCGACCTGCCGCCCCTTTGCTTTGGCGTTTGCCATTCCGCTTTTTACTCTTGCTCGGATATATCGGGAACGGCGTAAAATCGCCTGCGCGAGCAGGAACTTGATGTTTGCAGACAAAAACCCCGCCTCCCCTTATTCAGAGCGGCGGGGGTGAATCTGCGGCAGAAAACGGGTTACAACCCCATCTTTTCGACGTATTCTCCAAACACCAGCCGTTTTGCGTGATGACGGCGGCGGCCTCTTGGCCGACATAGCGGAAATGCCAGCTCTCGGCGACAAAGCCCGTCAGCTTCTGCTTTTCGGCGGTGAAGCGGACGATGAAGCCGTATTCCGCGCAGTGCGCGTGGAGCCACTTCTGCTGCTGTGTGCCGGTGAAGCTCACGCCGGGGCACGGTGATGTCAAAGGCGAGGCCGGTCTGATGTTCGCTCGTTTCCGGCGGGGCGACGGTGTTATAGGTGGCGGACAGGCAGCGGTCGCGCGACCAATCCGGGTTATTCTTTCGATATTTGGGCGACGGAGTTGTCCACCAGCTTCTGCTGCTCGCTGTACGTGCGGTAGGCAGAGGAAATCTGGAAATTGAAACGCCGTCGGCGATGGCGGCGGAGAGCATCTGCCCCAGCGCTTCGGTGGCGGTTCGGTCGGCCTTTGTGCCGGAATACTTTGACCTTCACGATGTCGGCGGAGAGCACGTTTTCAATCGTCACCAGATCGGTCGGCGCGTCGTTCTTGCCGAGCTTGTGCTGACGATTGACCAGAATCAGGAAATCGGGCTTCGGCGCTTGATCGGCGGAAAGCGCGTTGCCGCTGTAGAGCAAAGTTCCTGCGTCTTTGCGCCCGCCAGCCCGTCGGCGCTCAGACCGTTGACGGCCTGAAACCGGGTGACGGCCTCCTGCGTGTTTGCGCCGAAGGTGCCGTCGGCCGCGTCGGCAGATAGCCCAGATCAATCAGCGCCTGCTGGAGCTTTTTAACGTCCTCGCCGGTGGAATTTTTTTTCAGCGTCCGGGTCGGAACGGCGGTCGGCGGGGGGGTGTCGGTGGGCGCGGCGGTCGGCACGGGTGTGAGCGGATTCGGGGTCGGGGTTTCGGGAATCAGGTTCGCGCCGCCGTAGCCGTATTGCGCGCCGAACAGGGCGTAAACCGCCGGCGTGGGCGTGATGGTGGGCTCGGGGCTGGGCGTGGGCTCGACGCTCGGCACGGCGGTGGCGTCGGCCAGCGCGCATCGAGGTTGGGCGCTTGTAAAAAACGTGGTCATCAGGGCGCTGACCAGCACGGCCAGCAAAATGCCGCTGGCCGCAAGCAGTTTGCCGTAAGGCCTGCCTGTTTGGTACATTGAAATTGCGCGGGATCGCCCGCGTGAGCGAGAGCCTGACGTTTTGCAAGCTTCGGCGGAAGTGAAGGCGCTCAGCCCGCTTTCTCCCCGGCGGTCAGAAAATCCAGCCGCCCGCTTCAATCTGCGCGTTGGCCCACGCGCGGAGCTTTTCCGTCGCCGCATCCAGCGTTTCGCGGTCGGCAACGACGTTTTTCGCCGCGCGCGATACATTCGGTGATCGCGTCGTTGATCCACTGGCCGTAGTGCAGCGCGTCCTTTGTAGTTGTTCAGGTCGAGCACCCAATCCGCGCGCGTGGTGAAATCGTAAATCGTCACGTTGTCGCAAAGCCGCTCAGCGCGTCGTAACAGAGCGAACGCAGGGCGAGCATGCTCTCAAGTGCCTTGCTTTTCCATCGTCGCCCACTCGGCGGCGGAATACGGCGGGAAAAAGATATCGAACTGCGTTTCCGGGTGCGCGGCGACGTAGGGAAGCAGATGCGCGTCCAGATTGGCCTGCGCCTGCCGGATGTAAGCGTCCGCGGGCAGCGGATTTTCCGGCGCGGTGAAGCGGGCGGTATACAGCGCGACGGGGCCGTATTCATCCTGCCCGCCCAGCCCAATACATGCTGTCGCGGATGGAATCGTCCTGCTTTTGCCCCCATGCTTTCAGGCAGCGCGGCAGGAACGAGCCGAGCACGCTGCGATTGAGCCAGTAGGAAACGTCGTTGAAGAGGTTGTCGTCGTAGAGATACATCGGCACGTCGCTGCCGGTCTGATCGATTGGGCGATGAAGGAATAGACGTCCAGCCCGTAGACGATGCGGCGCATGTTGTGCGTGCGGAAGGCCAAATCCATCAGCAGCGCGTGGTTATAGGCCGTTCCGGCGGAGGTGCACAGCTTGATAAATCGACCGCCGAGCAGCGCGTCCATCTGCGTCGGGCGGAAGTTTTCCGTCACGGATGTGCCGACAACGGCGCTGTCGTATGCGTAGCTGCGCGCAACGCCCGCGTTGGCGTAGACCTGCGTGGTGTTCGAAATCGGCGGCAGATAGCGCGTCGCCGGACGATACCACCTGAAACGGATCAATGACGATGACCGTCAGGCAGATGGCGGCGATTGCGGCGAGCAGCAAAGCGCAAGGTCGCAAGCGCCCAAGTTTTTCGTTTCATCAATACTTTGAAAACGGCAGGGGAACGCGCGCCGGGAAAGCGTTTAGAAATTAAAGTACAGGAACACGCTCACGCTGGGAAAGCGACAGGGTGCAGTAGAGAATCATCAGCACGGTGGAGAGCGCGTTGCAGACCGTCGGGCGGAAATCCATCGTCTTTTCGTAGGTGTTGCGCAGGCCGAGGCAGGCGAACAGCGACGCAGCGTACCAGATCATCTGTAGATGGCGTTGTAGCCCTCGATGGAAAACCGCCGGGCAGGGCGAAGGCCGACGTGATGGAATCGCGCAGCGGCCCAAAGTTCATCATCAGCATGGCTTTGACGATGGCCAGCGCGTCGGTCAAGGGGCTCGTCGCGCGGAAGAACACCCACGCCACGACGATGAAGCCGAAATTGACGATCCATTGCAGCGCCGGGTGCAGGCGGTCATACGGTTTTGCGGAAAAGGCGGTAGAGCACGCTTGCCGCACCGTGCATCAGCCCCCAGAGCAGGAACAGCCAGCCCGCGCCATGCCACAGGCCGCTGAGCAGGAATACGATCATCAGGTTGACGCAGGTGCGCGCCATGCCCTTTCGGCTGCCGCCCAGCGGGAAATAGACGCGTAGGTGGTCAGGAAACGGAAGAGTGACGCATGCCACCGCTTTGCCAGAAAATCGCGGATGTTCAGGCTCTTGTACGGCGAATTGAAGTTGATCGGGGATTTCGATGTTGAACATCAGCCCCACGCCGGTCGCCATATCGCAGTAGCCGGAAAAAATCGAAATAGAGCTGGAGGGGTAGCCGATGGCGACGAACCACGCCTCCGCCGTGTTGAGCGTCAGCGCGTCGGCGAAAGCCCGCTTGACCGCGACGGCGAACGTATCGGCGATCACCACCTTTTTCACCAGACCGCGCGCGAAAGGCATACAGGCCGGGAGCAAATGATCGAAGTTGAAATGGCGGTTTTTCACATCCGCAAACTGCGGCACGTTCGCTGCAGCACGATCGGCCCGGCGATCAGCTGGGGGAAGAACGTGACGAAGAGCGCATAATCCAGAATGTTGTAGCGCGGAACGGTGCGCTTGTAGCTGTCGATGACGTAAGAAAGCTGCTGAAAGGTAAAAACGAAATGCCCAGCGGCAGCGCCTGGGCAGACGGTTGAGCGTCAGATGCAGGCCGAACGCGCCGTTCAGGTTTTCAAAAGAAGAAATCGTGGTATTTTGAAGTAAAACAGCACACCGAGGTTGAGGAAAAGCCCCAGCAGCATCAGCGGCAGGCGCACGGCTTTTCCCGCTGGGTGAGCATCAGCTGGCTGAGCGCGTAATTGACGAGGATGCTGCCCGCGATGATCGGCACATAGCCGGGATTGTTGTAGCCGTAGAACAGAAACGAGGCCAGCACGAGGAAAACCTTGTTGAGCTGGATTTTTCCGGCAGTCTGCCCAGCAGAAAATAACAAAGCAGCGTCAGCGGCAGAAAGGCCAGCATGAAGACGTAGGAATTGAACAGCATGGCGGTCGGTGCTCCTTTTCAAAAATCAAAACGGCCATTCTCCGGCGGAGACGATCTGATCGACGAGGCTGCGGATCACATCATTGTCGGCCTCAATCTGGGCGGCGCCGGTGACGCGATTTTCCCGGCGGCCATGGCCTCAGCCATCGCGTCGTTGATCGCGCCGTGTAATGCCGCGTATCAATGTAGTTGATCAAGATCGCAGATCCAATCCGCCCGCGCCTGAAAATCGTAAACCTGCACATTGTCGTAGGCGAGCAGCACCTCGATCAGCGCCTGCTTCTGGTGCAGATCGTAGCTCCAGCGTGCCGTTTTCGTAGGTTTGATACCACGAGAGAAGCGAATACGGCGGAAAAAGAACATGAACTGCGTATCGGGGGTGCTGCTCGATGTGGGCGAAAGTTGTGCTGCACGTTCATCTGGAATTGATAGGAAAGCGTCGGCTTTTTCCTGGCGTCGCGCTCGACGCGGCGGTGTGAACGTATACCCCGGAAGCACGGCGTCGCTGCCATATGTGAACAGGTGGTCGCTCCATTACGTACATGGTGTCTACCTGATCGGATCGCTTTGGCCGAGCGTCATCAGGCATTGGGGATGTATTTGGCCAGCACGCCGGCGTTGAACCAATAGGCGACGTCGTTAAGCAGGTCGTCGTCGTAGAGGTAATTCGGCGTTTCGTGGTTGGGCGTTTTATAGAAGTAGGTCAGCGCGTCCAGATCAATGCCGTACAGCACGCGGCGAACGTCGTGCGTGGAAAAGGCCAGCTCCATCATCTGTTTGTGATCGAAGGAGGAGCCGCCGTTGACACACAGCTTGACGAACTGCCCGCCGAAAAGGATTCAGTTGGGAAGGACGAAAGTTTTCCGTCATCGACGAGCCGATGACCACACTGTCGTAGGCGTAGTTTTTGGCGATGCCCGCGTTGGAATAAATCTGCGTGCCGTTTGAAATCGGGGGATGAAACGCCGTCGCTTTGTGATACACTTCAAAGGGTCGATGATCGAGACGGCGGCAATCGTTCCGGATGCCCAGCGCAAGCAGCGATAAAGTCAGAGCGGCCCATTGCTTTCGTGTCATGGCGGATTCCTTTCTTAAAGTAAATGAGAAAATCCGAAATTTTGCAAAATTCCGATAACGGGCGCGCGATGCGCGATTGACTCCTTCAGTCACGGCTTCCAGCTCGAAGAGGGAGCTCTTTGATCAGGTTATTTTCCGTCTGGGCAATAAGTTGCGCCATACCCGTAGGGGCGCGCATTGCGCAGAATTTGCTTTACTCAATGATTGTTTAGAAAAATAAATGAAGAACGAATTTATCCCATATAGAATTATACACCAAGCCCCATGGCTGCAAGGCCGCCGCGAGCGGGAAGAACGACAGGATAAAAGTGCCTCCCTTCGGGAGAAGAAGCACCTTTGCGATTTTTTCAGACTGCGGCAGTGAAAAAAGACCCTAAAGAGCCACGCGCTCGATGCGGCCGCCGACAGCGCGCAGCTTTTCCTCAATGCCGCAATATCCGCGCTCGATGTGCCCGCCGGGTCGTCCACCAGCGCGTTTCGCCCTCGGCGCAGAGCCTTACAAAATCAGCGCCGCGCCCGCACGCAGGTCGGTGGCGCGAACCGGCGCGCCGTCAGATACGGCGTACCCTCCACGACGGCGACGCGGTTTTCCACCGGATAGTGCGCGCCGAGGCGCGAAAGCTCGGCGGCGTGCATGAAGCGGTTTCGAAAAATCGTTTCGAGAAATACGCTTGTGCCGGGGCGTTTTGCAGGCGACGGCCATCATCGGGCCTGCAAATCGGTCGGGAAGCCGGGGTAGACCATCGTGCGGATTTCAAAGGGCTGCTTGGCGCGGCCGAAGACCATCAGCCCGCCCGGCGTATCCTTGATATGTATGCCCGCTTCGCTGAGCTTGAAGAGCAGCGAGCGCAGGTGTTCCGCCGCGCGCCGGAAAGCAGCAGTTCGCCCCCGGTGATGGCGCAGGCACAGGCCATCGTGCCCGCCTCGATGCGGTCGCTGATGGGCGCCAACTGACGGCGTGCAGCGCCCGAACGCCCTCGATGACGATGGTGGATGTGCCCCGCGCCGCAGATTCGCGCGCCCATCGCGTTCAGAAACGCCGCCAGATCGACAATCTCCGGCTCTTTGGCGCGTTTTCGATGCGTGTCGTGCCGCTGGCGAGCGTCGCCGCCATCAGCAGGTTTTCCGTCGCGCCGACGGAAGGCATATCCAGATAGATCACCGCGCCGCGCGGCCATCGGAAGCGTCACGCCGCCGTGGTCAAACTGACCTTCGCGCCGAGCGCACTCATGCCCTTGAGGTGCTGATCGATCGGCCGCTGGCCGATGGCGCATCCGCCGGGCAGGGGGAATCCGCGCCTCCCCGGGCGGGAAAGCGCGGCCCGAGCACCAGCACCGAGGCGCGCATCTTGCGTACATCCTCCTCATCCTGCGGATTTTGCAGCGCGCCCGCGTTTAGAACCAGCGCGTCGCCTTCTTTTCACGCTGCATCCGCAGGACGCGAGCAGCGCGCAGAGCGTCTTCACATCCGTCAGGTCCGGCGGGCGCTCGATGCGCACGTCCTCCCCTGTCAGAAGTGCGCCGCACATGATGGGCAGCACCGCGTTCTTTGGATGTGCTAATAGGTATTTCTCCCCGCAGCGGCGGGCTTTCGCGAACCGCATAATGCGCCATGAGAATCCCTCCGATTTTTTTTCGGCTTTGCGGCGGCGAACCCGCCTGATGGTAGATTATGCCGCAGCGGGGACGATGTGTCCGCGCGCCGCAAGATGATTTTGCCGCCGCCGCGCGTCATCCGTTTTGAAAAAACGAGACGGGCGCGGCATTTTCATTTTATGCTGGAAAACGCGGCGGCCTAAAACGGCCTGCGGCAAAAAACGACGGCGCAGAAAGTACCAGCGGCAAAACCTGCCGCAAAAACCAAAGAAAAAAGCATAAACACCGAAAAAACGAACGAATTGGCCGAAATGCTTTTCTTAATTGCAATTTCGGGTCGAATGGTGTATTGTAATATAGTATGCATCCCTCCCGGCGCCGATGGGAGCGCGGGAGAAATACGGCCCAAGGAGAGCACGCATGAGCGAATATCAGGATATTCCGTCGCTTTTACGGCAGCAGCGTTTTTTTCCGATAAGGAGATGCGCGCGCGCCTGCCCAGAGAGATTTACAAACGCCTTGCCGCCAGCATGGCGACCGGCGAGGAGCTTGACCCCGCCGTGGCGGACGCGACCGCCAGCGCCATGAAGGCGTGGGCGATTGAGCAGGGCGCTACGCATTACACCCACTGGTTTCAGCCGCTGACCGGCACCACCGCCGAAAAGCACGATTCCTTCATCAGCCCGCAGAAGGACGGCAGCGTCATCATGGAGCTGCGCGGCAAGGAATTGATTCGCGGCGAGCCGGACGCTTCCTCCTTCCTCCGGCGGCATCCGCGCTACGTTCGAGGCGCGCGGCTACACCGTCTGGGATATCACCAGCCCCGCGTTTCTCTACGACAACGGCGACACCAAAACGCTGTGCATCCCCACGGCGTTCTGCGGCTACAACGGCGAGGCGCTCGACCAGAAAACGCCGCTGCTGCGCGCTCGATGGAGGCCGTCAACCGTCAGGCCGTGCGCATCTGCCGCCTCTTCGGCGATAACCTGACCCAGCGCGTGACCACGTCCGTCGGACCGGAGCAGGAATATTTTATCGTTGACCGTGAAACCTATTTAAAGCGCAAGGATCTCATCTTTACCGGCCGGACGCTTTTCGGCGCGATGCCGCCCAAAGGGCAGGAGATGGAGGATCACTATTTCGGCGCAATCAAGGACGTGTCAGCAACTACATGAAGGATTTGGATATCGAGCTGTGGAAGCTCGGCATCCCGGCAAGACAACGGAGCACAACGAGGCGCGCCCCTGCGCAGCATGAGCTTGCGCCCATCTACAACACCACCAACGTGGCGACGGATGAAAACATGCTCGTTATGAACGTCATGAAAAAGGCTGCCCTGCGCCACGGACTGGTATGCCTGCTGCATGAAAAACCCTTTCGGGGGCGTCAACGGAAGCGGCAAGCACAACAACTGGTCGCTGACGACGGACACCAGCCACAACCTGCTCGAACCGGGGGCGCGATCCGCAGAAAAACTGGATGTTCCTGCTCGTGCTCGCTGGCGATGATGAAGGCGGTGGATGAGCACGCCGGGTCTTCTGCGCATGAGCGCCGCCAACCCCGGCAACGACCATCGCCTTGGCGCGAACGAAGCGCCGCCCGCGATCATATCCATGTTCCTGGGCGATCAGCTCACCGCCGTGGTGGATCACATCATCCGGGCAGCGGCAGGAAACCGTGCCCCTCCGCATCCATCATGCGCGTGGGCGTTTTCGACGAGCCTGCCGTTCATCCGCCGCGATAACCGACCGCAACCGCACGTCGCCCTTCGCGTTTGCGGGCAACAAGTTTGAATTCCGCATGGTGCCGTCACTCCTTCAACATCGCCGATGCACGAACACCGTGCTCAACACCATCGCGGCCGACGGCTTCGGCGCGTTTGCCGACGAGCTGGAAAAGGCGGAGGATTTTGAAGCCGCGCTGCACGCTCATCCGCCGCGAAATGACCGCCCACCAGCGCATCATCTTCAACGGCAACGGATATACCGACGAATGGGTGGCGGAGGCGACGCGCCGCGGCCTGCGCGAATCTGAGGAGCATGGTGGACGCGCGTGCCGGAGCTGGTGAAGCCCAGCTTCCGTCGCGCTGTTCGCGCATCAGGGCGTGTTCACCGAGAAGGAACTGCGCGCCCGCGCGGACGTATCCTTCGAGCTGTACGCCAAGACGATCAACATCGAGGCGCTGACGATGATCGACATGGCGGGAAGGATATCGTGCCCGCCGTCGTGCGCACCCGGCGAGCTGGCGCGCGCCGCGCGCGAGGTGGAATCGGCTCGGCGTGGACGCTTCTGTGCAGAAAGATGCTCGCCCGCGTCAACGTGCTTCTGCGTCAGGCCGGCGACGCGCTCGCCGATCTGCGCGTCAAGCAGGGAAGAAGGCCGCCGCGCTCACCGGGCGGAGCAGGCGCGCTATGCGCACGACGTGATTTGCCCGGCGATGGAGGTGCTTCGCGCGCCGGTCGATCATCTGGAAATGATCGTGGACGGAAAGCTCCTGGCCGATGCCGACCACGGAGATTTGCTGTTTAACGTGTAAGGAGGAAAAACCATGTGCGGAATTGTCGGCTATGTCGGCGTCAAGCAGGCTGCCCCGATTTTGCTTTCCGGGCTGTCAAAGCTCGAATACCGCGGCTATGACTCGGCCGGTCTGGCTGTGCGCGACGAGGCCAACGAACATATTGAGGTGGTCAAGGCGAAGGGCCGTCTCAAGAACCTGATGGAGATGACCGATTCCGGCAACGCTGTTCGCGGCCTGTGCGGCATCGGCCACACCCGCTGGGCGACCCACGGCGAGCCGAGCACCGTCAACGCGCATCCGCAGTATACCCGCGAAAAGCGCGTGGTGATCGTGCACAACGGCATCATCGAAAACTATCAGGAAATCAAGGAATCGCTGCTTGGGCTATACGTTCGCCTCGCAGACGGATACCGAGGTGGTCGCCGCCGCGCTGCTGGACAGCTGGCCATGCCGAGGCGGCCAAGCGGGAGAGCGATCTCCGCGCCCGCGCGCTCGACGCGATTCGCAATATGATGATTCGCGTGCGCGGCAGTTACGCGTTCGGCATTCTTTTCGGCGATCAGCCCGGCGCGATCTATGCCGCCCGCAAGGACAGCCCGCTGATTCTCGGCCGCTGCGACGGCGAGTATCAGGGGCACATGATCGCCTCCGACGTGCCTGCCGTGCTGAATTACACGCGCAACGTCGTTTCACATCGACAATCAGGAAATCGCCTGCCTCACCTGCGACGAGCTGCACGTCTATAACATCGACTGCGAGGAAATCGAAAAAGCCGTTTGTGGAGATCAAGTGGGACGCCGCCGCCGCCGAAAAGGACGGCTACTGAGCATTTTATGATGAAGGATCCACGAGCGGCAACGCGACACGCTCTTTCACGCTCCCCGCGCATCAAGGAAAACGAGAGCGGCGAACGGTATATCGACCTGAGCGAAACCGGGTTGACGGACGAGGATTTCGCCGCCGTCTCCGCGTGTATCTCATCGGCTGCGGCTCGGCGTATCACGTCGGCATGGCAGCGCGCTATGTCCTGAAAAGGCGGCGCGCGTCCCCTGCGAGGTCGATCTGGCGAGCGAATTCCGCTACCGCGACCCGATTTTGGAGGAAAGCGGGATGGTGATTATCATCAGCCAGAGCGGCGAAACGGCTCGACAGCCTGGCCGCGCTGCGCTGGCAAGGAGGCGGCGTGCGCACGCTGGCGGGGGTCAACGTCGTCGGCTCGTCGATCGCGCGCGAGGCGGACAGCGCGGATCCTGGCACCTGGGCGGGGGCCGGAAATCGCCGTCGCGACGACCAAGGCGTATTCCACCCAGCTCGCGGCGCTGTGGCTTCCGGATCGCCGTCCATGGCGGCCGAAGTGCGGGCAGAGTCACCCCGGCGCGCCGCGAGGCGCTGGGATTGACGCGATGCTCGCCCTGCCGGATCAGATTGAGCGCGTGCTCTCCGACGCGAGCGCGGCAGTGGTACGCCAACAAGATGGCCGCCTGCGCGATGTGTTCTTCTCATCGGCCGTGGCTGGATTACGCCATCAGCATGGAGGGCAGCCCCCAAGCTGAAGGAAATCGCTACATCCATTCGGAGGCCTATGCCGCCGGTGAATTGAAGCATGGCACGATCAGCCTGATTGAGGGACGGGGTGCTTGTCGTCGCCGTCGCGACCCAGCCGGAGCTGTTTGAAAAAAGAGGTTTCCACATGGTGGAGGTGCGCAGCCGCAAGGCGCAAGCCTGTTCGGCCTGACGACCTACGGCGTCAATACATCGAGGATGGTCGTAATTTCACGGTCTATGTGCCGCGAACCGATCGCTGCTGACCACCTCGCTGGCCGTCGTGCCGCTCCAGCTTCTGGCTTATTACATCAGCTGCGCCAAAGGGGCTCGACGTGGATAAGCCGCGTAACCTCGCTAAGACGTGACGGTGGAATGAAACTTTCCCTTGACGCGCCCCCTTCAAGTGTTACAGTGGAAACAGGCGATGATAAATCGCATTTATTCCATCTTTGGCGGGAGGGACAGCGATGACGCTGTTGAATATCGCATTTTTCATACCGTCACTCAGCAGGGCAGTTTTGCGCGCGCCGCGCAGATTCTGCATTTGACGCCCAGCGCCATCAGCCACGCCGTCAGCTCGATGGAAGAATCCTGCGGCTTTTTCGCTCTTTGTCCGCGGGCAAGGGCGGCGTTTCCTTTCACCCGCAGCGGCGAGGCGCTCCCCGTGATTCGGCAGGTGCTTTCCCTGCCGACGAGGCGCTGACGCAGACGGTCGGCGCGAATTGAAGGGCGTTCAGCGCGGCAAGGTGCGCATCGGCGCGTTCAACAGCGTGTGCGTGGCGTGGCTGCCCGCAGCTCGTGGCAGAATACCGCGTGAAATACCCGGCGTGGAAATGAAATTGATCAGCACCCGACGACGTGACGATCGAGTGGATCCAAGACCGGCGTGGTGGATCTGGGCTTCCTCTCGACGGAATCCACGCGTGATCTGGCGGTGCGGCCGTTGTATCGCGACCGGCTGATGTGCGTGGCGCCGCGCGGATTTAAGACGAGAACGCCGGGCGTGATCGTTCCTGAGGAGACGCGCGGAGACGTTCGTTGTGCAGGGAGACGCGACCGACGCGGACGTGCAGCAGCGTTTTGGCGAAATATCGCATCACGGTGCGGGCAACCTGCCGCGTGGTGGACGATCTTTCCACCATCGCGATGGTGGAAAGCGGGTTCGGTATCTTGCATCATGCCGAGCCTGACGCTCGAACGTGTGCACGGCGACGGGAGATCTACGCGATTGAACCGATGGAATACCGCGAGTTTGGCATTGCGGTGCTCAATCCGCAGATGATGGCCCCGGCCGTGCGGCAGATGGCGATGTTCATTGAGTCCTTTCGCGGGCAGAAACGGCGTGAAGCGCCGGCGACAAACGCGGGTTTTGACCCGGAAAATCACGTTCTGACGCGGCGCGTCAGCATTGAAACGGAATTTGAGACGTTAAAATCAACGGGCCGATCTTCCCCGCGAGGGGGGGCGGCCTTTTTTTGCGCAAAACGCCAGCGCGGGCATGCGCTTGATGTTTTGCAGACTTCGGCGGGAGGCAAGGACGGGGCCAACCCGCCTGATTGTGGCAAAATTGTGAATCGCCCATGAAGCCGAAAAAGACAATTGACGAAACGATGCCTTTTGGCCGCGCGTCGCGTATAATGAAGGACATGGTTTTGATACCGTAACAAACCGGCGTAACGCCGGATGCATCGCCGAGAAAAATGTAAATCCCGCGGTTTCGCGCCCGCCGCGAAATGGATGCGGAAGCGATTTGCATGACAAAATGGAGGGAAAACCTGATGAAGAAGAGTTTGCTGGCTCTGATGCTGGCCGTTGCGCTGGTTTCTCTGACCGCGTGCGGCTCGAAGGTGAAAAGAGCCGGAAGCGACGGCGACGCCGGTTGTGACCGAAGCGCCGACCGCCGAAACCGACGGAAGCGCCGACGGCTGAGCCGACGGAAGCGCCGACGGCTGTGCCGACCGAAGCGCCGACGGCTGTGCCGACCGAAGCGCCGACGGCTGTGCCGACCAGAAAGCGCCGACGGCTGCCGACCGAAGCGCCGACCGCTGACCGACGGCTGTGCCGTGGTCGTGGAAGCGACCGCAATGCGACCGCGGAGGCTAGAGGCCGACGCGCAGAGCGACGAGGCCGCCGCGGCGGTCGTGATCAGCGAGACGACTGAAGCGCCCGCGGACGAAGAGGCGGCGCGGACACTTTCGGACGACGTGCTGGCCTCCGCCTACAACGGCGCGGTGACGGTGCTGAAATCCGAAATTCAGGATGAATACGACCAGATGCTCAGCCAGTATGTCGCTTACTACGCGCAGTACGGCTACAGCGTGGACGAGTACGACACGGAATTGCAGGCTTCCGTCGCGCAGGAGACGGTGCAGACCAAGCTGAGCACCTCCATCGTCCGCCATTATGCCGCCGAGAACGGCTATGAGCTGACCGAGGAAAAAGAAGGCCGAATTGGCCGCGCAGGTGAGACCGCGCTGGACAACACGCGCGAATATCTGGAAAGCTACCTCTCCGCTTCCGGCTTCACCGGCGACGAGCTGAATGCCGCCGTGAGGAGCAGATGGCGCAGGCCGGTTATACCGAGGAGACCCTGATGGACAGCGCCGGAGCTGAACGATGTGCTTAACTTCCTGTATGAACAGGCGACGGCGGATGTGACCGTGACCGAGGACAGAGGTCAAAGGCGGCGTTTGACGAGAAGGTGGCCAAGCAGAAGGAAAGCTACGCCAGCGTGGATGCCTTTGTCAACGACTATGTGAATGAAAGCGAAATCCTCTACACGCCGGAAAACGTGCGCCTGATGGAGTGCATCTTTGTGGCCAGCGTGGAGGGCGAGGCGACCGAGGACGAAAGCGACTGCCGACGAGGCGACGCCGACGAGGCGACTGCTGACAGGCGACCGCTGACGAGGCGACCGTGTCCGAGGCGACGGCCGCGGGTGGCGACGTATCGCGTCCCTGACCGGCTATGCCAAGGCGAAGGCGATTGCCGCGGCGATTGCGGGCGGCGCGGACTTCGAGGAGACCATGAAGGCCTATACGGAGGACGGCTCCACCGAAGAGCAGATGCTGCGCGGCTACCCGGTGGCCGAAACAGCACGACCTACGGCGAAGCGTTCATGGCGGGCGCGATGGCGCTTGAGCATGTGGGCGACGTTTCGGACGTGATCGTGACCGACTACGGCTACTTCATCCTGCGCTATGCGAAGGATCTGGAATCCGGCGAGGCGGACTTTGAGACCCGCAAGGAGCCGAGACCGAGAAACCCTGACCAACAAGAAGAACGACGCATATTCGCCTTTATCGACAACTATTCTGGATGAAGCGGATATTCAGTCGGCGATCTGAGCCAGATGTATCACGTCTACGTCGGCGAGGCGGTTGAAGCGACCGTCGCTTACGCCTCCGTGAACGCGGATGCCAAGCTGCTGGATATGCCGGCGGCGACGCTGTGGCCGATATGAAGGCCGGCGCGTCCGTGGACATTCTGGGCAGCATCGACGCGGACGGCAAGACCTATTCCTTCGTCGCCGTCCGGGCACGGAGATCAAAAGGGCTATGTCGGCGCGGAGCCATGCTCGACGAGATGGCGGAGGATGCGGCGCTGGCTGTGGATACTTACCGCGCTGGTTACCCGCGTCCGAGCAGATCGACAAGACCGACCTTCACCATCGCGATGAACGACGGCTCGCTGATCTACGGCGAATTGTACCCGGAAAGAAAGCGCCGGAGAGCGTGGGCAACTTTGTTTCCCTCGCCAACAGCAAAGCTTCTATGACGGCCTCACCTTCCACCGTGTGATCTCCGGCTTCATGATTCAGGGCGGCGATCCCAACGGCGACGGCACCGGCGGTCCGGCTATGCCATCCGCGGCGAGTTCAGCAGCAACGGCGTGGAGAATGATCTGAGCCATGTGCGCGGCGTGCTGAGCATGGCGCGCGTTCCAGCTCGAATGACTCGGCTGGCAGCCAGTTCTTCATCATGCATGCGGACAAGCGACTATCTGGATGGCAACTACGCCGCGTTCGGCATGGTGCTCGGCGGTCTGGATACCGTGGACGTCATCGCTTCCGTGCCGACCGACAGCAACGATAAGCCGCGCACCGAGCAGGTGATGCGCACCGTGTATGTCGAGACCTACGGCAAAGACGTATACCTTCACCAAGCTGGAGGACTGATCTGTTTTGAGGGGCGCGCGCGGCAGCGCGCTGAAGGGATCGACCAGGAATCAAGCGGCCTTCTTTCGAAAGAAGAGGGTTTTTTTGCGCCTTTGCTATAATCGTTGAGCAACCCCTTGCGGACTGTTCGAAACCATCCAGTCCTTAAACAAACTATGGGCCGAAGGCGCGCTGCGCCTTCAAGCGGCTCAGGCCGTTTTTTATTGCAAAGATTTGGCCACGTGCACTGATCTGCCGCCTGATGCATACATGAGGCGGAAGTACATGCAGCCTTAAACCGCCCCCGCCGCTTGCCCTGTCGTTTTGCCGGTTAGCAAAATGAACAAGGAGATCGTTATCCATGAGTGCTTTGAAACCCAAGACACCCGCGCGCTGGCTCGCGGCGCCATCATCGCCGCGCTCTATACCGCTCTGACCGTTCTGCTGGCCCCGCTGAGCTATCGGCGAGGTGCAGATCCGCTTCTCCGAGCGTTCACCCTGCTGCCGATTCTGATGCCGGAGGCTGTGCCCGCGCTGCTGGTGGGTTGCCTGCTTTCCAACATCCTCGGCGGCTGCACAATTTTCGATATCGTGTTCGGCTCGCTGGCCACGCTGCTGCCGCTCTGCACGCCGCCTGCGCGACAAGTTCTGGCTGGCCGCGCGCTGATGCCGGTGCTGTTTAACGGCGTGATTGTCGGCGCTGTCGTGCATTTCTGCTATTCCCCGGCGATTGCGCTGCCGCTGTGCATGCTCTCCGTCGCCGCGGGCGAGGCCGTCGCGTGTCTGGTCGTGGGCCCCGCTGCTCATCGGCGTGCTGCGCCGCGTGCCCCTACTCCGTGCTGAACTAAATCCTTTTCCCCTCTTGACAAAGCCGCCCGCTCGGCAGTATTGTGTATGCATCGCGGAAGGATCCTTCCCAAAGCATATTCATTTGTCAGGAGGTTTTTATTTATACGGATTGCGCTGATCAACGAAAACAGTCAGGCGGCGAAAAACGCGGCGATCGAGGCCGCGCTCAAAAAGGTTGTCACTCCGATGGGTCATCAGGTCGATAACTACGGCATGTACGGCAAGGAAGGCGAAAGCCAGCTGACCTATGTGCAGAACGGCATTCTCGCCGCGATTTTGCTCAACTCCGGCGCGGCGGATTACGTCGTCACCGGCTGCGGCACGGGCGAGGGCGCGATGCTGGCGCTCAACAGCTTCCCGGGCGTGCTCTGCGGCCACGTGGTCGATCCCTCCGACGGCTTCATGTTCGCCCAGATCAACGACGGCAACGCGGTATCCATGCCGTTTGCAAAGGGCTTCGGCTGGGGCGCTGAATTGAACCTCGAATATACGTTTGAAAAAGCTCTTCGGCTTTGGCAGCGGCAACGGCTACCCGGCGGATCGCGTCGTGCCGGAGCAGCGCAACAAGAAAATCCTCGACGCGGTGCGCGCCCATACGCTCAAGGATCTGATCACCTGCCTCAAGGGCATTGACCAGGGGCTGGTGCGCGGCGCGGTTGCGGGCGAGCGCTTCGCCGAGCTGTTCTTCGCCCACGCGAAGGATGAAAACATCATCGCCTACGTCCGCGAGCTGCTGGGCTGAGCGTGAAAAGGGGGTCGTTGTATGCTTCTTGATCTTTCCTATCTGAGCTATCCGCTGCCGCCGGATATCCAGCGGCTTTACGAGGCCGGCGACTTTGCGCGCATGGATCGCGTCATCCGCCTGCGGCTCGATGATCCGCGCGTGCCCGAGACGCTGAAGGCGCGCCTGCGCGTGCAGACGGAGTGGCGTATGAGATTCTGCGCGCCTATCCGTATACGCAGGCGCAGATGCTCGAAATCCTAAAAAGCCACGTGAAGGACTTTGAGGAGGAAGAGCTGGAAACCCTGCGCGACGACGGCACGCTCGACTGGCGCTATGTGAACGGCGAGGTGCGGTTTAGAATAACGCGCTGTCCGGACTGCTGCTGAAAACGCGCGCGGGAATACGCCGCGCGGGCGACCGATCCCGAAGTGAAAAAACGGCGCGAGGAAAGCGCCCGCCAGCTCCACGAGATCATCGCCAAAATGAAGGCGAACGGCGGCGTGCGCGCGCGGTTTGAGCTGCACGAGGAGCTGACCGTCAGGAGCGACCGTTTGACGGAGGGCGAACGCTGCGCATCCACCTGCCGATGCCCATCGTCGGCGCGCAGGTGAAATCCGCCGCGCTGCTCGGCGCGTCGCATCCCGTCGCGTTCCTCGCGCCGGAAGACGAGCCGCAGCGTACGATCTACTTTTGAATTGCCGTATGAGCCGGGCATGACGGTCAGCGCCGAGATTGCCTATGAGATCGACGCGCCGTATCAGCAGCCGCACGCGCGCGACGTCTACGCCGAGCAGCCGGTGTTCGACACCGAGGAGCAGCCGCCGCACGTGGTCTTTACGCCGTATCTGCGCGCACTGGCCAAGGAAATCGTCGGGGACGACGAACGCGCTGCTCAAGGCGCGCAAAATTTTACGATTTCATCACCACGCAGGCGGTCACCTATCGTTTCATGCCGCCGTATCTGACGGTGACGAACATTCCGGAATACTTCCTGAGCGGGCTGCGCGGCGACTGCGGCGTGCAGGCCATCACGTTTGTGACGCTCTGTCGCCTGTGCGGCGTTCCGGCGCAGTGGCAGAGCGGCCTGTATACCAAGCCGGACAGCGCGGGCACCACGACTGGGCGCGGTTCTATATCGCGCCGTATGGCTGGCTGTACGCGGATTGTTCGTTCGGCGGCTCGGCATTCCGTGCGGGCGATTTGGATCGCTGGAATTTCTATTTCGGCAATCTTGAACCGTGGCGCATGCCGACGTGCAGCGCGTTCCAGCAGGAGTTCAACCCGCCGCGCAGGTTCCTGCGGTATGATCCGTATGACAACCAGAGCGGCGATGTCGAGAGCCTGACGCGCAGGCTGTACGCGGATGAGTATGAGCACGACTGCCGCGTTCTTCGGTACGAGGAAATGGAATAAAACGACGGGATGCGCTTGTCTTTGCGGCGGCGCATCCCCGATTTTTTGTCCCAAAGCAAATCACAGAATATATATCACAAGATAAACGATGCTTTCGAAAAACACTTGATTTTGAAGGAAAAAACGCGCCATTATCGCCCGTGTAAAAGGTTTCTTGCGTGACTTTTGCGCAGAATGTGGACTATGATCTTACCAAAGAGAAAAAGCCGCTGGCGGTCTGCTCCGGAGGCGGCGCATGGGGAGAGATCATCGTGAATGGCAAAAAAGTTTTTTTCGCGCTGCGCGCGCAGGGGGAATCTGCTGCGACGCATGGTTCAAACTCGGCGCGCAAAATTCCGTGAACAACGGCGGCTATGTATCACTGCCCGCCGGAACTGAGGAAGGACGGACAGCGCTACGCCGTCAATTATGTGGGGAGCGGGAGCTGTATATCGCGTGGAACGACGAGCCCCGACGCGCAGGGGCAGACGGTCTTCCGCCTGCTGCAAGGTGCGCTGGAGGGCGCGGAGCCGAATCGCCTGCTGGCCGTGGAGAAGGCGGGAGGGCACCGCGGCTGGGGAAAAGAGACGGTGTATGTCTTTGGCCGAGACGCGGTGGATGCGTTTTTGGATGTTGTGATGGCGGAAGAAAACGGCGGCCGCGGCCAATGAAGGAATTTCGAAAATGGACGCTTCTCTGTTTGGAGAAGCGTCCATTTAAATAATGAGAAGAAAGCAAATTCGCACAAAAACGCGGGCGCGCAATGCGCGCCCTACGGTACGGCGCAACTTATTACATAGACGGAAAATAACCTGCTCAAAAGAGCTCCCTCTTCGAGGAGCTGGCACGGCGCAGCCGTGACTGAAGGAGCTAGCTGCAGGCGTGAATCGTGCGCCTGTTATCGGAATTTGTGCAAAATTTCGAATTTACTCATTTACTGTCATTGTAATCAGCGCCCGGAAAAACCGGGGAAGATTACTCGAACAGCTCCAGAAACTCTGCCGGGATGAGCGACAGCAGGGAGATCAGCTTCTGCTGGAGGCGCTCGGAGGCGCGGCTTTGCAGCGCGGCGAGCTCTTCGCCGGTCGCGACCTCAAACTGGGTCTTCCTGAAGGGCGGCGGTTTCCGCCGCGTCGTAAGCCCACGAGGAAACGGCGGTGTCAAAGCCGACGGTGACGGGCAGGCCGCCGACATCGACATTCTCGTTCATGTAAAAGCTGCCGGAGAGCGCACCGTCGCCCGGCTCGATGAGCTGGCCGCTCTCTACGATGAAGTCGATGGGATCGTCGCCTTCGTCATAGATAGATTGGCGGTCATGAAGAACGTGGTCTTTTTCGCCGTCCGTGTCGGTCAGGGTGGTCAGCCCTTCGCCGTTGTAGACGATGCGCAGGCCGCTGGTTTCGTCCGGTTCGCTTATCGTCATGGAGAACGTAGCCTTGTAGCCCGGCAGATTCTCCTCGGTGGTGACGGCGGTTTCCGTCACGGCGTAATACAGATTGAGCTCGGTGGATTGAACGTTGAGCTCGACGGAGAAGGCGTTGGGATCGGCCGGATCGAGAACGAGGGTCATATCCGCGTCCACACGGTCGGAGAGGTCGCCCTCGTCGTCCGCCTCCAGCATGGTCAGGGTGAAGACGGTGGCGTTTTCCGTTTCGCCGGGGTTGATCTGGAGATAGAACGCGGTGGTTCATCATCCAGCGTCTGCGCCGCGGTGAGGTAGAAGGGCAGGCCGTCGTCGTTGTAGCCCACCAGAATGCCGAGCGTGGCGTCTTCAAGCATGAGCGAGTCGGCAAATTCGCGCATACCGTCGAAAAACTCCGCGGTGGTCGTGGTGCGGGTCGTTTCGCCGCTGTCGCTGGTGAAGGTCACCGTGGTGTTCGCGACGAGCTGCTCGATGTAGGGCAGAAGCGCGTCGTCCCGCTCCATCTGATCGGCCAGCGTGTGGAAGAGGCGGCCCAGATCCTCGGCGGTGCAGGTGACGGAGATCTCGTGACGACCGCCGGATAATCGCCCTCGGCCGCCACGTTGTCGCGCTGCTGAATATCCAGCGAGGCGAGGAAGTCGGCGAACGTGGCCAGATACGGCTCAACCAGTTTGCCGATTTTCCCTCGGCGGCCTGCGCGCGACGACGGTGGAAAGCTCCTCCATGGCGTTGTCCCAATCCACGTCGCGGAGCGCCATGATCTGGTTCACCTCGTCGTCGGTCAGGCCGAGCAGCCGCAGCAGGGTTTCCCAGCGGATGCTCAGGCGCTCGCCCTCAATCAGGTTGCTCTCGATACTGACGCCGTCGAGGGTCAGGTTCGCCGCGGCGGTGACAAAGACGTTGTCGCCGGAGGGCGCGTATACGAGCCGCCCAGCTTCCACGCGATAGCCTGTCTTCGAGTTTGCCGAAGCCGCCCAAGGCGGACGCCGCCGATGACCTCCATCAGCGCGCGTCGCCGCGCCTGGCTCTCCTCGTCGTCCGCCAGCATGGGAGAATTCGCGTCGCCAAGCTGAAGGGTCAGGCGCTTGCCGCCGACAACCTGCCCCGCGTCCAGCGCGGCGTCGATCAGCGCCTGCGTCCGCTGGCCGGACACATAAGCGTCTCCTCCGCCAGCGCGCAGGGAAAAACCAGCAGCGAGGCACAAATGCGGAACAGAGAGCCAGAAGAAGCGTGTGGGTCTTTTTCATGGGTCAACCTCCTTATCAGCCCGGTCAGCAACGATGCGCAAGCAGCGTCGCATTACGGATTTGTCAGCTTCATTATAGAAGATGCCGGAAACCGTCAACGATATGACGATAAATTTCATTGGACGACTGACTGCGGACGAATTTCAAAAAAGTGGCCGAGATACATGACAGGCGAGGTATATGGAGATATACCGGTATCTCGTCGGAGGAATGCTCAATTCATCGGACATCCTTCGCGGCTATACCGATACGATCATCCTCGCGCAGCTTGCAGAAGGCGACAGCGCTACTGGGCGTCATCAGCTAAAAAACGTGCAGGAGATCACCCGCGGGGAATTGCAGTTGAAAGAGGCGACCCTGTATACGACGTTCCGGCGGCTCGAGGCAGCCGGGATGATCGGAATCCTATTGGGCAACGAAAAACGCAGGCGCGCGCAGGCGCTATTACCACCTGACCGAGAAAGGGCGCCTTCGGTGAAAATCGCGGACTGGCGGCCACGCGCCGTGATATCCGAACTGTTTGAATGGAGGACGCATCGATGATGAACAAGCAGATCTTCGCGAATTATTGATGAAATTTTGATATGAAGATGACGGCGGATAACCTCGCCCTGCGCGACGAGATGATGGCCAACGCGCAGGCGCGGGGCTGAGGATCCCGTTCGCGGGCAAGACGGGTGCGGAAGAGGCTTTTTGCCGGGTGGGCCGCGTCGGCGACGTGCAGAGCCTGCTGCATTTATCATTACGTGCGAACGTTTGTGCATGAAGATAAAGAAAATAAAGAAGAAAAGACCGAGAAAAAAGCCGCGAAGCGCTTCTGAAGCGACGAAGCGCCGGATTTCGAGGTCAGAACTGAAAACGCTGGATATTTGGCGCGACGCCAAGGCTCGGCGCGCTGGGCGACGTGGGCAGCAGAATGTGCCGCAGGCAGCTGGTTCGCCAGGTGGACGACCCTGGCGCGGCGGCGATCGGCGGTAATCGGCAAGGCGGTCGGCAAGTGACGAGCGACGCGCAGAAAGGCGGCGGGCAAGGCGATTGACTGCTGTCCGGCGCGGTACCGTCGTCGATTTCCGGCGAGAAAAGTCGGCACCGGCGGCGCGGCAACGCCCAAGCATCCGGCGCCGGGAAAGCGGAGCCTGCCAGGCGCGGGCGATCGAGGGTGCGCAGTTAAAGCGCAAAGCGTCTACGCGCTGGAGACCTTAGGCCGCAGGAAAAAGAAGCTCGCCAAGCTGGCGCGAGCAGGAGGCCGAAAAAGACAGAAAATCTGGAAAGACGAGAAGACCGAAACGGACGACGATTGATGCCCAAGCGATGGACGCGATGCAGGAGCTTCCGAACGCTGACGCAGGTGAGGCGGACACGGGTCGCCTAACGAGCCTGACGTGGTGCGCGCGATTGTGGAGACAGCGCGCCAAGACGTCATCAGCCGCTATCCGGCGGCGGGCCGCGAGCAGAACGTGAGCTCCTGACGACGTCATCGTGGCGGCGGACGGCACGATGTGCTCGTCGAATGGGAGCATAAAGGCGTGGAGCGCTCGATCAGATGATGGAGGAGTTACCAATGCTGAACGGGCGCCGCGCGAACCTGGCCGTGTTCAAAGATGTTCTTTTTCTCTGTCTTCCAAAAGCGAGGGCGGTGCAGACGGTGCGCGTGCCGCGCGGTTGTGCCGCCGACTACGTGCTCGGCACGACCTCCGCGACATCCGCCTGTACGCCGTACTGACGGTGCAAATGACACTGGCGATGCGCTGACGTGCGGGCATCCGCAAATTCACGTAACGACGATCTCCGGCGCTGCGACCGTCAGCCTGCGCGGAAGTACGGTAATCAACACCGTTTCGGGCAGGCAGTTCGTCTGGCCTGCGACGCGAACCGGGCGGCGGATCTTGAACGTCGTTTCGGCCGGATTCACGCCGAGGGCGCAAGCGAGGAATGGAGATCAACAGCGTTTCCGGCGACGTCGAGGTGCTCTGCACCGTCGCGCCGACGCGCAAAATGCAGCCAACTCCATGAGCGCGAACGTGCATGGGCGCTCCCCCGGCGACATCCGCGGGTTTGTGGCCGATATCAGCGGCATGAGCGGGAAGGTCGTCAACGAGTTCGGCCCGAACCGCTACGGCACCTGCGCCCTGCCGATTCCGCATGGATACCATGAGCGGCAAGCTGATGATTACCCGCCTGTAAGCATACGGGGTGAAGACGATGTGATAAAATCAAAGAGATCGTAAGCCTGATTTTCGGCAGCAGGCTTGTTGTCGAGGGCACGGGGCAACCTTTGTCAAGGTGCCGATGTGGCTGGCCGTGCTGGCGTGCGTCGCGGCATCATCGTCTGGCAGTGCTGACGGTGCTGCTGGTCGTTTTCGGTATGCGGGTTCGCGTGGTCAAGGCATGAGGGAGGGATGAGCATGGATTTTGAAACCATCAAAAAACAATGCAGTGAACGCTTTTCGTCAGCTATCCGTGCTGCGGGTGATCGTCACATCCCCCCAATGAGAAAGTGGGCGGATGCCCGCGCTGTATGCGCTGGCCGCCCTGCTGCTCGCGCCGTGGGTCTGCGCGGCGGCGCTCGTGCTCGGTTTTCTGTTCAAATACGGCATCCGGTTTGAAAAAAAAAGACGCGGTGAAGATGAACTAAAGGACAAACGCTTTCCGTCGCCGACGGCGTTGGTCAACCTTTCGGCGTTTTCCATCGTCTGGATCGCCACAGGCGGCGACGATAGAAAACGTCCCTCGGGGGAGGACTTTGAACCTGAATACACACATAAAACACGAATCGGGACGAACCGTTCATGGTGCGCCCCGGTTTTCATAAAAGTGAAATTTTTCGCCCGTTTGCTTCGTCTACGTAGAAGGGAGGAATTTCACGATGAAAACAATATGGGGCGCGGTTCTGCTTGCGATGATGATGCTTGCGACGGCGGCGCTGGCTGCCGACCTCGATACGCCGAAAGGTCGGCGCGGCGGTCTGCGCGCCGGAAGAGGAAAAACGGCTCGGTCGTGCTGCATGAAGCGCCGGACGGGCGGAGCGAAACGCTGATGCGCTATTTTCAGGGCGCGCCGCTGCAAGTGCTCGACCTTGCGGACGGCTGGGCGCATGTGCGCATGGGGATGACGGCGAATCGCTGGAGGCTATATTCGGCAGGAACGGCTGAAATACGGCGCGGAGGCGATGCGCGAGGTGCAGCAATACGCCGAAATGCCCGCATTTGACGAGGACACGCCGGTTTATGAAGCCTGCGACAAGCAATCCGGGGTGATTGATACCCTCGCGGCGCCGGGCGGCGTGAAGCTCATGGGTTATAACGGCCGATGGGCGGCGGTCTGGAGAAAAACGGCTTTATCCCCATGACGTGGGGACGATCCGGCCGCAACGATGGACTTCGTTCTGTTCTGCCGCCGCTGGCGGGCGAAATTACGCGGGACGATGCCATGCGGAAACTGCGCGAATGGGTGCCCCAAAAGCGGGAAGAATGGAACATTTCCGAGGTCTACACGGATGCGCGGGTGCTGGACGAGGACATGCGCTGGGATTGCAGCGGTTTGGTTTACGAGCCGCTGACGGGCAAGACGTATTATCATGTATATGGATGATCCGCTTCTCATGGACGGGCGGAAATGGTCGATGGATACGCTGATGGTGGAGATGTCCGCGAAGGGCGAGGTGATGGAGGTTTACAACACCCTGCCGCAAACGGGCGCAGCGTTCTGCACGCCGGTGGAGGAGAGCGACACCGTGACGCTCTACGCCGAGCCGGACGAGAGCGGCGACATGCTGTTCCATTATTACAGCGGCACGGCGGCGGAGGTATTGGAGGTTCAGCGCGCGTGGATCCGGGTGCGCATCGGTCAAGGCGAGGCGGCGCTGGAGGGCTGGATGCCTGCGCGCGACTTGACCTACAGCGTATGGCGGGAGCGCGACGTGGCGCACGTCGTTCGGTGGTATACCGCCGAGGCGGGCGAACAGGCGGTTTACGCTGCGCCGGACGAAAACGCGAAGGTGCTGCGCCAAACGCTGCCGAGCGGAATTGTGGAAGTGAACGGAATCGGCACGGACGACTGGGTGCAGCTGAGCTGGTACGACAACGAGCCTGTAACGGGTTTTTTACGCGGCTTGAGAAGATGCGGAATTGGGCAAGCCGATGCGTGCGGAGGTGTATCATGTCAATCCGCTGGACGACGAATTGAGCTTCGAGGAAGCGGAAAAGAAAGCGCGAATACGCCTGGCAATACGGAAAGAAGCACGGAAAGGGCTGGAAGCGCTCCAAAAAGCCGTGGACGGCGCGGCATGCGAAATGCAGTTGATGTATGTCGAGCAGACGAGGCAGGCGGACTATCGCATCTGGTTTTATCAGGCGGGAAACGAGGAAGGGACGGAATTGCCGTGGAGATGACCCCGCAGGGCGAGCTGATCGCAGCGGACGAGGGATTCGGCTGACTTGCATCACGGGCGAAATTGTGGTAAGCTGAGAGCACGCAACAAAGGAAAGGCGGCGATGATGCAAAACCCGAACATTCCCGAGGACTGGAAGCAGACGATCAGGGGCTATGTCCCGAAGGACGAACGCGAGGGCGGAGAAGGCGGAAATACTGACCCTGATTGACCGGGAAGGCGAGCGGCTTCTGACGCGGACTGCGCCTACGCACACGTGACGGCTTCCTCCGTCATCGTCAATCGGGCGCGCACGAAAACGCTGATGGCGTTCCCACAAGATCTATCAGAGCTGGGCATGGACAGGCGGCCACGCGGACGGCGAAACCGACCTGCTGCACGTTGCGATGCGCGAGGCGCGGGAGGAGACGGGCATCGAGCGGCTCAGACAGATTGAAACGGCGCGGCTTCGCTGGAGATTCTGCCGGTCTGGGCGCACGTGAAGCGCGGGAAGGCGGTCGGCAGCCACCTGCACCTGAACGTATCGTATCTGTTTGAGGCGGACGATTCCGCCGCCCCTGCGCGTGGCGGAGGACGACGAGAACAGCGCCGTCGGCTGAATCGCGATTGACCGTGGCTGGTTGAACTGTTCGGGAGAAGGGACATGCTGCCGACTTATGAAAAGCTGCTGAACAGACGAACGTTGGTTAATTCCTTACAATCATATGCGATTTTGGCTTGAAGAAAGCTGACAAATTCCTACTATAAGCGAAGAAAGGAGAAAAAGCCGAAAAGGCCAAGCGAAACATTTTAAAGGCAATCCCAAGACGAAGGAGGCCGATTTCATGATTACACGTTTGTACGATTAAGATGCGCATGTTCCCCTGGGATCGTTTGAAACGATGGAGCGCAAGAATCCATCAGCGTATGGACGCCTATTTCAAGGATGAGGCCGAGGCGATACGGTGATCAGCGTTCGCATTACGGAACAGCAATATGTAACTGAACGAAGTACAACA
>VOFC01000402.1_pt1 | contig 38115 bp, 61 predicted proteins | sample 5384161 | NCBI WGS metagenome assembly VOFC01 (sample SAMN12384722, study PRJNA508395) | human gut metagenome | isolation source: healthy gut B | host: Homo sapiens | reverse complement strand
AACCCTGGGAAGCGAGGTGCAAGGCGTGAGCAAACAGAAGAAATCCTGGGACCCGTATCGCCGCCAGCGGCGCGTCATGGCGGTGATTGCGGTGGTCCTGTGTATTTCCCTCGTCCTTTCCCTGGTGGCTGGTCTGCTGGCCTACTGATAGGGCAGACGGACTAAGACAGTGAAAACCCGAGCAAGCGGCGGCTTCGGCCGCCGCTTTGTATTTCTCCGCGGGGCAACCAGCGGGGCAGATAGGAGGCTTTTTCTATGAAGGAGACAACGAAACGTCGCGTCCGGGGGCGCTCATTGCGCTGGTGTGCTTTTTGCTGGGCGGGCTGGTTACCTTGGGCGTGGTGTGGAAGGTGGTGGGCCAGGATGGGCGCACCCTCCTCCAGGCTTACCAGCTGATCCGGTCAGAGTTTGTAGGGGAGTATGACAGCCAAACCCACCTGGAAACCACCCTGGAGACCATGGTGGACGCCTTAGGGGACCGGTGGTCCTACTACCTCACCCCGGAGGAGGCGCGCACAGGTCAAGGCCAACCAGGGAAAACACCTACGTGGGCATTGGCATCACCGTAGGCCAGAATGTGGAGGAGGGCTGGAAAATCCTCCGGGTGACGGAGGGCAGCCCGGCCCAGGAGGCGGGCCTCAGGCAGGGGGAGATTATCCGTGGGGTGGATGGTCAGGCCATCACATCCGACAACCGGGAGACCATGCTCTCCGCCATCCAGGGGAGGAAGGGACCACCGTTTCCCTGGAAGTGGAGGGGACGGACGGGGCCCGGCGCACCGTGGAGGTCACCCGCCAGGAGATCCACGGGGTTACCGCCACCTGGACCATGACGGAAAACCAGGTGGGCCTGGTAACCATCCTGAACTTCTACGCCGGCACCGCCGACCTGGTAAAGCAGGGGGGTGGCGGCGCTCCAGGAGGAGGGGCCCAGGCCCTGGTATTTGACCTGCGGAACAACCCGGGGGATACGTCACAGAGCTCACGGAGATTTTGGACTATCTTCTCCCAGAGGAACATTTTCATCAGCCGGACCAACGACGGGGAGGAAGTGACCTACACCTCCGATGCCAGCTGTGTGGACCTCCCCATGGCGGTGCTGGTCAATGCCAACAGCTACAGCGCTGCGGAGTTCTTTGCCGCTCAGCTCCGGGAATCTGTGGGCGCTCCGGTGATCGGGGAGCAGACCAGCGGCAAGGGGTATTCCCAGATCCTCTTCGATTTGCCCGACGGCGGCCTGTTGGCCTGTCTACGGCCCGGTACTATACCGGCAAGGGGGTGTCTCTCATTGGCACAGGGCTTACGCCGGACACAGAGGTTACCCTCAGTGAGGAGGACCAGCAGAAACTGCTGGTGGGAGAGCTTACCCCGGCAGAGGACGCGCAGTTTCAGGCCGCAGTGGCGGCGCTGGGCCTCTCGTAAGGCGGCCTGGCCCGGGGCCAGCGGCCAGCTGTCCCACCACTTCCCTTGACAGACCGGGAGAAACTTCCTATAATACTTAGGCGTATAACCGGGATTTTATATTTTTATATGTGTAGGGCGCCCGGGCCGTTGGCAATTTCGTCACCAATCACATTTGAAAGGTGTGTCACTGAATATGGCAAAGGAATATCGACTCAGCGCGGAGCGCCTGGAAGAAACTCAAGCAGGAGCTCACTTACCTGAAGACCGTCCGGGAAAAGGAGGTGGCGGAGCTCATCAAGGAGGCCCGCTCCTTTGGCGACCTGTCTGAGAACAGCGAGTATGACGAGGCCAAGAACGCAAAGCAGGGAAAGCTGTACTCCCGCATCGCAGAGCTGGACGAGATTTTGTCCAACTACACCATCATCGAGGAGCAGGAGACCGCCCGGGACATCGTCCACGTGGGCAACAACGTGGTGGTGAAAGACCTGGAGTTTGACGAGACCCTGACCTATCAAATCGTGGGCTCCCAAGAGGCCGACCCCATGAACGGCAGGATCTCGGAGGACTCCCCCTTCGGCAAGGCCCTGCTGGGCAAGAAGGCCGGAGAGGAAGTGGTGGTGGAAGCCCCCCGCCGGCAACATCCACTATCAGATCCTGGAGATCCAGAGATAATAGAGAAAAGGAGCGGCAGAACATGGCAGAGAAGAACAAGAAGGACCAGACCGGGGAGCAGGAGCAGGACCTGTCCCAAATCCTCCAGGTGCGCCGGGAGAAGCTGGCAGCCCTGCAGGCTGCCGGTGAGGACCCCTTCCAGCAGACCAAGTTTACGGTTTCCGCCCACGCCCAGGAGATCAAGGACCATTTCGAGGAGATGGAAGGCAAGACCGTATCCCTGGCCGGACGGCTCATGAGCAAGCGGGGCATGGGCAAGGTGAGCTTTTGTGACCTGCAGGACCGTGCCGGCCGCATCCAGCTCTACGCCCGAAAGGACGAGATGGACGAGGCGGACTACAACGAGTTTAAAAAGTATGACATCGGCGACCTGGTGGGGGTGGAAGGCGAGGTTTTCCGCACCCAGCGGGGGAGAGATGAGCGTCCGGTGCAAGCAGGTCACCCTTCTCTCCAAGTCTCTGCGCCCCCCCTGCCGGAGAAATTCCACGGCCTGCAGGACAAGGAGCTGCGGTACCGCCAGCGGTACGTGGACCTCATCGTGAACCCCGAGTCCCGCCGCAACTTTGAAATCCGCTCCCAGCTGGTCAGCTATCTGCGGTCTTTCCTGGACGGCCGGGGCTATATGGAGGTGGAGACCCCGTCCTGAACACCATCTCCGGCGGCGCCACTGCCCGTCCCTTCATCACCCACCACAACACCCTGGACATCGACATGTACCTGCGCATCGCCACCGAGCTGCACTTAAAGCGGCTGGTGGTAGGCGGCCTGGAGCGGGGTGTATGAGATCGGCCGCATCTTCCGCAACGAAGGCATGGACCCCAAGCACAATCCGGAGTTTACCTCTGTGGAGCTGTACCAGGCCTACGCGGACTTCAACGACATGATGGACCTGTTCGAGGACCTGCTCTCCTCCGCCGCCCAGAAGATCCTGGGCACCTACGAGGTCACCTGGCAGGGGGAGGCCATCAACCTGGCCCCCTGGCTGGCCGAGGATGACCATGGCCGAGGCGGTAAAGAAGTACCTGGGGTCGACTTTATGGCCATCGACAGGGGACGCCGAGGCCGTGGGCCGCCGCCAAGTCCATCGGCGTGGACATGGACGGGGTGGAGGCCACCTGGGGCAACGCACTGTACGAGAGCTTTTGACCAGCGGGTGGAGGAAAAGCTGATCCAGCCCACCTTCATTACCATGCACCCGGTGGATGTGTCTCCCCTGGCTAAGCGCAGTCCCAAGGACCCCCGCCTGACGGAGCGGTTCGAGCTCTTCATCTGCCACAGCGAGATGGGCAACGCCTTCAGTGAGCTCAACGACCCCATTGACCAGAGGGAGCGATTCCAGAAGCAGGTGGAAGTCCGGGCCGGGGGTGACGAGAGGCAAAGCCTGATGGACGGTGAAAACAGCAAGAAGCCCTGAAATTGCCCCCCACGGGCGACCTGGGCGGCATTGACCGTGGCATGCTCCCTCACCGGGGCGGACCATCCGGTCATCCTCTTCCCCACCACCCCTGACTACGAGGCGCCCAGCCCCCGGCAGGAGCCTGGTGGGGGAAGACCTGTCCAAGGTGGAGATCGAACCCCTCTTCAGGACCAACCTGCCCCCCCGGGTGGTGAAGATGAAGGGCATTGACGACGGCGGCGGCATGCATCCCTCAGCGGCATCCACGACATGAGCCCGAGGAGTCCGGCGCCATCCACCACGAGGATGATGGGGCCAGCGGCTGAACTTCCTCCTGCTGGATGACCGTGAAGCGGTGAAAAAGAGCAAGAAGCTGCTGAAATTCCCCTGCAGGGGCCAAGCTGTATTGATTGACCCACGCCCCCAAAGAGGGGAAGGGTACCACGATAACATTTAGGGGCCAGCCTCCGCGAGAGTCTGGCCCCTTTGCATGGCATGGAAGAAAGAGAAAAGGAGAGGACCGGTTTGGAACGAAAGACAGGCGTGGATTTTTTTGCGGATGTTCCTCATGTTTTTTGGTGCCCATCCTCCATATTTTGGGCAACGGCGGGGTGCTGGCCAACACCTGTGGATGTCCAGCCAGTACCTGGCGGGGTGGTGGCTGGAGACGGTGGCCCTGTGCGCGGTGGACTGCTTTTGCCCTCATCAGTGGCTATGTGGGAAGCACCGCCAAGTTCCGCTGGTCCCGGGTGGGGAACCTGTGGCTGGGGATCGTCTTTACACCCTGCCGCTCACTGCCCTGTTTGCGGTCTGGATGCCGGAGGTGGTGTCAAGACGGACTTGGTTTGGGGCCATCTTCCCCCATCACCAGCAATCAGTACTGGTTCATGACGGCGTATGTGGGGATGTTTTTCTTCATTCCCCTGATGAATCTGATGCTGGAGAAGGCGAGCAAACGGATGCTGACGGAGTTTTTGGTGGCAGTCCTGGTGGTGTTCTCCTTCCTGCCCTGCCTGTTTACCATCCTGCCGCAAGACTCCCCCGGCCTGCACCGGGGCTACAGCATGGTGTGGCTGATCATGCTGTATCTGGTGGGGGATATTTGAGAAAGTATGAGATTCCTCAGAAGCCTCCCGAAAAAAAGGCAGTGGTGGTGTTCTGCGTCTCCACCCTCTTGGCCTGGCTGAGCAAGGTGGTGATCGAATGGGGTACCAACCGTATGCTGGGGTACCCGGCGGGGGGCACCAGTTTTGTGTCCTACGTCTCCCCTTCATTGTGATCAACGCCGTGGCCCTGCTGTGCTTTTTTTGCGCGGACGGAGTTTCGAAGCAAGGCACTGCGAAAGGGGATCGCCGTGCTCTCTCCGGCGGCCCTGGGGGTGTATATCATCCATGTGCATCCTCTGGTGTGGAACTATGTGCCGCGGGACTGCCTGACCTTTGCCGCGGCCTATCCTGTGTGGCGGATGCTCCTGTGGGTGGTGGCGCTGGCCTTTGGCATCTATCTGATCTGCTCGCTGATTGATGTGGTGAGAATCCGGCTGTTCCAGGCCGTTGGCGTGCCGGTGCTGTGCCGGAAGCTGGACGGGTGGATCGCGGGAATCCACAGGAAAGCCCCTCCCGCCGGAGGAAAAGTAACGCGGCAGTCTGCCAAGGTTGTGCCTCCAGAAGAGGGTGGAAAGCGTCTTTCCCCTCGGGGGGGACCCCCGGGGAAGAAGGGCGCTGTGACCCTGTTGAATTTGTAACGCTTCCTCCAGCAAGGCCTTTCCCCTTTTTAGAGAGAAGGCATGAAAATCGGGAGGGCGCGTGAAAAATCGTTGACTTGAATATCCTGGAAGGGTATGCTATAGTTATCTTTGTATGAATCCACAGGAGAAGGTGGGGTGTCCTGGGGACGGGCTGCCGTGCAGGGCACCAGGTTCCCGGCTGACATTGCCCCACTTCCCTCCAAGACAGCATACTGGCAGGGCTGCCTGCTGGTATGCACTGACAGAACCGGCCCAATCCCACCGGCCATTCGGGGGTGGGCTATGGAGTGACCATGGAGACCATTACAAGTAGAACCAACCCCCTGATTACCCACATCCGTAAGCTCACCGTCAGCCGAAAAAACCCGGCGGAGCCAGGGCCTTATGGTGTGTGAGGGGCCCAAAATGCTGGGCGAGGCCCTCCGGTGGGGGGCAACGTTGGATACCATCCTATGGGAAGCTGGGGCCGCACCGGTGGAGGGGATTCCCCCTACGGTGCGGCAGGTGACCGTGCCGGGGGACCTGCTCCGGTCGGTGGCCCCCACCCAGACCCCGCAGCAGGTCCTTTTCCTCTGCGCCCTGCCCGACCATGCCCTGCCGGCGAAGCTGTCCGGCGCCGGTACCTGGTGCTGGACAACCTCCAGGATCCAGGAAATTTGGGAACCCTCTGGCGCACAGCCGACGCCTTTGGGGCGGATGGGCTGATCCTTCTCCCGGCTGCGCCGACCCCTGGGGCCCAAGACCCTCCGGCCACCATGGGCGCCTGCTTCCGCCTGCCGGTGTGGGAGGGGACTTTAGAGGAGCTGTTGCCCCCGTCTGCAGGCGGCGGAGCTTCCGCTGTACGCCACCGCCCTGCGGGAGGATACGGAGGACATTCGCACCGTCTCCCTGCGCCGGGCGGCGGTGGTCATTGGCGCCGAGGGGCGGGGCGTCTCCCCCGGTGCTGGCGGCCAGCGAAAAGACCCTTCAGATCCCCATGGAGGACCGGTGCGAGTCCCTCAACGCCGCGGCCGCCGGTACGGTGGTGCTGTGGCAGATGGGATACGGCGCCTGACAAACAGAAAGGAGAGGCGGCCATGAGCAACCTGCGCCATTGGCTGTGGCTGAGCACCTGGGGCCCTGCCCCGGGCATGTACGCAGCCCGTGTTCTGGAGCATTTCGGCACCCCGGAAGGGGCCTACTACGCTGACAGTGCCGCCTATGGGCAGATCCCCGGGATTCCGGGGACCGTGCGCCAGGCCTTAGAGGACAAAGACCTGACCCCAGCCGAGACCATCCTGGCCAAGTGCAAGGAACAGGGGATCTGGATCCTCACGATGCAGGATGCGGCCTATCCCCAGCGGCCGCGGCAGTTGGAGAGCGCCCCCTGCGTCCTCTACGGCAAAGGCACCCTGCCCCAGCTGGACCATCTGCCGGTGGTGGCCATTGTGGGGGCCCGGAAGGCCAGTCCCTACGGGGTGATGGCTGCCCGGCAGTTCGGTTTGGCCTTGGCCCGCCAAGGCATCCTGGTGGTCAGCGGCAGTGCCTACAGGGTGGACGCCGCCGCCCTGAACGGCGCCCTCCGGGGCGGGGGAGAGGTGGTGTCGGTGCTGGGCAACGGCATCGACGTGACCTATCCCGCCGGCCACGAGGACCTGTATGCCGATGTGGCGCGGCGGGGCCCTCCTCAGTGAGTATCCCCCCGGGGACGCCGCCGGCCGGCGCCCATTTTCCGGTGCGCAACCGCCTCATTGCCGGGCTGAGCCTGGGGTGTTTGGTGGTGGAGGGCACGGAGACCAGCGGCGCCCTCATCACCGCCCGGTGGGCCCTGGAGGCGGGGCGGGACGTGTTCGCCGTGCCCGGGGGCATCGATGCCCCCTGAGCCGGGGCCCCAACGGCCTGATCCGCCGGGGGAGGCCAAGCTGGTCCAGGACGCCTGGGACATCGTGGAGGAATACCGGGCCCTGTTCCCGGATACACTCCAGGGAAAGACCCCCTGGCGCCCCCCACAGCCCAGACCCGGCTGACCCAGGGATGCCGGTGCCCCAACCCCTTCCGCCGGAGGCGGTTCCCGCCCCGGCGGAGAAACGCCGCAGGAAGCCGGAGACCCTTCGCCGGTCCCCGAGCCCCCCGCAGGAGGACGTTTCCCGGCCAAAGCTGGTCATCGACCCCCGCCAAGAGGAGGGGGCGCTGACAGAGGATCAGCTGGTGGTGCTCCGAGCGCCGCAGGGGGAGAAGCGGCTGTCTGCGGAGGAGTTGGTGGAGGCCGCGGGCATCCCTGCCCGGCGGGTGCTGTCCGCCTTGACCCTTCTCCAGATCCGCCAGTTGGTGGAAGAGGAGGGCCGCCGGTTTTCCACCCCGGTGGAACTGCAAGAAGAATCGTGACATCCGGCTCCGGCCGGATGAGACCATAGAGGGCCTTTGGCCCATCACACTCCTGCGCCGGAATGGCCGGCATGGGACAGAAATTCGGAGGAAATCACGTGGCAAAAAAAAATCTGGTGATTGTAGAGTCACCAGCCAAAGCAAAGACCATTGGAAAATATCTGGGGCCGGACTACCAGGTGTTGGCCTCTATGGGCCATGTGCGGGACCTGCCCAAGAGCAATGGGGGTGGACCTGGAGAGCGGGGACTTTACCCCCAACTACCAGCCCATCCCCGGCAAGGAAGAGGTCATTGAAGAGCTGAAAGACGCGGCGGACCACAGCCAAAAAGTCTACCTGGCCACCGACCCGGACCGGGAGGGGGAGGCCATCTCCTGGCATCTGAAAGAGCTGTTGGACCTGCCGGACGGCAAGGCCAGCCAGGTGACCTTCAACGAGATCACCAAGAAAGTGGTCACCGAGAGCATCGCCGCCCCCCGGGAGATTGACCAGAACCTGGTGGACGCCCAACAGGCCCGGCGCGTCCTGGACCGGATTGTGGGCTACCAGTTGACCCCCTGTTGTGGAAGAAGGTCCGCCGGGGCCTTTCCGCCGGACGGGTGCAGTCCGTGGCCACCCGGCTGGTGGCCGAGCGGGAGAAGGAGATCCGGGACTTCGTGCCCCAGGAGTACTGGACCTTAGAGGTCACCCTGGACCGGGTGGCCCCCAACCAGGGCAGCTTCAAAACCCAGTTTTACGGCCGGGAGAAGAAGATGGAACTCAAGTCCCAGGAGGACGTGGACCAGGTGCTGGCCGCCATCCGCACCGCCCCCTTCTCAGTGAGTAAGATCAAGCGCCAGGACAAGAACCGTGCCCCGGCGCCCCCCTTCATCACCTCCACCCTCCAGCAGGAGGCCTCCCGGAAGCTGAACATGACCCCCCCGGCGGACCATGTCCATCGCCCAGCAGCTCTACGAGGGCGTGGACATCGAGGGGAGGAACCGTGGGTCTCATTACCTACATGCGTACCGACTCCCTCCGTCTGTCGGACGAGGCAGTGGCGGCGGCCCGGGCCTTTGCCGGGGCCCGGTACGGCCAGGAGTATTTGCCGGAGGCGCCCCGGCAGTTTAAGGCCAAGGCAGGGGCCCAGGATGCCCATGAGGCCATCCGCCCCTCCAACGTGGCCCTCACCCCGGAGAACGTCCGGAAGAGCCTCACCCTGGAGCAGTACCGTCTCTATAAGCTCATCTGGAGCCGCTTCCTGGCCTGCCAGATGGCCTCCGCCGTCTATGACAGCGTGAACATTGAGGTCACCAGTGCCGGGTACACCTTCCGGGCCAGCCGGTCTGAGGTGAAGTTCCCCGGCTTCCTGGCCGTCTATGAGGAGGGCAAGGACGAAGAGGGGGGCGAGATCCAAACCCCGTCTGCCCAACCTCCAGGAGGGGGGAGCCCCTCACCCTGGGGGAGACCAAGCCGGAGCAGAAGTTCACCCAGCCCCCCGACCCGCTTATCCGAGGCCAGCCTGATCCGGGCCCTGGAGGAAAAGGGCATCGGGCGGCCCTCCACCTACGCTCCCACCATCTCCACCATCACTGACCGGGAATATGTGGTGAAGGATGGGAAATACCTCCATACCACCCCCCTGGGAGAGGTGGTCACCACCCTGATGAAGGACAAATTCCACGACATTGTGGACTACGCCTTTACCGCCGACATGGAAGGCCGGCTGGACAAGGTGGAGAGCGGGGAAGAGAACTGGAAAAAACTCCTAGGGGGATTTTTACCAGGACTTCCACCAGGAACTGGTCCAGGCGGAGAAGGATTTGGACGGCACCCGGATCAAGGTGCCCGATGAGGTCTCTGACGAGGTCTGTGACGTATGCGGACGGCGGCTGGTGGTGAAATCCGGCCGGTTTGGCCGCTTCCTGGCCTGCCCTGGCTTCCCGGAGTGCACCTTTACCAAGCCCATTGTCATCCAGATGCCGGGCAAGTGCCCCAAGTGTGGCGGGCGGATTTTGAAGAAGACCTCCCGCAACGGGTACACCTACTACGGCTGTGAGTACAACGGGAACAAGCTGGGCCGGGCCTGTGACTTTATGACCTGGGACGTGCCGGTGAAGGAGACCTGTCCCGAATGTGGCTGGACCATGTTTAAGAAGTCCGGCCGAGGGTTTAAAAAAGCCCTTCTGCATCAACGAGGCCTGCCCTGCCTTTGTTCCAGAGGAGAAGCGGGGGGGCTTCCGAAAGAAGAAAACCGAGACGGTGGAAGCTGCCGCCCCAGCAGAGGGCACCGCAGCTGGAGACCGCCCCAACCGAGGGGGAGGCCGCTGCCAAGCCGGCGGCCAAGAAAACCACCGCCAAGAAGGCGGCGGGCAAAGGCCGCCACCAAGAAAACCGCCGCCGCAGCTGAAAGACGACGGGGCCAAGAAGCCGGCGGCCAAAAAAGGCGGCAACCAAGAAGACCACCAAGAAAGCTGCGGCGAAGAAGACTGCAGCGGCAGAGGAAGCGGCCCCGGCGCCGGGTTTGGAGGAAGAGCATGGCTGAACCGGTGACAATTCTAGGTGCGGGCCTGGCTGGGTGCGAGGCGCCTGGCGGCTGGCCAACCGGGGATCCCCGTGACGTTGTGGGAGATGAAGCCGGACAAGATGACCCCTGCCCACCACTCCCCCTGCTGGGAGAGTTGGTGTGCTCCAACTCCCTGCGGTCTGACCAGCTGGAGAATGCGGTGGGCCTGCTGAAAGAGGAACTGCGGCGGCTGAACTCCCTGATCCTCCGGTGTGCCGACACCCATCGGGTGGCCGCCGGGGGGCTTTGGCGGTGGACCGGATGGCCTTTTCCCAGGCCATCACCGAGGCCATCCAGGGGCATCCCAACATTACCCTCCGGTCCGGCGAGGTGAAGGCCCTGCCGGAGGAGGGGGCAGGTCATTGTGGCCACCGGACCCCTCACTGCCGACGATTTGGCCCAAGACATCGCCCGGCGGTTCCCTGCCGGGGGATACCTACACTTCTACGACGCCGCCGCCCCCCTGGTGACCTTTGAGCATCGACATGGACTGCGCCTGGTTTGCCTCCCGGTATGACAAGGGCACTGCGGACTACATCAACTGCGCCCTGACCCAGGAGGAGTACCTGGCCTTCTGGCGGGAACTCTGCGCCGCCAAGGAGGCCCCGGTCCACGGGTTTGAGGATAAGAATGTCTTTGAAGGGTGCATGCCGGTGGAGGTGATGGCCCGGCGGGGGGAGCAGACCCTGTGCTACGGTCCCCTGAAGCCCCGGGGCCTCCGGGACCCCAAGACCGGGCAGGAGCCCTTCGCCGTGGTCCAGCCGCGGCGGGACAACGCGGTGGGCACCATCTATAACCTGGTGGGCTTCCAGACCCACCTCACCTGGCCGGAGCAGAAGCGGGTGTTCTCCATGATCCCCGCCCTGCGCCATGCGGAATTCCTCCGCTACGGGGTGATGCACCGCAACACCTTCCTGGATTCCCCCGGCTGCTGGACCGGTACTACCGGGTGAAGGCAGAGCCCCGGCATCGTCTTTGCCGGCCAGATCACCGGGGTGGAGGGCTATGTGGAGTCCACCGCCTCCGGCTGTCTGGCGGCCATGGAGCTGGCCCGGCGGCTGGAGGAAGCCCCCCATCGACTTCCCCAGGAGACAGCCATGGGTGCGCTGGCTCTTTACATCAGCGACGAGACGGTGGCCCACTTCCAGCCCATGAACGTGAACTTTGGCATCATGCCCCCTGGGCTACCGGGTGAAGGGGAAACGGAATAAGAACGCTGCCCTGTCCCAGCGGGCCCTGGAGTGCCTGGCGGGGCTGGGGCCGCTTTGAGAAAGGGGAACCCCAATGAAGATCATTGTAGGTGCCATGGGCGGAGACAACGCCCCCCAGGCCCCCATTGAGGGGCCCTTCGTGCCCAGAAGGACCTGGGGGTGGAGATCCTCCTCACCGGCCGGACGGAGGACATCACCGCCTGCTTGGCCAAGCTGGGCCACCAGGCCCCGCCCCAGGGCATGGAGATGGTCCCGGCCAGCCAGGTCATCGACATGGAGGACAACCCTGCCCGGGCCTTTAAGGAAAAGCCGGACTCCTCCATGACCGTGGGTCTGAACCTGCTCAAGGAGGGGAAGGGGGACGCCTTCGTCTCTGCCGGGTCCACGGGGGCCCTGCTGTCGGTCGCCACTCTGATGGTCAAGCGGATCCGCGGCATCCGCCGGGCGGCCTTGGCGCCGGTGGTGCCCAACGCCACAGGCAACATGGTGCTCATCGACTGCGGCGCCACCGCCGAGTGCACCCCGGAGTATCTGCCGCAGTTTGCCTTCATGGGCTCCTACTATGCCCAGCGGTTTTTGGGCATCCAGAACCCCCGGGTGGGCCTGCTGAACATCGGCACCGAGCCCAGCAAAGGCATGGACCTCCAGAAGGCGGCCCACGCCCTGCTGACCCAGGCCCACGAGGCGGGGCGCATCCACTTCATCGGCAACATTGAAGGGCGGGAGGCCATCAGCCAAGGGGTGGACGTGCTGGTCACCGACGGATTCACTGGAAATATCTTCCTCAAAACCATGGAGGGGCGGCCTCCCTCTTCACCCACGCCTTGAAGGACATGCTGTTGGGCAGTACCAAGACCAAACTGGCCGCCCTGCTCGCTGAAGGATAGCCTGGCAGGGTTTAAGAAGCGGTTTGATGCCAACGAGGTGGGGGGCACCGCCCTGCTGGGGATCTCCCAACCGGTGATCAAGGCCCATGGTTCCTCCAACGGGTATGCCTTCTTCAACGCCATCCGCCAAGCCAAGGTGGTGGCCGAGGGGGACATTGTGGGAGACATCGCCGCCAACGTAGACCACATGAGTTTGCCCCGGGGAAGAAAGAGGGATGATTTTTTCCGATTCCCTATTGACAGAACGACAAAACGTCCCTATATTAAGGTACAGCAAATCCCAGCGCATCCCCAAGAAACCAGAATTCCAAAAAGGAGCATGTCGATATGATTTTAGAGAAATTACAGACCTTGATTGCAGATCAGTTGGGTGTAGATGGCAACAGCATCACCATGGACACCAACTTTGAGGAAGATTTGGGCGTGGATTCTCTGGATATCGTGGAGTTGTCTATGGCCCTGGAAGAGGAATTTGACATTGGCGAGATGAGTGAAGAGGACCTGGCCACCATCAAAACCGTGGGGACCTGGTCAACTATTTACAGGGTAAACTGGACCTTTAACAGGCCCAAAAGGGCCTGCGGCCCCCGGATGGATGGGGCTGTCTGCGGGAGGAGGAAGACAACAATGCAGCCATTGGAAGAAAAAAACTCGGCTATACCTTCCAGGACAAACGCTTGCTGGAGAACGCCCTCACCCACAGTTCCTATGCCAACGAGCACCGGGGAAGTGACACCCACAGCAACGAGCGGTTGGAATTTCTGGGAGACTCCATCCTGGGCCTGGTGGTGGCGGACCATCTTTACCGCACCCGTCCAGACCTGCCGGAGGGGGACCTGACGCGGATGCGGGCGGCCCTGGTGTGTGAGAACAGCCTGGTGGAAGTGGCCCAAAGCTTGGATCTGGGCAGCTACCTCCGCCTGGGCAAGGGGGAGGACCACGGCGGCGGCCGGGCCCGCCCTCCATCCAAGCCGATGCGGTGGAGGCGCTGCTGGGCGCCGTCTATCTGGACGGAGGCATTGGCCAGGCCCGAAGCTGATCCACACCCTGGTGCTGGACCAGGAGCAGGAGAAAACTGCCGCCGGACGGGACTATAAAACCGCCTTGCAAGAGCTGGCCCAGCGGGAGAGCGGCCAGGTGCTGGCCTACCACCTCACCGGGGAGCGTGGGCCGGACCATGCCAAGGTCGTTGCCATGGAGGTCTGCCTCAACGGCCAGCCCATTGAGCCGGCCAGGGGCACAGCAAGAAGGAGGCCGAGCAGGCCGCCGCCAAAGCTGCCGTGCTGGCCTGGGAAAAGGAGACGCCGTGAACAAGAACCGGAGGAACATTATCATCGCCGTGGTAGTGCTCATTGCCCTGGTCTTGATGGCCTTCTGGCCCAGAGGGGGGGCAGGATGCCACCTCCGGGGCCACCACTGCCTGTCCCAAACCACCCAGCCAGCGGGGGAACCCAGCGCTGCCTGACAACCATACACGAGCCCACAAGACCCGAACCCGTGACCTTGCGGCGTGTTGGGTCTTTTTCACGTCCCGGAGAAAGGAGGCTTTGCCATGCACCATCCTCACCAGCATTTTCATCCCACCGTCCCCCGCCTTGGGAAGGCGATATGCCGTCCTGGGGGTGGGGGCGCTGATTATGGCCTTCGGCATTGCCTTTTTCCATCCAGGGGCCTTGGGGACCTCTCCCATCTCCAGCCTGCCCTATGTGGTGAGCTTGCTGATCCCCCTTACGGTGGGGGGAGGCGACCATCTGTCTCCACGTGGTGTTGATCCTTCTACAAATTCTCATCCTCCGCCGGAATTACGATCCCATCCAGCTGATGCACTGCCGGTGGCGGTGGTGTTTGGGTTTACCGACCTTGGGGTGTGGGTGGTCCAGGGACTGCCGGTGCCCAACTATGGGGTGCAGTGGCTCTACTGCCTCATCGGGGGTGGTGCTGGTGGCCGTTGGGGTGGCCCTGGAGGTCATCGCTGGGGTGGTCACCTTGGCAGGGGAGGGGTTCATCCTGGCGGTGTGCCAGGTGACGGCCATCCCCTTTGGCAACATGAAGGTGGGGTTTGACCTGACCCTGGTGGCCATCTCTGTGGTGCTGTCCCTGGGCTTTCTCCATGGGCTCTATGGGGTCCGGGAAGGGACGGTGGCGGCAGCTGGTCCTGGTGGGGCTTACCGCCAAGAAGCTTCAGCCCCCTGCTCCAGCGCCGCCTGGAAAAGGTCTTGTCGTAACGCTGGCCAGCAGGGCAGGGACCTGCTCTGCAATCTGGGGAAAGGGAAGGAACGGTGCCGGGGAACGGTATGGGCCCCCAGGGCCTTTTCCATCCATACCATGTGATACCACCGGTCAAATTTATATCCCACCTGATGAAACTGCCCCACCAAAGTGTACCCCATCCGCTGGTGAAAGCGGACGCTGGCCTGGGTGAGGGTGGCGTCCTCCGTTTGGGGAAGGGCGATGCAGGCATTGCAGTTGAGGACGTTTTGGGCGGCCAGCACCCGTTCCAAGGCCCCGTAGAGCTGGGGCCCCAGGCCGTTGCCTCGCTGATCCTGGCGGAGGTAGATGGTGCTCTCTGCGGCCCACTGATAGGCTGCCCGGACATGGAAGGGGGCGGCGTAGGCATAGCCCAACAGTTCCCCTGCCTGCTCTGCCACCAGATAGGGGTGGGTGCGCAGGGTGGCTTCCACCCGACGGGTAAATTCCGGAAGGGTGGGCACATCGTACTCAAAGGTGATGGCGGTGTCTGCGGCAGCACATAGGGGCGGTAAATGGCCAGCAAGGCAGCCGCATCCTCTGGGGTAGCGGGGCGAAGGTGGAAGGATGGCATGGGACAGGACCTCCTGGGGGAAATGTTCTGCGGGTATCTTACCACGGGAGGGGAATCTAGCAACGGCAAAAAAGTTTCCCTTGGGGCTTGACAAGGCCTGCAAGGGGTGCTATACTCTCTTGCATAAACTGAGGAACGGAAAGAGTACACAGGATCTCGCCCTTTTTCAGCGAGCCGCGGACAGTGCAAGCGCGGCAGGAGCGGCCCGGTGGAATGGTCCCGGGAGGGCAAGCCCAACGAGCAGATGCTCTAGTAGGGAGACGGGTCAGGCACGCCGTTACCATGTGCCGGCACTTGTTGGAGTGTTGAGTGGGCGCCGATGGCGCCAAGCCGGGTGGCACCGCAGAAGTTTTTTCCGCTTTTGTCCCTGCAAAACAAGCATGGGACAGGAGCGTTTTTGTTTTTGTCCCGAACAATCCCAGAAAGGAGTCTATGACCATGGCGCAAAGAAAGAAAGAGATCCCCTATAAGATTTACCTGGAAGAGAGCGAGATGCCCCAGGCATGGTACAATGTCCGGGCCGATATGAAGAACAAGCCTGCCCCCTCCTCAACCCTGCCACCGGCCAGCCCATGACTGCCCAAGAGCTGGAGCACGTGTTCTGCAAGGAGCTCGTGAAGCAGGAGCTGGACAACGACAACGCTTACATCCCCATCCCCCAGGAGATTCGGGACTTTTACAAGATGTACCGCCCCTCCCCTGGTCCGGGCCTACTGCCTGGAAGAGAAGCCCAGACCCCGGCTAAGATTTACTACAAGTTTGAGGGGAACAACACCTCCGGTTCCCACAAGCTCAACTCCGCCATCGCCCAGGCCTACTATGCCAAGAAGCAGGGCCTGAAAGGGGTGACCACCGAGACTGGAGCCGGCCAGTGGGGGCACCGCCCCTGTCCATGGCCTGTGCCTACCTGGGTCTGGACTGCCAGGTGTACATGGTCAAGGTCAGCTATGAGCAAAAAACCCTTCCGGCGGGAGGTCATGCGCACCTATGGCGCTTCCGTCACTGCCTCCCCTCGGAGACCACCGCTGTGGGCCGGAAGATCTTAGAGGCCCACCCCGGCACCAGCGGCTCTCCCTGGGCTGTGCCATCTCCGAGGCCGTGGAGGCTGCCACCAGCCAGGAGGGGGTACCGCTATGTGTTAGGGTCCGTCCTCAACCAGGTTCTCCTCCACCAGAGCGTCATCGGGCTGGAGACCAAGGCCGCTATGGACAAGTACGGCATCCAGGCGGACATCATCATCGGCTGTGCCGGAGGCGGGTCCAACGTGGGTGGCCTGATCTCCCCCCTTCGTGGGCCAGATGCTCCGGGGCGAGGCCAACTACCGGTTCATCGCCGTGGAGCCTGCCTCCTGCCCCAGTTTCACCCGCGGTAAGTTTGCCTACGACTTCTGCGATACCGGCAAGGTGTGCCCCTGGCCAAAATGTATACCTTGGGCTCCGGCTTCATCCCTCTCCCAACCACGCCGGCGGTCTGCGGTATCACGGCATGAGCCCGGTGGTCAGCCAGTTCTACCACGACGGCCTCATTGAGGCCACCAGCGTGGAGCAGACCAAGGTCTTCGAGGCTGCCGAGCAGTTTGCCCGGATCGAGGGTATCCTCCCCGCTCCCGAGTCCAGCCACGCCATCCGGGTAGCCATTGACGAGGCCATGAAGTGCAAGGAAACCGGCGAGGCAAAAACCATTGTCTTCGGTCTCACCGGCACCGGCTACTTCGACATGACCGCCTATCAGGCGTTCCACAACGGCAAGATGACGGACTATATCCCCACCGACGCCGACCTGAGCAGGGCTTTGCTGGCCTGCCCAAGGTGAACGAACCCCTGAAACAGAACCAACAGAAAGCGCCCCGACCGGGTTTCCGGTCGGGGCGCTCTTTTTTACATGGTAAGGTGTGATGGGAAAGACTTCGGGAGAACGACGATGGGACAGGGAAATCCCTTCCCCCATTGGGTGGACATCATCCAGCGGGACTGCCGTCGCCTGGGAGAGGCTCCCGCTTACATGGGCAAAGAGGGAAGGTGAGAGTACCCCCATCTCGTCGTTGCGGGTGTACCACAGGGAGGAGAGGGGCGCGACCTCTACGCCTGCCTGCCCTCTGGGCGGCCTGCTGAAAGACGTTGGAAAGTTCCCCGCCATCCAAAAGGGAAGCGCAGGCGGTGACGTAGGCGTCATCGGCGAAGCGCACGGAGACCTGGGCCTCTCCGGCGGCCATGGCCCGCCGCAGGGTGGAGACCAGGGCGGTGGCGTCATAGGAGGGGAAGTACAGCCCGCCGCGGACAAAGTAATTGTTGGTGTTGGCCGTGCAGTCGGGCACGGGGACGGTGCTGTCGATGGTGTGGGTGCGGGTGAGGTCATCGGAGGTCAGGCCGAAGTACTCATAGGCGGGGCCCTGGCTCTCGTCCCCGCCGGTGAAGACGGGGTCGCCCCAGGTGGGGTCAATCCAGCAGGGGGTGCCGTCCAGCCAAGCTAGGTTCCAGGCGTGGATTCCCCCCCCGGCCTGGCCGGTGATGTAGGCCACGTCGATCCCCAGCCGCAGGAGAAGGTATTGGTAGGTTTTGGCATAGCACCCACACAGTCCCGCGCCGTTTACCATGATGTTTACGATGGAGTTACTGTCCACCATCTGGTAGTCCGCGTGGTTGATGAGGTAGGTATACACCCCCAAGGCCTGGTCATACTCCGAGGCGCTCCGATCGATGGTGGCCAGGCAGTCTGCCGTCCACTGGTCAATCTGGGTTTGGGTGGCCTCCCGCTGGGCTGCGTCCATGGTGTATACCGGCTGGTAGGAGGCCTCCCAGGGCTTTCCCGGCCAGAAGGGTGGTCTCAATCTGCCCGGTGCCGGAGAACCAGAAGAGCTCCGGGTAATCCCGGTCGATGGCGGTGACCACCTTCTGGATCATGGCGGTGTCTGGATAGAGGTCTGTGATCTCCGTCTCCTGGTTTTGCAGGGCGGGGAGGATCTGGTCGTAGAGGTAGCGCTCCTGGCCGGAGAGGGTGGATTTGGTGTATCGGAACCCGTCCTGGGTGCCGGTGTAATCGGCAGGGGTTCTGGGATCGTGCCTCCGTTGGCCAGGCGGTCCAGGGAGAATTGGCGGCCAGACAGGAGGACAGCCCCAGACACAGGGCTAGAAGCAGGGAAAGGGCACGTCGCAAGGGCCTCACCCCTTCCGGGCCAAACAGGCCAGCACCGCCCGGACGATGGCGGCAAAGATCCAGGCCGTACCGGGCCATGAGGGCCGTCGGGGGCCGCTCTCCCCAAAGGTGTCCTGGACGGCCACGGCCTCCATGGGCACCGGGCAGGTGCGGCCAGCAGCTCCGACACCGCACCGAAGAGACCGCCGGCCACCTGATGCTCCTCGGCGGTGACCACTGCGCCGCACCGGCGGGCGGCCTCGGTAACCCGCCTCGGCATCTAGGGGCTTGATGGTGTGCAGGTCGGTGACTTGGAGGAGATGCCCTGGGCGGCCAGCTCCTCTGCCGCCAGCAGGGCCTCGTACACCAGGGCGCCGCAGGCAAAGACGGCGCAGTCCTGCCCCTCCCGCACTGGCCGGGCCTTGCCGATGGCAAAGGGGTGGTCCGGTCCGTGATCACCGGCACGGCTTCCCGTCCGAAACGGAGGTAGACCGGCCTGGGTGGTCGGCGGCGTTCAGGACGGCCTTCCGGGTCTCCTCGCTGTCGCAGGGGGCCACCACGGTCATCCGGGGCAGGACCCGGGCCAGGGCCAGGTCCTCTAGGGCCTGGTGGGTGGCTCCATCGGGGGCCACAGAGATCCCCCGCATGGGCACCGCCGAAGATCACATGGAGGTCGTTGTAACACACCGTGGTGCGGATCTGGTCAAAGGCCCGGCCGGAGAGAAAGACGCCGTAGGTGGACACGAAGGGCACCTGCCCCCCCAGAGCCAGCCCTGCGGCGGTGCCCACCAGGTCTTGTTCGCTGATGCCTACATTATAAAAATGATCGGGGTACCGGTCATGGACCCAGTTGGTGCGGGTGGAGGCGGACACATCGGCGTCCAGCACCACCACGTCCTCCCGGGCGGCGCACAGGTCCAGCAGGCCCTGGCCGTACCCGTCCCGCTGGGGGATATGGTTGACTTGGTTAAGCTTCATGGGGCGTGCCTCCTTTCCGTGAGTTCTGCCAGGGCAGCGGCCAGTTCCTGGTCATTGGGCGCCTTGCCGTGCCAGGCGGCTTGGCCCCCATGAAGGGAGACCCCCCTTGCCCTTTACCGTGTGGGCGATGAGGACGGTGGGCCGCCCCTGGGTGGCCGCGGCGATGCGGAAGGCGTCCCGCAGGGCGACCCAGGCTGTGGCCGTCTACGTCCAACACCTCCCAGCCAAAGGCGGCAAACTTGGCCCCGAGGGGTTCCACGTCCATGATGTCCTTGGTGGGGCCGTCCAGCTGGACGCCGTTGTCATCCACCACGGCGCAGACGTTGTCCAGGAGAACTGGGCGGCGGTCATGGCGGCCTCCCCCAGATCTGGCCCTCCTGCACCTCCCCGTCCCCTAAGAGGCAGTAGGTGCGGTAGGACCGCCCGGTCCGCCGGGCGGCCAGAGCCAGGCATTGGCGACGGACAACCCCTGGCCCAGGGAGCCGGAGGAGCAGTCCAGCCCCGGCAGCTTTTCCCGGTGGGGGTGGCCCTGGAGGAGTCCAACTGCCGCAGAGTGGGCAGGAGGGGCGGGATCAAAGAAGCCCCGCCGGGCCAGGGGCGCTGTAAAGCACCGGGGCGGCGTGGCCCTTGGAGAGGAGGAACCGGTCCCGGTTTGGGTCCTCCGGCTGGGCGGGGTCCAGGTGCATTTGATCGAAATAGAGGGTCACCAGGATTTCTACCGCTGAAAGGGACCCGCCTGGATGGCCGGACCCAGCGGCATGGGTCATGGTGAGAATGTCCCGCCGGACCTGACGGCAGAGGGCGGGGAGATCGTAGGACATGAAAAAACCTCCTGTCTTGGGAAAGATGACGGATTTCTAGTAAGAAAAAGGTATCATAGTAGGGGAGAAATGTCAATCAGGAAGGGGAGATCCTCTTGGAAAGCTAATACCCCTATGGTATCTTGCACCGGTGCCGTAGGGGACTTACAGGGCGGCGCACGACTTGACAAACTGCCCTGCTTGCTGGATAATAACAAGAAAAGAGTTCCTTGAAGGGACAGGAGGTGCGCACCGTGAGGCAATGTATGGACGCAGATAACCTGCACCGGCGGCTGAAAAAGATCATCGGCCAGGTGCAGGCCATCGACCGCATGATCGACGAAGATGTGCCTTGCGAGGACATCCTCGCCCAGATCAACGCCGCCAAGTCGGCTCTTCACAAGGCCGGACAGGTGGTACTGGAGGGGCACATCAAGCACTGCGTCCGGGACGGAATCGAGCACGGTGACGCCGATCAGACCATCGCCAGCTTTACCAAGGCGGTGGAGCGGTTTGCGAATATGAATTGACCACAAACAGCGTGAAGACCGGCTGGAACCTTTCCCGCCGGTTTCTTGTTTCATCTTGACAAGGTATACCCCTATGGGTATAATGGAAATACCCTAGGGGTATCCATCCGCTGGATCCCCCTCTTCTACAGAGAAAAGGAGGAAACTATGGAGCGTTTAGAAGCGTTTTTGTGAGTGGGGCGGGACCAAGAAGGACATCACCTTCCTGGTCCTCGGCGGCGTGTCTCTCTTGTGCAGCATTTTTTTGGGGGAAATCTGCCGGTGGATCCGGCTTGGGTTGCCATCCTCCTCTGCGGAGTGCCGATCCTGCTGGAGGCCATCATGGCCTGGTGACGGCCTTTGACATCAAGGCGGATGTCCTAGTGTCCATGGCATTGGTGGCCTCCGTGGTCATCGGAGAGGACTTTGCCGCCGGTGAGGTGGCCTTCATCATGCAGCTGGGCGCCCTGCTGGAGGAACGCACCGTGGCCAAGGCCCGGGCGGGCATCGAGAGCTGGTGCACCTCACCCCCCGCACCGCTCCCGGGTGATGACGGCCGAGGGAGAGAGGTTATCCCCGCGGAGGACGTCCAGGTGGGGACCAGCTGCGGGTCCTCCCCGGAGAGACCATCCCGGTGGACGGGGTGATTCTCCAAGGCCAGACCTCCATCGACCAGTCGGTCATGACCGGCGAGTCCCTGCCCGTGGACAAGGGGGAGGGGGGACGAGGTGGCCAGCGGCACACCGTGAACCAGTTTGGGGCCTTTACCATGGAGGCCACCAAGGTGGGCGAGGACAGCTCCCTGCAGCGCATGATCCGCCTCGTGCAGTCCGCCGACGCGGGCAAGGCCCGCATCGTGAGCCTGGCCGACCGCTGGGCCACCTGGATCGTGGTCATCGCCCTAGCCTCTGCTCGGGATCACCTGGCTCATCACCGGGGAGATCATCCGGGCGGTCACCATCCTGGTCGTGTTTTGCCCCTGCGCGCTGGTGCTGGCCACGCCCACCGCCATCATGGCCGCCATCGGCAATGCCACCCGCCACGGCTTCCTGGTACGGGAGGGGATGCCCTGGAGCGCCTGTCCCAGGTGACCAAGGTGACCTTTGACAAGACCGGGACCCTGACCTACGGGACCCCCCCAGGTGGTGGCCGTGGTCCCTTGGACGGCGCCACCAGCAAGGAAACCCTCTATGCCCAGGTGGCCTGTGCGGAGGCTCTGTCAGAGCACCCCCTGGGCAAGGCGGTGGTCCGGTGCTTCCGGGAGGAGGGGGAGGCCAGATTCCCCCCGAGAGGACTTCCAGATGCTTCCCGGTCGTGGGGTTCAAGTGACCTGCCAGGGCCGCCAGGTGGCGGCGGGAAACCCCAAACTGCTGGCGGAGCTGTGCATCCACCTGCCCACCCAGGCCCAGACGGCGGCAGACCGGTGGCTCCAGGAGGGGTGCACCGTCATCTACTGCGGGTGGACGGGCGGCTGGCCGGGTTCCTGGCCCTGTCGGACACCCTCCGGCCCCAGGCGGCCCAGACCATCCGGCGGACCCAGGCGGCGGGGGGTGGAGCCCGTCCTCCTCACCGGGGACAACGCCAACGCCGCCCAGCACATCGCCGGCCAGCTGGGCATCCCAGAAGTGCAGTGGGGCTGCCTGCCGGAGGATAAGCTGGCTTACATCGACGCCAGCCAGCAGAACGGCCAGCCGGTCTGCATGATCGGCGACGGCGTCAATGACGCGCCGGCCCTGAAACGAGCGGACGTGGGCATCGCCATGGGCGGCGTGGGGAGCGATATCGCCGTGGACGCCGCCGACATCGCGCTGGTCAACGATGAGATCCGGGAGCTTCCCCACCTGCTCCGCCTGGCCCGGCGAATGATGTTCACCATCAAGTGTAACCTTACCTTCTCCATGGCCTTGAACTTTGCGGCCATCGTCCTGGCCATTTTGGGGATCCTAAACCCCGTGGTGGGGGCCCTGGTTCACAACGCCGGGTCTGTGGTGGTGATCATCAACGCCGCCTTCCTCCTCCAGTGGAAGGAGCGCTCCCACAAAGAGGGGCAGTGATACTTTGGCGGTCCGACGGGGGGATGGAAAGGCGCTCGTTTGACGGACTATGAGACAGAAAGAGGAAAAGCGCACCCCATCGGGGTGCGCTTTTTGCCATGCAGAGGGCAGGTTAAGCCTCCACCTCTCGAATGAGATTGACCATCTCCACGGCGCTGAGGGCGCAGTCATAGCCCTTGTTGCCCGCCTTGGTGCCGGCCCGCTCGATGGCCTGCTCGATGTTGTCGGTGGTGAGAACGCCGAAGAGCACCGGGACCTGACTCTGGAGGGAGACCTGGGCGATGCCCTTGGACACCTCGTTGCACACGTAGTCATAGTGGCTGGTGCTGCCCCGGATCACGGCGCCCAGGGCGATGACCGCGTCATACTTGCCGCTCTGGGCCATCTTGGCGGCGATGACGGGGATCTCAAAGGCCCCGGGGACCCAGGCCAAGGAGATGTCCTCCTCCTGGACCCCATGGCGGGTGAGGCCATCCATGGCGCCGCCGATGAGCTTGGAGGTGATGAACTCGTTGAACCGGGCAGCCACAAGGGCGACCTTCATGTTTTTGTGCGACCAGGTTTCCTTCAAAGGTTTTTTCATGGCAGTATGTCTCCTTTATTCTAATACTCTGTGGGGTTTGGAACTTAGTAGTTGAGGATGTGCCCCATCTTCTTCTGCTTGGTCTGGAGGTAGAAGAGGTCGTGGGGGGTGGCGGCGATCTGGATGGGGACCCGCTCCTTGATGGCCATGCCGAAGTCGGAGAGCTGATAGATCTTGTCCGGGTTGTTGGTGAGAAGCCGCAGGTCCTGACGCCAAGTCCCGGAGGATCTGGGCCCCGATCCAATACTCCCGCTGGTCGGCGGCAAAGCCCAGGGCCAGGTTGGCGTCCACGGTGTCCAGGCCCTCCTCCTGAAGAGCATAGGCCTTCAGCTTGTTGATAAGGCCGATGCCCCGGCCCTCCTGGCGCATGTACAGCAGGATGCCCCGGCCCTCCTTTTCGATCTGGGTCAGGGCGGCGGAGAGCTGCTGGCCGCAGTCGCAGCGCAGGGGAGCCGAAGGTGTCCCCGGTGAGGCACTCGGAGTGGACCCGGCAGAGCAGATCCTGCCGTCCCCCCAATGTCCCCTTTCACCAGGGCCACGTGGTGCTGGCCGTTGAGTTTGTTGACGTAGCCGTAGGCCATGAAGTCCCCGTATTTGGTGGGCATCTTGGTGACAGTGACCCGGTCCACCAGCACTTCATGGCGCTTGCGGTAGTTCTGCAGGTCCCGGATGGTGATGAATTTGAGGCCCCATTCCTTGGACTTCTCCTGGAGTTCCGGGGCCCGCATCATGGTGCCGTCGTCCCGCATGATCTCACAGCAGAGGCCCACCTCCTTCAGGCCGGCCAGGCGCATCAGGTCCACCGTGGCCTCTGTGTGGCCGTTGCGCACCAGCACGCCGTTGGGCTTGGCCAGCAGGGGAACATGTGGCCCGGGCGGCGGAAGTCCTCGGGCTTGGCCTCCGGGTCCACGCACTTCATGGCAGTGATGGACCGCTCGGCGGCGGAGATGCCGGTGGTGGTGGACACGTGGTCGATAGATACGGTAAAGGCCGTGCCGTGGTTGTCGGTGTTGCTGGAGACCATCTGTGGAACTGGAGCTTACGGATATAGTCTGCCGACATGGGCATGCAGATGAGCCCCTTGGCATGCGTGGCCATAAAATTCACGTTTTCTGTGGTGGCAAACTGGGCGGCACAGATAAAGTCGCCCTCATTTTCCCGATCCGGGTCGTCGGTGCAGAGGATCATGCGGCCCTGCCGCAGGTCCCCCAGGGCCTCTTCGATGGTGTTGTACTGAAACATGGAAGGCTCCCTTTCCTGGCTCAAAGGCCATAGCGAGTTAAGAATTCTTTGGTGATACCGGAGGCGGGCGCGGGGGACTCCTGAGGGGGAGAGGAGTTTTTCCACGTATTTTCCGATGATGTCCGTTTCTAGGTTGACAAGGTCTCCCACCTTCCGGTCGGCCAGCACGGTGACGGACACGGTGTGGGGGATGGCGGAGATGGCGAAGGACTGGCGGTCCACCTTGGCCACGGTGAGGCTGATGCCGTCGATGGTGATGGAGCCCTTTCTCCACCACGTACCGGAGAATCTCCGGCCCGGCGGCGATGGTGTACCAGATGGCATTGTCATCCCGGGTGATCTGGCGCACGGTGCCCACCCCGTCCATGGGGCCGGCCACGATGTGCCCGCCGAAGCGCCCGTTGGCCGCCATGGCCCGCTCCAGATTCACCCGGCTGCCCGGGCCTAAGCCGGCCAGGGCGGAGCGGTCCAGAGTCTCGTGCATGACGTCGGCGGTGAAGCCGGTGGGGGAGTAGGATGGTGGCGGTGAGGCAGACGCCGTTGACGGCGATGCTGTCCCCGAAATGGATATCCTCCAGAACAACTTTGGCTTGATCTCCAGCACGGCACTGTGGGGGCCTTTTGCGGATGGCCTTCAAGGTGCCCATTTCTTCCACGATGCCGGTAAACATCAGCCAATCACCTCACTTTCCAGCAGAATGTCCTCCCCAGCCGGGTGAGGGTGGGCGGGGGCCAGGCGGAGCGCCTGGTCCGGGTGGGGAACCCCTGGCCGCCCACGGGGACTTTGCCCCCTGGCCCCTAGAATCTTGGGGGCCAGATAGGCCTGCACCTTGTTCACGATGCCTGCCTGGACCGCTGACCAGTGAAGGGCGGCGCCCCCTTCCCAGCAGGACGCTGTCTACCTCCATCTCCCCAGCCGCTCCAACAAGGCGGGCAAACTGACGTGCCCTTGGGCAGAGGGGAGGGAGAGGATCTGACAGCCCTTCTCCACATAGGGGCCAGGAGCTGGTGCTGGGTGACGCAGGTGGCCAGGCAGGTGGGCACCTGGGCGGGCGGTGGCCACCACTTGGGCGGTGAGGGGGTGCGCAGGTGGGTGTCGCAGACGATCCGCACGGGGGTTGCGGCCGCCGGGGATGCGGCAGGTGAGTTGGGGGTCATCGGCGAGCACCGTGTCCACCCCCACCAGGATGGACCGGAACCGGTTCCGCTGGGTGGGACGTGGCGGCGGGCCTCCTCCCCCGTCACCCACTGGGAGGCCCCCGGTGTAGGCGGCGATCTTGCCGTCCAGAGTCATGGCGTATTTCATGACCACATAGGGCTTTCCTGTCTGGATGTAGTGAAAGAACACCTCGTTGAGGGCCCTGCACTGGGCCTCCAGTACGTGCTCGGTCACCTGGACCCCGTGGGCCGGAGGATAGCCAGCCCTTTCCCCCGCCACCTTGGGGTTGGGGTCCCCAGACCCCACCACCACCCGGGCGATGCCGGCTTCCAGAATGGCCTCGGTACAAGGGGGCTGGCGGCCCTGGTGGCGCAGGGCTCGAGCGTGACGTACATCGTCGCCCCGGCGGGGTCCTGGGTGCAGGCGGCCAGGGCAGCCCGCTCGGCGTGGAGGTCGCCGCACCGGGCGTGATAGCCCTGGCCGATGACCTGGCCGTCCTTGACGATGACAGCCCCCACCATGGGGTTGGGGCTGGTCCACCCGGCGCCTTTCTGGGCCAGGGAGAGCCTGGGCCATATATTCTTGGTCGGTCATAGTGACACCTCACAATGCAAAAAGCGCTCTGAAGCAAACCTTCAGAGCGCGTCAAACAAGCACAGGTATCCCGTGTCTTTTCCCATGAAAAAACTCTGGAATGATACCATCCCAGAGCATACTTCCACGGAAAATAGACGCGGGGATCCCGCGTACTGTTTACCCATCTTCTTCCATCCAGACTATACTGTCGGTTTTGGAATTGCACCAAATCGTACGCTTTCGCGTTCGCGGACTATACCGCCGGTCGGGAATTACACCCTGCCCTGAAGATCGCTGTTTTGTTGTCTGCTAACAGGCTACTCCGGAAAAAAGGGTGTTGTCAAGAGGGAAACGGGGAAATGGAAAAAAGTTAATCAAAAAATCACAAGAATTTGCAGTCCATTCCTGTCAAAAAACTTCAAATCATACAAAATGGAGGGAATGTCTTCCCTCCTGCGATGCCTGTGCGGCGATGGTAACTCTCGGCCGCAAAGGTTCTGCTCCAACGAAAAACACGCCTTGAGGGCCCACAACCACCCGATGCTCTGCTCTGCGGCAGGGCAGGTTTCCCCCCTGCGAGGAGGTGCATGTCGGGCTGCGGGAATGGATAGAAAAAGCGGCCCTTTCCAAAGGGAGAGGAAAGCGCCGCAGGGAAGCGGACCGCTGCCCAAGGCAGCGGAGGAGGAGGACGTGGCAGAGGGCAGGTGCGCCTGTGGTTCAGGAAGACAGAAAGAGAAGCGTAAAGAGACTGCCGCACCTGCCGTGCCACGGAATGTCCGCTTGTTCCAAAGAACACCTCCATTGTAGGGGAATAGAGGAGGGAAAGTCAATGGACGGGTCGAAAAAGGCGACGAAAAAGAAGGGCAATTGCCTATTGAGATTGTGAGAATTAAACCAGGGGAGAGACCTCTCCCATACCCACCTGGCCGAAGCCCCTTTGGCCGGGCCTTTCTGGGGAGGGGGCAGGGGACAGAAATTATGAAAAGCTGTTGTTTACTTTTGGTTTGAACTATAGTAGAATAAACCCAAGAAATGGTCCCCCGCTGGGGGCAGGCAGGCCTGCGGATCCCGTGGGCCGGGGAGGTAGTTATGGAACAACCAAAAGTATCAGCGGGTCCTGCTGAAACTCAGCGGGGAGGCCCTGGCTGGCCCGGCCGGGCGGGGGATTGATTTTCCCTTTGTCCGCCAAGTGTGCCAGGTGGTGAAAGACTGCGTCGACCGTGGGGTCCAGGTGGGCCTGGTAGTGGGCGGCGGCAACTACTGGCGTGGCGTGAAGGACGGGGCGGCCAGATGGAGCGCTCTCGCGCTGACCAGATGGGCATGCTGGCCACTGTGATGAACAGCCTGGCCCTCCAGGATGTGCTGGAGCAGGTGGGGCAGCCTGCCCGGGTGCTCACCTCCATCCCCATGGGCCCGGTGGGGAGATCCTCTCCCGCCCCGCGCAGACCGGTACCTCCGGGCGGGGAAGTGGTGATCTTTGCCGGGGGTACCGGCAACCCCTACTTTTCCACCGACACGGCCGCCGTCCTCCGGGCGGCGGAAATCCAGGCGGATATGATCCTGCTGGCCAAGAACATCGACGGTGTCTACAGCGCCGACCCCAAGAAGGGACCCCGGCGCCGTGAAGTACGACGCCATCTCCTATGACCAGGTTCTGGCCGACCACCTGCAGGTGATGGATCTGACCGCCACGTCCCTGGCTATGGAGAACCACATTCCCGTGATGATCTTCGCCCTGGCGGATCCTCAAAACATCCTCCGGGCGGTGATGGGAGAGAGAATTGGAACCATTGTAGAGGAGGAAACAAAGTCATGAAGGAAATGAACCAACCCTATGACGCGAAGATGCAGAAGACCATCGAAGTGGTGATGAGCGACTTTGCCGGCGTCCGGGCCGGCCGGGCCAACGCCGGGGTGCTGGACAAGATCACCGTGGAGTACTACGGCACCGAAACCCCCATCCACCAGGTGGCCTCCATCTCCACCCCCCTGACCCCCGTACCCTGGTGATCCAGCCCTGGGACGGCACCCTGCTCAAGGCCGTGGAGAAGGCCCTGCTGGCCTCTGACCTGGGCATCAACCCCAGAACGACGGCAAGGTGATCCGCCTGATCTTCCTCAGCTCACCGAGGAACGCCGTAAGGATCTGACCAAGCAGGTGAAGAAGTACGGCGAGAGCGGCAAGATCGCCATCCGCAACATCCGCCGGGATGCCATGGAAAAGTTCAAGGCCATGAAGAAAAAGTCCGAGATCACCGAGGACGACCTGAAGGAGCTAGAGGACGACCTCCAGAACCTGACCGACAAGCGCTGCAAGGACATTGACGACCTCACCGCCAAGAAGGAAGCCGAGCTCATGGCGGTGTAACGTCCCCATGGCTTTTTGGAATCGAAAGAAGCCGGACGTGCCGGCGCCGGGGAGGGGTTGGACCGTACCCAGCCGCCGCAAAAGACGTGGGCATCATCATGGACGGCAACGGCCGGTGGGCCAAAAAAGCGAGGCCTGCCCCTGTACCGCCGGCCACAGCGCCGGCGCGGAGACCTTCCGCACCATCGCCTATTACTGCCGGGACATTGGCATTCCCCTACCTGACGGTGTATGCCTTCTCCACCGAGAACTGGAAGCGCCCGGTGGAGGAAGTGGCCACCATCATGGACCTCTTTGCACAAGTACCTGTTGGAGGTGCTGGAAAAGATGGAGCGGGACGGGTTCCGAGTGCACTTTTTTGGAAATCTGGAGCCTTTGCCCCCTGCCCTGCAGGACCTGTGTCTCCGGGCGGAGGAGACGGCCGCCTCCCTCTCCGGCAAGCGGCACCAGGTGAACATCTGCCTCAACTACGGCGGCCGGGACGAGATTCTCCGGGCAGCCCAAGCCTGGGGGCGGGACCTGCTGGCCGGCCGGCAGACGGTGGAGGACCTCACCGACGAGGCCTTCTCCCGCTACTTGGACAGCCGGGGGATGCCGGATCCTGATCTCATCATTCGCCCCAGCGGGGAACTGCGGCTGTCCAACTTCTTAACGTGGCAGTCAGCTTACGCGGAGTTTTATTTTACCGATGTGCTCTGGCCCGATTTTACCCCCAGGTCCTGGACGAGGCCTTGGCGGAGTTTCAGCGGCGCCAGCGCCGGTTTGGAGGCGTATAACCGTGAGAAATCGTATTTTGGTGGCCTGTGTGGGTGTGCCTGTGATCCTAGTGGTTCTGTTCGTCCTGCCGGAGGCCTTTACCCCTGCCCTCATCGCCGTGCTGTCGGTGATTGGGACCTATGAGGCCCCTCCATGCCATCGGCATGAACCACCCCCGCATCGCCCTGTACACCGCCCTGGTGGCCCTAGCCATTCCCTTCTGGGTTTACTTTGGGGAACCCAGGCAATGGGGCCCTGCTGGTGCCGCTGGTCTACCTGGTGCTGGTCTTTGCGGGAGGCCTTTGCCAGCCGCCTGCGGGTGAAGATTGACCGGGTGGGGCGGGCTTCTTCTTCGCCTTCATCATCTCCTACTGCCTGTCCTCTGTGGTGCGGGTGGGGAACCTGGAGCTGCGGGACAGCTATGTGTTCCTCCCCATCCTCCTGCCCTTCGTGGTGGATGCAGGGGCCATGTTTGTGGGGATGCTCCTGGGCAAGCACCCCTTCGCCCCTGTCCTCTCCCCAAGAAAACGGTGGAGGGCTCTGTGGGCGGCCTCATCGTCGGGGTGGGCATTACCCTGCTTTACGGCCTGGTGTTCCACTTTATCACCGACGTGGAGGTCAACTACTACTTCCTGGCGGTGTATGGCATTCTGGGCAGTGTCATCACCGAGGTGGGGGACCTGGCCTTCTCCTACGTGAAGCGCAACCGGAAGATCAAGGACTTCGGCCACATCCTCCCGGGCCACGGAGGGTGCTGGACCGGTTTGACAGTGTGATCTTCTGCGCCCCCTCATTGAACTGCTGATCCAGTGGCTGCCCGCCTTCAGCAAGGGGGCCGGCGCATGAGATCCCTTGCCATCCTGGGCTCCACAGGGTCCATCGGCACCCAGACCTTGGAGGTGGCGGCATCCTGCGGCCACCGGGTGCTGGCCCTGACGGCCCACCATAACATCGACCTGCTGGAGCGGCAGGCCCGACCTTTCATCCTATCCTGGCGCGGGCGGCGGATCCAACCGCCGCCGCCGCTTTGGCGTCCCGGCTGGCAGACACGGACATTCAGGTCCTGGCGGGGAGGAGGGGGTTCTGGCCGCAGCCCAGCTGCCCCAGGCGGACACGGCGGTGACCGCCCTGGTGGGCATCGCCGGCCTGGCCCCCACCCTGGCAGCCATCGACACCGGCAAGCGCATTGCCCTGGCCAACAAGGAGACCTTGGTGTGCGCCGGGCCCTTGGTGATGGCCCGCGCCCGGGAGAAGGGGGCGGAGATCGTCCCCGTGGACTCGGAGCACTCGGCCATCTTCCAGAGTCTCCAGGGCAGCCACGGCCGGGAGCTGAAACGGATTTTGCTCACCGCCTCTGGGGGCCCCTTCTTTGGCTGGACCCGGGAGGCGTTGGAGAAGGTCACCCCGGACCGGGCCCTTCAACATCCCAACTGGTCCATGGGGGCGAAAGTGACCATCGACTCGGCCACCTTTGATGAACAAGGGGCTGGAACTGCTGGAGGCCATGTCCCTCTTTGCCGTTCCCCCCGGAGAAGATTCAAATTTTGATCCACCGGGAGAGCATACTCCACTCAGCGGTGGAATACTGTGACAACAGCGTGATCGCCCAGCTGGGCGCCCCGGATATGCGCCTGCCCATCCAGTATGCCCCTCTCCTGGCCGGACCGGGTGGCAGGTCCGGCGGAGGAACTGGACCTGTTTGCCGCAGGCCAGCTCACTTTCGCCAAGCCCGACCTGGACACCTTCCGTTGTCTGGCTCTGGCCATCCGCGCCGCCCAAGAGGGGGAACGGCCCCAGCCATCCTCAACGGGGCCAACGAAGTGGCCGTGGCCCGGTTCCTGGCCGGGGAGATCGGCTTCCTAGACATTCCCCGGTGGTGGCCCACGCTTTAGACACGGTACTCCGCCCGCCCCTCACCCTGGAAGGGGTGTACGCCGCCGACCAAGCAGCACGGCAGGCCGCAAAAGGGGGGGCATAATCTACCGGCCATGGAACCGGGGACTCTGCCGGTGTTGGTGGGCGGTATCCATTGATTCGTGGCAGGTTGGAATCTGCCACGTGGCCTCCCGGTTGGATGGCCCGCCTGTTGGCACTTGCTTGTTTTGGGGCGGGGCTGCGGCGGGCAACTGTTGCCCTGTTGCGGGGCTTGGTATGGTATGTACTTTGCTTTGAGGCGTTCTTTCGCAAAAATGCTTTTTAGAGTATTTTCCCGGAAAATGCGGTCCAAATCAGTCTTAGTATATCGAAACGAAGCATTTTGCAACCATTCCGATGCATACAAACGCCAAATCCAGCGAGTGGGAACGAGCGGCCTGGAAATCGGGTCCAGGGCAGAGCCCTGGTCTTTTTCTTCCGGCTTTCTTCCAAAGAAAGCCGGGCCCCCCGGGGCCGGGGGGCCCTCGGGCTTTGCGCCCCAAGGGGTACTGCCGAGGACACACCCGAAGGGTACGCCCTCCCGCGGCACAGGCACCCAGCCAGTGGCTGGGTGGCCCATAGATTCCTTGCTTTGAGGTGACCAACTATAGGAAGTCAAGTCATTTGCGAAGAAATTTTTAGTGACGAAAAAGGGCGCAGGAAACCAAGCCCTCCAAAGGAGGACGGAAAAAAAAAAAGAAGCATCTTAGTGGATCATGGTCGGATCATAACGGATATTTTTAGTTTGCAATGTGTAAATGACCCGCAGAAGTTTTTTGGCAACATGGGTCAATGCCACACGATGAGGTTTGCCCTCTGATCTTTTCTTGGCGTAATACGCGGCAAAAACTGGTTCATTGGAGATGAGAGGCAAGCAACAGTTCATGAGGGCGTACCGAAGCCTGGATGAGCCGTGTTTGACCATATGTCCGGTATACTCAGATTGCCCGGATTGAAAATAACCTGGTTCCAGACCTGCAAAGGCAAGCATTTTGGAAGGATTCTGAAATTTGCTGAAGTCTCCAAACTCAGAGAGAATCATGGCAAAGAGAGAGCTCTCCAACGCCGGGAATGGATAAACAGGGTGGATCGATTCCCCGAACACACTCTTTAATTTGAGCGTCCAATTCATCCACCTTGGAGTCCAACTGGGAATAAAGCTCCAGAAGGATATTCATCTGATCCAGGAGATAATCGCTTTGAGTTCCAACAGTGTTTTTTGCCAAGGCTTTGAGCTGGGTGAAATTACTCAGAGTGAATCTGCCACGGGAAAGTTTGCGCAGGGCTTCATAAGAGCGTGCGTTCATGTTGGCGATCCGTTCCGGTGTCTGGTAGTGTGCAAGGATGTACAGGGCTGTGACAGAAAACTTGTCTTTAAAGAAGGGTTTGAACTCAGGAAACAGTTTATCCAAGACGTTGGTAAGCTCCACCAGTTGTCTGCTGCGCTGACGAACCAAACTATTGCGAAATCTTGTGAGTGACTTTAGCTTATCCAAGTGGTAGAATGAGGACGGATAGGGCTTGTACTCTACCGTCATCACATACTGGGCGATGCTGAGCGCATCAATGGAGTCGGTTTTCGTATTTCTGAGGGATTTGCTGAACGAATCTGGAAACCAGAAGCGGATTGAACTCCATAAAGGCGAAGCCGTTGGATTCAAGGAACTGCTTCAGATTTTGCCCATAGTGGCCGGTAGATTCAAGCCCTATCTTCTTTTCACCTTCCAGACTGTCCAGCAGCGCCTTGAAATGCGAAAAGCCCTCCCGGTCATTGGAAAAAGACCATGAGGGCATAACGGTATCACAGAGTTCATCAATGATGGCGCAGTCGTGTTTGAACTTAGAGATGTCGATTCCTACAAAGTACATGGATTTCCTCCTTTGTTTAGATTAGCACTGCTGGTCTCCACAGATGGCTTGTCCATGTATTCACGCAAATAAAAACGTCAAGCGTTAACCAACTAATCACCAATACAGGCAAGCCACTGTGGTCTGAGTCACCTCAAAACAGTCTTGCTGTAAGAATATAGGTACAGATCCACAGTGCTTGACCTGATTATACTGCAGGTAGCTACTCCTGCTGTATAACCAATTTTCGAGGAAAGGAGAATTAATAAAACCACCCCTTTCGAGATGGTTTTATTATACGTGAAGCCTTTGGTTCTATACATCATCGTCGGCATCCTCCTCTTCGGACTACTCATTGCAGTCCATGAGGGCGGGCATTTCCTGGCGGCCAAACGCCTGGACGTTCAGGTCAATGAGTTCTCCATTGGCATGGGACCGGCCATTTTCTCCCGGCAAAGGGGGAAACCCTGTACTCCCTTCGGGCCTTCCCCATCGGGGGATACTGCGCCATGGAAGGGGAGGACGAGGACAGTAAGAATCCCCGGGCCTTCTCCCGAAAGGCCGCCTGGCGGAAGCTCATCATCCTGGCCGCCGGGTCGGTGATGAACTTTGTGGCGGGCTTTGTGCTGGTGGCCATCCTCTTTGGGGTGGCCGGCGCCTATACCGTGCCGGTGATCCGAGACTTTGCAGAGGGGTTTGCCTATGCCGGGGAAGATGGGCTGCGGCTGGGAGACCGGTTCCTGTCGATCAACGGCCATAAGGTTACCGTCTACTCCGATGTCTCCACCCAGTTTTCCGCGCCCAAGGGGGCACCATGGACCTGGTGGTGGAGCGCAACGGGGAGGCGGTTACCCTGGAAGACTTTCCCCTCCAGCCCCAGGAGTATGTGGTGGACGGCCAGACGGTGACCATGTACGGCATTTATTTCGCCACGGAAGAGGTTACCCCCTGGGTCTGCTGAAGCAGAGCTGGGACACCTGCTGGTACTTTTGCCAGAGCGGTGTGGTCCGGCCTGGTGATGCTGGTCACCGGCCAGGTGGGGCTGAATGACATGTCCGGCCCTGTGGGCATTGTCACCTACCTGGGCGAGGCAGGGGGCCAGGGGGCAAACATCGGGGCGGGCCTGCAGAACGTGTGCTACGTCATTGCCCTCATCGCGGTGAATCTGGCCATTATGAATTTGCTCCCCTGCCTGCCCTGGACGGGGGCCGAATTTTCCTGCTGGTGGTGGGAGAGGTGTGGTTCCTCTTTTTCGGGACAAAAACTCAACCCCAAGTACGAGGCGTGGATCCACGCCGTGGGATTTTTTCCTGCTTATTCTGTTGATGGTGCTTGTCACCTTCAGCGACATTTGGAAGTTGGTGGACTGACATGACGAAACAGATTTTGTTGGGCGGCCTGCCTGTAGGGGCGGAGCTCCGGTCTCCATCCAATCCATGACCAATACCCCCACCCAGGATGTGGAGGCCACTGTGGCCCAAATCCGCCGCCTGGTAGCGGCGGGCCGCCAGATCGTTCGAGTGGCGGTGCCCAATTTAGAGGCCGCCAAAGCGGTGGGGAAGATCAAGGAACAGATCGACCTGCCCCCTGGTGGCGGACATCCACTTCGACTACCGCCTGGCCCTGGAGTGCGTGGCGGCCGGGGCAGATAAGATCCGCATCAACCCCGGAAACATCGGAGGGGCGGACCGGGTGAAGGCCGTGGCCCAGGCCTGTGCCCGGCGGAACATCCCATCCGCATCGGGGTCAACGGGGCTCCCTGGAAAGCCCCTGTTGGAGAAGTACGGCGGGGTGACTCCCCAGGCCATGGTGGACTCCGCCTTTGGCCACATCGCCCTGCTCAACCGCTATGACTTTGACGATATCTGCGTCTCCCCCAAAGGCCTCCTCGGTGCCCATCACCATGGGGGCCTATACCCCTGATGCACCAGCAGTCGGACTACCCCCTCCACCTGGGAGTCACCGAGGCGGGCACCACTCACATGGGGACGCTGAAGTCCGCCGTGGGCATCGGCGGTCTGCTGGCCCTGGGGGTCGGGGGACACCATGCGGGTGTCCCTGTCCGCCGACCCGGTGGAGGAGGTCTATGCCGCCCGGGACATCCTCAAGGCCATCGGCCTGCGCAGGGATGGTCCGGAGCTGATCGCCTGCCCCACCTGCGGCCGGACAAAGATCGACCTCATCCCCTGGCCCAGGCGGTGGAGGAGCGGCTGAAAACCGTCACCAAGCCCATCACCGTGGCGGTGATGGGCTGCCCCCGTCAACGGCCCCGGAGAGGCCGCGGCCGCCGATGGGGCATCGCCGGAGGGAACGGGAAGGGCTCCTTTTCCGCCACGGGAAGGTGGTCAAGCAGGTGCCCCAGGAGGCCATGGTGGAGGAGCTGATGGCCCTCATTGAGACCTTGTGAGGGCAGGTCCTGGATGAGGATTGGCGCAGGTACAGACCTGCGACGTGGGTTTCCCGCCCGACTCCGGGCAGGGAGCCCGGCTTTCTCCGGAGAAAGCCGGAGGAAAGAAGCGCCGGGGCGTTGCCCCCTGGCCCCCTTCTTTATGGCCCGCTCGTTGCCACTCGCTCGTTTTGGCGGTTGTCTTTTGCATTGTTCCGGTCTTTGGGCTATTACGGAGCCCATCTACGTGCCCTGATTTGGGGACTTTCTTTCGGGAAATACTTTTGAGCATATTTTTCGGAAAATGCGTCCCAAATCAGTTTTAGCATACCAGAGGCAATAGCCCCTCGAACGCATCAGAGATAACTACCCCCAAACCCAGCGAGTGGGAACGAGCGGTCATAAAAAACAGGGGTCCAGGGCGGAGCCCCATGGCCTTTTCTCCCCATTTCTCGGGAGAAATGGGGACCCCCGCCGGGCAGGCGCCCCAAGAGTGGCTTCTGCGCCGTCTACCGGAAGGGTACATAGTACCATCGACCCCGCACAGCACGTTTTAGAAAGGAATCACCTATGCCAGAGAGAAACCTGCCTTTCTTTGAAATGTTTGCCAAATACCATCCCGCTCCTGCCCTGGCGGCCCAGCTGGAGACCTGGCTGGTCACCGGGGCGGTGATGGACAGCCATAGCCGGACCATCGAGGTGAAACTCCTCTGCACTGACCTGCCCGCCCCGGCCCTGTTGGACCAGGTGGGGCGGGAGGTGTCCCAAATCTACGGCCTGCGGGGGGTGACCTTCCGCCCCGCCTGCCCCCAGGCTCCGGCAGGGGCGGAGGAGCCCTTGCCCCCCCCACCGGGAGAGGAGGATGCCCCGCCGCCCCAGAGGATGCCGACGTCCCCCCATGGAGGAGGCTGTGCCGCCGGCTTGGGAGGCCCCCCGTCCCAGCGGTGGAGCCGGCCCCTGTCCTGAGGAACCGGCAGGTGGGGGGCGCCGCTCCGGAAGAGGACCTCTCCCAGCAGGAAAAACTCTTCCGCCAGACCGAGGCCATGCGGCGGCAGGCCATGAAGGCCGCCATGGCCGCCCACAAGGAGGCCCGGGCTTTTCCACCCAGCGGATCTATGGCACCCGGCAGATCAAAAAGGCCCCCAAGCCCATGAACACCCTAGAGCTGGACATGGGGGTGGTCACCGTCGAGGGGGACGTGTTCGCGGTGGAGCACCGGGAGTTGAAGAAGCGCAACGCCTGGGTCATCAGCTTTGACATCACCGACTACACCAGTTCCATCCGGGTCAGCAAGTTCATGCCGGGGGACGAGGGGACCCCCATCGTCAACAGGGGTGAAGGTGGGCATGCACCTGAAAATCTCCGGCCGGCTGAACCTCAACCGGTTTGACAATGACATGGTTCTGGAACCCTGATCATCGAGACTGCGGAAAAACCGTGAAGCAGGACAACGCCCCGGAAAAGCGGGTGGAGCTCCACCTCCACACCAAGATGTCCCTGATGGATGCCCTCACCGACACCAAGGATGCGGTGAAGCGGGCCATCCAGTGGGGGCACCCCTGCCGTTGCCATCACCGACCACGGGGTGGCCCAGTCCTTTCCCGACGCTTGGAGCGCCGGCAAGGGCAAGTGCAAGGTCCTTCTGGGCACCGAGGCCTACTACATCAACAATGTGGACGAGCGTCTCACCGTCCGGGGGAGCAGGACCAGGATTTGGACGAGCCCATCGTCTGCTTCGACCTGGAGACCACCGGCCTGAGTAAGGAGACCGACGTCATCACCGAGATTGGCGCCGTGGTTCTGGACCACGGAGAGGTCAAGGAGCGGTTCCAGACCTTCGTAGACCCCCAGCGGAAACTGGCCCCCAACATCGTCCAGCTCACCGGCATCACCGACGAGATGTTGGTGGGAGCCCCAGCCAGGCGGGAGGCCATCCAGGCCTTCCTGGACTTTGCGGCCGGACGGCGGCCGCTGGTCGCCCACAACGCGGAGTTTGACATTGGATTCATCCGGACGGGGTGCCAGCGGTACGGCATAGAGTTTCAGCCCACCTTTGTGGACACCCTGCCCTTGGCGCAAAACCTGCTGCCGGAGCTGTCTAAGTATAAGCTGGATGTGGTCTGCCGCCACTTAAACCTGCCGGAGTTCAACCACCACCGGGCCTCGGATGACGCGGCCATGGTGGGATACATGCTGGTCCCCTTTATCCGGATGCTCCGGGACCGGGGGTGCATACCCTGCAGCAGGTAAACCTGGCCCTGGCCAAGAGCAATTCCCTGGGCAAGGCCAAACGGATGCCCAAGCATCTGGTGGTGCTGGCCAAGAACCAGACCGGGCTTTGCATGAAACCTCTATAAACTCATCTCCCTGTCCCACCTGGAATACTTTAAGCGGTTTCCCATCATGCCCAAGAGTGAGATCAACGCCAACCGGGAGGGCCTGATCTTGGGCTCTGCCTGCGAGGCGGGGGGAGCTCTACCAGGCCATCATCCGGGGAAAAGACTGGGAGGAGCTTCGCCGCATCGCCTCCTGGTATGACTACCTGGAGATCCAGCCCCTGTCCAACAACAGCTTCATGGTCCGGCCGGACCGGAACGGCAAAACCATCGCCCGGGACTGGGAGCAGATCCGGGAGTGGAACCGCACTGTGGTCCGGCTGGGCGAGGAATTGGGCAAGCCGGTCTGCGCCACCGGGGACGTCCACTTCTTAGACCCTGAGGACGAGGCCTACCGCCACGTCCTGCTGGCCACCAAGGGCTTTGACG
>VOFC01005124.1_pt1 | contig 38118 bp, 63 predicted proteins | sample 5384161 | NCBI WGS metagenome assembly VOFC01 (sample SAMN12384722, study PRJNA508395) | human gut metagenome | isolation source: healthy gut B | host: Homo sapiens | reverse complement strand
CTACAAAATTAATTTCAAACTGGATATGAATGTGATATGATTATATATAGTAGGCGAGAATATCTAAGAACAAAGAGGCAAAGGCGGTGAGATATATGAACTTAACAGAATACTATTGCAATTTAGTAAAACAAAATCTGAACCATATCATCTCTATCATCATGCCTGGCACACACCCAGAATATCGAAAAGGAATCGATATTTATATCGACTTATATATCAAAGTAAGATATTTCCATGAACCAGAAACGGTTCCGAAAGAAGAACTAGAATCATTCGACTTCCAGACGGTCATTCGTGAATTCAATGGAAAAACGAATTGAACTGCTATACGAATATAAGAAACAGGATCAAGAAAAATACGCGAAATTTGTCGAAGATGCGTATACCGCTGTAGCAACTGCCGTTTTGCTAGACGAATTTCAAACGGACTTGATTACGCCAGATAACATGAAGAAAGTAGTCGACGATGCCATTCCCATTTTATTAAGTGACGAAAGTATCAAAAAGTTTGCAATCAAATTTTAAAAAACAGAGCTCTAGAATCCAAATTTCTAACTGGTATTGTCTCCGATCAATTTTATTTAAAATACGAACCATTTCGTTTTAAAAAGACTTATTTTAAAGTAGAATTATACGAAAAAATAAAAGAATTGATCCGTACAGCATTCGTCAAATCGTAAAAAATATGAAACGGGAACCAGTTTCTTCTCTAGCCACCGAAACGTTACTGAATTTACTAAATATGGATATGATTAGTTTAATGAAAGCCAATGAAGACCTGGCTCATTACTTTATTGCGATGCCATCCACTTTGTTAAAAGAAGAGAATCAATTAGAAGAAATTTTAAAAATGACATCGTTTTCTTTAACGAAAAAGCATCTGACTTGGTTAATTGCAGAGAAAGATTACTTAGAAAACAAAGAAGTCGTAACCAAAATATCCAAACGAAATGCTTTGGCATTGGTGCTAGATGTCCAAGGAATTGAAGATTTAGAATCAAAATTAGAAGAATGTTTAACCTTTGTTAGAGTTCGATTCCATCGTCTGTAAGAATGCTAACAAAGAGCAATATACCAAAATTACAAAATACAGTAAGTTGGTTACCAAACCAATATTCACAGATGAGTTAGTAAAGGAGTAAGATATGGATACATTTGTAAGATTTTTATTTGAATTTTTATCTGTTTTCTTTAATGGTATCGGACTCATCTTGAAAGGTATCGTAAACGGTTTCATTCAGATGTTTAACTTCAGTGGATACAAAGATGTAATCCTTTACTACAAAGATGAACTAAATGGTGGAGAATGGGCACTTACCATCGTAGCAATCGTCATCTTACTAGCAATTTTAGTACTAATCGGTCTACTCATTTTTCTTCTTAATCAGAAAGTACATTCGCTTCCGTAAAACAGTCGTCGAACAAGAATCGATGTTAGAAGAAGTAGCAAACTTAAACCAACAAGTAAGTGACTTGATGAGTGAAAAGAGAAAATTCTCGCTATGAAAGTATCGCAATTGGGATTAAAACCGGGCGAATCTCCAATGGAAGAACCAAAGGGGCAACAAGAGGAGGAAGAAAAAACCGGAAGACGACGAAAATATTCGTTTTGCCAAATTACATGCTATCGATGTAGCATACAAAAATTACAAAGTTCAAAACTACAACAATACGTTTACATTACCAGAGTTAGTCGAGTTGTTCCGTAACTTCGCTGCATCGAAACTGGGACTTTACTACACTCCGCAGATGATTCGCTTGTTTATTTCCTCTCTTGCCTGTACAGAGACTTGTAATCCTGCAAGGTATTTCTGGTACTGGTAAAACATCCCTTTAGCTTACGCTTGGGGAAAATTTATCAAAAATGATGCTGTCATCGCATCTGTTCAACCGTCATGGCGTGATCGTACTGAGTTATTTGGATACTTCAACGAATTTACAAAAGAAATTTAATGAAACCGAAGTATTAAAGAAAATGTACGAAGCAGGTTACAATGACGATGTATACGTCGTCGTATTAGATGAAATGAACATCGCTCGTGTCGAGTATTACTTCGCCGAAATGTTATCTATTCTAGAAATGCCAAGCCGTGATGAATGGGTAATCGAAATCGTACCATCCAGTTGGCCAACCGACCCGAAAGAACTTGAAGGGTGGAAAACTTAGAATTCCCGATAACATGTGGTATATCGGAACCATCAACAACGATGATTCTACCTTCGCTGTAACCGATAAAGTATACGACCGTGCGATGCCAATCGATATCAACGACAAAGGTAAAGTATTTGAACCAATTCCAACCGATGCCATGAACATCAACAGTAGTTATTTAGAAAATCTATATCATGAGGCTATCAAGAAAAAATCCGATTTCGAAAGAAACTCAACAAAAAGTAACCGAAATGGACGACTATGTCATCAAACATTTCCGTATCGCTTTCGGTAACCGTATCGTAAAACAGATGAACGACTTTGTACCGGTATACGTAGAGTGTGGTGGCGAAGAAGTCGATGGTGTCGATTACTTTATCGCCAGAAAGATTTTAAGAAAAATTTGAACAGTTGAACTTATCGTACATTCGCGATGAAATCGACGGCTTCATCGATTTCTTAGATCAAGAATTTGGAAAAAGATAAATTCACAGAATGTAAAGAATACTTATTACGTTTGAAGAAAATGGGATAGAAGAAACATGAAAATAATAGGAGGTGTCAAAGATGGAAGAAGAAAAATTTCCGTTTCGAGTCGAAACCGATGCGGCTTTACAAAAAAAAAGTTTTTGGATTCAACTGATTCTAAACTTCATGTAAAGTTAGATTTTGAAAAAAAGATATCGATTTTAGTTGGCTTCCAGTCTTCGAAGACACCTGTTATTATATCGATAATATTTTGAGAAATCCCAAACGGTTTATCATCAATGAAGAAGAAAATCGTGAAAATTGAACAATCTAAGAAGGTTACAGTAGAAAGTATCATCCATTTGACACAACATACCAACCTAATTCAAAAAGTATGATCCAGAGAAAAATGAAGTAAAAGCCTTCTAAAATTTTAAATATCAACAAAGAGGAAAGTTTAGATACTTATGAGAACCGCTTTATCTATACTTTGATTCGTTTGATGGATGAATTCTTAGAGCGAAATGTTAAAAATGATGACGAAGAGTCCTATTGTATCGATGAAAAAAAGATGGAGTTCGATGGGGAATCCGTTCTAGGAAATGAAAAAGTAAACATTCATTTACAAGTGATGTCCAATAACAATAGTACGACCAAAGAGGAATTAGTCGGCGGTCTAACGATTGCCGAACGAATCAAAAAAAAAGTGAAGATTCAACTTGCTGGATTTAAAGAAAGTGAACTGTATACGACGTTATACAAAGCCCATGTATCACAAGTTCGTCCACCAATTAGAAGAACGAACGTTATCTTAAAAAACCCAAATTTCATCAAAGCGATGGAAATGTGGAACTTTTACAAAACTATGACCGTTCTAGTTTCTCTCTCTTGTGAAGGATCATCAAGATTATGTCGACACGGGTTATTTAAAAGACGAATTTAATACGACCTTTTTTTATTGAATTATTTAGCAATGAACTCTCTTTCAAAGATCTGCTCAAAATCAAATGGAAGAGAGTGAATACGTTAGGGAAACCGTATCCAAGATTATGGAGACGATACTGGACCGTGACGAAGACCTAAACAAAGAAAAGTTTTATCAATTGATTGATGAAGAATATCAAAGTGCAAGAAAACGAATCGATGAGCGTGATCATTTGATTCAGACGACATTACAAGAAAAGTTACAAGAATGCAATGACCGAATTGCATCCGTAATCGCAGAATTGGAGGCGCAGGAAGATGATACAGAAAATCAAGAACAATAAAATTCTTCACATTCTATACCGGGTGTTAGAATTTATCGTATTTGGAGCATTAATTTTTATATGTCGTAGCCATTGCCTTTCAAAGATTTAGTGATAATCAATCGATTTTTTTGGATACCGAGTATTTACAATTGCATCAGGAAGTATGAATCCGGCCTATAAAGTAGGGGATGTCATTTTAGTAAAAGAATCTACTCCAGAAGAGCTGCGAGTCGGAGATGTCATCACATACTTAGGAAATAAGTCTAGTGTTTCAGGCATGATTGTCACCCACCGAATTACGAAAATTGAAACGAAGAGTGATGGTTCATTGTTATTTACAATTAAAGGAGATGCCAATCAAGTAGAAGACCCAGTCATCGATTCCTCTCAGATTTATGGAAAAGTAACCATGAAATTGACTTTGATTACTTTAATTAGCAATGTGATTCACAATCAATTTGGATTTTTCTTCTAATCTTCATTCCGATTGTGCTATTTATCTTCTTAGAAGTCGCAGATACGATTATGGATATGAGAGAAGAGAAGAAGCGCGAAAAAGAAGGAACGCCAGATGAAAGAGAAGAAGAGTGAGAAAAGTAAAGCCAAAAGTGCCATCTTATTTCTTTCTAAGAAAAGAAGAAACTTTTAATTAGAACATTGCTACTTGCCGGAATCTGTTTGGCATCAATGCGTATTCTTGGTTTATCTATATAGACCGGTTCGGAGGAGATATTTCTGCATCCGTTATTTCGTGGGACGTAACATTCTGGGATGATACAGAAGAGATTAATAATATTGCATTGAAAATTGATTCCCTGTATCCAGGAATGGAACCTTTTCATAAAGAGATTATGGTAGAAAATAAAAGCGATTTACCGGCAATTTTCTCTTTTCAAATTGAGTCGATGAATTTATTTGGACAAGAGTACACCGCTACTACAGTAGAGGAAAGTGAAGCACTCTTAACTGCTCTCGAATCTTCTTTTCCATTTGTGCTTCAGTTTACGTACGACGATGATTTTCTAGCCGCCGGAAACGGTCGCCTCTTATTTAAAATCGATGCCAATTGGGATTTTGAGGGCGAAACAGAGTATTATCAACTGAGTTCTTACTTCGAATACGACGCTTCCCCCTAACGTATTACTCAGTGATGGCACGAATTATGTAGAAGATGCAACCGTTACTTCAGAAAACTTTGCAGATAAATTAGCCGCAGGTTTATATATGACAGTGATGATGCTGATACCTATTGGGGTCACAAAGCCGCATTATAAAGATGGAAATCCAAGTGCACCATGTATTACATTGAATCTAAAATTAATCGTCAGTCAAAAACAATAAAAAATATCCACAAGTATCTGTGGATATTTTAATTTTTAATTTGGTTAAATTCGATTTTATTGTTGATAATTGGAACGGAAGTATGATTGATAATGACATCCGTATCCGCTTCATTATCCATCGAAGCATCGTCACTATCGTTCCATTCGAAATAAATGCGAATCGTAATTAAGTTTTGATCAACTGGAACTTCACCATAAATTTCGTCGGCATAAGTTACTACTTCAGTGTTCTCTTCTGGATTGATTGTATATCCAGATAAAACGATGTCGGAAATGACTTCATCTTCGACACGACTCAAAGTTAGTCGGTAAGAAAAAGCAACATCCACTTCGCTAGAATCGATAACGATATCGTAATATCCTTTGGCACCAGGGGCTGGGAACTCCTTCGGCAATCGTATCGGTTCCTTCAAAAGTAGGAGTAATATCTGCCGTTAACGTATCTTGATTGGCAATCTCTTGATTGTTTACTTTGATGTTCCATCTCGCTAGTTGTACACTTGTGAGACCATCAAACTCATCTCGGTATTTCGAAAGAGTATTTTGAGATAAGAAAACAATCATACCAAAAAGATGAACACCAATAAGATAAAATGCCCATATTTCTTGAGTAATTTCATCACTACCACCGCTCTTATATCCTTATTATATAACTACTATAAATATAGCATAATCCGATTTTATAGTCAATCGGACAAAAAATTAGACAACAATTAGACAGAAAATTCGACACAAAAGTTATTGAAAATGTAGGAAGATTATAATATACTTAGTATGTATGATAGGAGCTGGTAGATAAAATAGTAGGAGATCGAACAGCAAAGGGTAACGGTGATGTTATGAAAAAAAATACTCTGTAAGTCCTGAGGCAAAAAAACTCAATCGGCAAAAGTTATTCGTTAGAATCACCAAAGTTGTGTTCTTATTTCTATTATTTTTAATATCAGTAGTCTACTTCATACTATATGTATTGTATCAAGATGGTAGCTTCACAGTCACTCTTGATGGCAATGCAGATAACCGTAAAAACGTCTTTTTATCAGAGACTGGAGATTTAACAGATATGTCGATTAAGCTGTCTGCTAAGTCACTTGATTACATGGATAACATCTCCGTCAATTGGATAAAAAGAAGACGTGGATACGGAAAGCAGATGGGTCCCACAATGGTGACAATTACCTCGCATACAGCTTTTATGTCATTAATTATGGTAATGAAACAGTAAATTACTGGTACCAAGTGAATCTGCTCGACATCGTTAAAAATGTTGATGAAGCTGTCCGCATAAGACTCTACCTCAATGGTCACGAAACCACTTATGCAAAATTAAATCAAACCACAAACACACCAGAGAGTGGGACTACTGCTTTTTATTCGAATCCATTCCAGTTTTAGAAGTAAGAGAGAACTTTAAACCTGGAGAAAAAAGATCGCTTTACCATCGTCGTTTGGTTAGAGGGGATGACCCGGACTGTATCGATGATATTATAGGTGGAGAACTAAAAATGGAAATGAATATCACGGAAGAACATTTAAATCAAGAAAATTAGGAGAGGTGTAAAATGGCAAAAGAAAATAAGAAGAAAAGAAAAAAGAAGACGAATACTTCTATCGCTATTGATGATACTGTTCTGTGGTGTCATCTTATCGACAAGTACTTATGCCTGGTTCACAGCCAACAAAACAGTTACGATTAACGATATTACGGTCAACGTAGCAGCAATGAATGGTTTACAAATTTCCGTAGATGCTATTAATTGGAAGCCAACAATCACAACAGCAGATATTAGAGGAGCTCAAGCAACATATCCAACTGCCGTAAACCAACTGCCAAGTGAACTAAGTTCATTATCACCAGTTTCAAGTGTCGGAGATATTGATACAAGTACTGGATTTATGCAGATGTATGCAGGTGAAATTCAAACAGGTACAGGTGGCGGCAACATTTTAACTGCAACTCGTTCAACAGAAACTCACGGTGAAAATGGTAACTTTATTGCATTCGACGTATTTATTCAAACGACTGTATTAACACAAGTTTCATTTGACATCTAATTCAAGAGTAACTGCTTCAGGTGCAAGTTCAGGTATCGAAAATGCGGCCCGTATTGCATTCGTCAATGAAGGTAATGCTGCAACTGGTACTGCTCCAACTACGATTCAACAGTTGAAATCAACTGGTACTCCAGACCCATTCATTTGGGAAGTAAACAACGATGTTCATACTGCAGCAGCTGTTCAAAATGCAAACTCTGTTTATCATCAAACTACTCAACAAACAGATGCTGACCCACTTGAATACTATGGAGTAAAAAGCTAATATTGGCGCAGAATTGGACATTCCATTGGATAGTCAAGATGGAGCATACTTTGAAAAAAAGTAACTCCAAGTGCTAGTACAGGAGTTGATGGTATTCCTACAACAGCATATCAAAGTTTAATGCAATTACAACCTGGTATTACAAAAAGTAAGAATTTATATGTGGGTTGAAGGACAAGATGTAGACTGTGAAAACAACGCCTCTGGTGGATCATTAACATTTAGTCTTCAAATCAGTTCTAATACAAGCGCTGATGGTGCTTAGAACGAAAGGTAACCGTAAGGTTCCTTTTTTTTGTCAAAATACATCGTTGGAACATATTTTGTATGGTTCTTATCTGTTCAAATAAAAAATTATGCTATAATAATAATGAGATATCATATCGAGGTGATGAACATGGACAATCCAACTGAAGTTTTGACAATCCAAAAACCAGAATTACCAGATCAACAGAGCCTGTTCAACGCCTCACCAGAGACGCTATGGAACCTGTATGAAGAAGTTAGGAAAGCGATAGCGGACTTAGAAAAAACTAATTGTAGTAGAAGGAGCGGATGAAGATGAATAATCTGGACCTATATTTAAACGCCATTCCTTCTATTAAGGGAAAAATAGAAGCATATCCTTTGGAAATCACGGAAGGTACCCATAAAGTTATAGCGGAATATAAAATTCATGCCGCCAAAGAGCGAAATCGTTCGGTAAATGAATTACTAACATCCTATCGTAGTGATATGGAGAGTATCAAAACGGTTTTGCAAGCCAAGGCGCAAAGCTTGACACCAACAGGAGAGAATCCAAACATTGCTCCACTAACGGAACAAGTGCGAAACCTAAAACGAATTTTAAAATACGATAATCCTTATAATGAAGTATTTGAAAAGACGAAACTTGCTAAAATCTGTTACGATTTGGATCGGGTGGAACAAAATAATTTGACCGAAATCAATCAAATTTTATCTTATGTAGTAGAAAAGTTTAGACTTTCTGGCGTAGTTTTATCGGCCCAAGATTTCGATTATAGCATCTATGCGAGAGAATACATGACTGTGTTCTTTCAAGTAAGTGGAGATGCTAACAGAAGTGAAGAGTTAGAACGAACTTTCAATTCTCTTTATTGGAAGTGCCCAATGTTATTGACACACTTGAAATTGAGTATTCGTTCTCTTGTAAAAAGCACAATAAAGCACTTTTCTGCGTATTGCACTCGTCATAAAAATGAATTGTTAGAACAAACCTCTACGACCGAAGAGACATTTAGAGAAGCATACTTACAAAAAGAAGAGTCAATTAACGGTAATGAAACGTCAAGATGCGTATACTTTGGTGGAATCATTTAAAAACAAGGACGAAAATATTTCCGATTACTTAGAGACAAATACCAACCGCAATAAAAAATTAGATTCGTTCGTAGTTACTGGTTCTTTTGACACGTTATCGGAGCCAGAGCAAGAAAAGTATTTTCAAAACATGATGGAATTAAATCGCACTTTGGAAGAGTGGATGACCATCGATCATTTTCGTTTCATCCTAGAAGACGTCAAAAAAAGAATGGAAGATGCAAAAAATCATAAGAACGATGTGAAGACAAAGGAAAAAAGAAATCGCCAAACTAGAGAAAAATCGTGCAAAAATTGTCAAAAAATACGATTGGTGGAACAAAGTTAGTAAAAAACAAAGAAGATTGAAAATAAACAAGCGGCTAGACTGGTGGAAATCGAAGAATTAATTCAACAGTTAAACACCAAATATAGGGAGTTAGACGATGCCAAAATCACAAGTCGAGCAGGAGCTTGTTTAGACAAAAGTTCGACGTTGTACGATGCTTTCGATTTTGCAAAAATCTTTCTACGGTTACTGTAAAGAGTTAATCGCATCGCAAAAAAAAGACTTATCCGATACTGTGAATGAAGAAATGGATCGCTTTTACCAAATTTATCTTGGATAGTAATCACATTTTAACGAAGAATTTAAATTTGGCAATGTCTTACGATGTCAAAGAAAAATGAAAGAGAAATGTACCCTTCTCAACATTAAAATCGAGGATAGCAACTTAGAAGACTTAGACACATTGAAAAAAGATTTAGACATGATTCAAAAGATATACGATTTAACGACACTTGGTATCACCCTGAACGATATCGAGTTTATCTGTAATGTAAACGATTTAAAATAAAAGGGGAAAAAAGAATAAAAAGAGGGAGGTTAAGTCTTTGAAAATTTTACAAAAGATACTGGAATATTTATCGAAGATCTTAATCTTCGAACTGATTGTTCTATGTATTTTAGCGTTTATCAGTACCGTAGTACTGCATAAGGATTATGTAAATATTGGGGGCTATACATTCTTTATCGTTGCATCCGGTTCTATGTCTGGAACAGTCGATGTAAACGATATGGTTATTGTAAAAATTACAGATGATTTTCAAGTGGGAGACATCGTAACGTATCAAGCCGATGGATACTTTGTCACGCACCGAATTATCAGTATTAATAAAGATCAAATTATTACCAAAGGGGATTCGAATAATACGGAAGATGACCCGATTGGTAGAGATAAAATTATCGGAAAAGTAGTAGCAATTTTTCCATTTATGGCAATATTCGAGATTTTAGGAGCCATCATTTTAATTTCGATTATCGTAGTCGTCTTCAATTTTGAAACGATCTTCCGCAAATTTATTTTCCGTAAAGACTTGTCGAAGTTGAAAACACGAGAAATCGATCGTTTAGATCAAGAAGGCTACTCCGAATTCATTAAAGAAACTTTAGTCAACATGAGAAAACGAAACAATAACAAAGTTAAGGAGACATTATCTAAAAACTGGATTACTCGTCTTCGTTACGTTACCAAAATCAACGAGTTGCTACGAATGGGTAAATACGACGTCTTAAAAGAATTACTAAACAGTTACGAAGTAGAAAACTTCGAAGAAGAAGATCCGGTATTCACTTTAGCAGTGGTAGAAAAATTAAAACGAGAACCGATCAGTACGTACACAATTTTACTATTGAATGCTATTTTGTATGAAGATAGAGAATCGTTCGATATCGTATTCATGTTCTTTAGAAATAAACTGATCAAAGAATACTGTGATATTGAAATCATCTAAAGAAGAAAATCTTCTTTTTTTTGTGTTAAAAAAGAAGTGTTTACATACATTGAAATAGGTATAAGGAGAATGTGTATATGGATAATCAAAATATTATAAAGAGTATTGCCGCTAGAACGAACGGCGATATCTATCTCGGTGTAGTAGGAGCGGTTAGAACAGGAAAAGTACGTTTATCAAAAAAGTAATTGAGACCTTAGTCGTTCCGAATATCGAAGATGAATACGAAAAAAAACGGACCTTAGATGAAATTCCACAAAGTGCCAAAGGGAAAACAATCATGACGACAGAGCCTAAATTCGTGCCCAATAAGGCTGCAAAATCAATATCGATGACTTTTCTGCAATATCAAATTAATCGACTGTGTAGGCTATCTAATTAAGGATGCGAAGGGATATGAAGATGAGAATGGTCCAAGATTAGTAAAGACACCTTGGTACGATGATGCTATTCCTTTTGTAGAAGCAGCAGAAATCGGAACAGAAAAGGTAATTAAAGATCATTCGACCATCGGAGTTGTCATCACGACCGATGGCTCCATCGGTGATTTCACGAAAGTGACTACGAAGAAGCAGAAAAAAGAGTCATCGATGAACTAAAAAAATCGGTAAACCATTTATCGTCATCTTGAACTCTGTTCATCCGATGTTACCAGAAACCGCACGTCTAGCAGACCGTTTACATACGGAAAATGACGTTCCCGTCATTCCAATGAATATCGATTCGATGACTGAAAAAGATATTTACGACATCTTGAGAGAAGCCCTATATGAATTCCCAATTTTTAGATGTCGAAATCGAAATGCCAGAATGGATTGCGATTTTAAACTCTAAAAACGAGGTCAAGAAAAGTTATATAGAATCGATTCGTAGTAGTGTCGATAACGTCGATAAACTGCGCGATATCGAAACGATTAATACGAAATTCTTAGATAACCCGAATATCGAAAAAGCATACATCTCGAATGTCGATGCTGGAACGGGAGTTGTGACGATTACATTGACGTCTCCGCCAGAACTCTACAGCAGAGTACTACGATATCATCAGATCGATGTCAGTAGTAAGGCCGGCCTATTATCGCTATTTCAGGAGTACAACGAGGCCAAGAAAGAATATGATCGATTTAAATACGCATTGAAGATGGTTAAGAAAACGGGTTATGGCATCGCCAATCCAACGATCGAAGACATGAAACTAGATAAACCCGAAGTCATCAAACAAGGAAGCAGATACGGAATTAAACTAAAGGCTGTCGCCCTTCGATTCACATGATCGAGTCGATGTTCAAAGTACATTTGAACCGATTATTGGTAGTGAAGTACAGTCAAAAGAGTTGATCGATCATCTACTAAAAGATAAAGAAAACATCTGGAAAAGTGAAATATTCGGTCGTAGTATCGATGCCATCGTTCAAGAAGGAATCCAATCTAAGATTAGTATGATGCCAGATAATATCCGTTATAAACTACAAACGATGCTGACAAAAGTTGTCAACAAAGGCTCAAATAATTTATTTGCTATCGTAATATAAGATTTTCTTTTCTTTTCCGGAAAAATGATATACTAAAATTACTTAAAGGGCTAGTAAAGACTTTATGATTTTACCGAGCTCTTTTTTATTTTTGTACAGGTAGGGTAGATTATGAAGAAAATCACGGTTGGTCAAAAAAATTGCGAAGAGACGAAAAAGAAAAAGGGTTGACTCAAAAGAGTTAGCAGAAATGCTACATCTGACAAACAAAGATGTAAGTAGATGGGAATCATGCGACTGGTACCCAAATTATGAAGTGTTAGGAAAATTATGTGAAATCCTAGATATTTCGTTGGATGATTTATTTGATACAAAATAAAAAGAAAAGGGCTTACCTTTTCTTTTTTAATTGCGCTTCAATGAAGTTTTTAAATAATGGATGAGGTCTGTTCGGTCTACTTTTAAATTCGGGATGGAATTGGCATGCAACGAAGAAATCGTTCTTTGGATATTCGATCATTTCGACTAAGTTAGAAGCCGGATTGATACCAGAGATGACAAGTCCGTGTTGTTCTAACATCTCTTGATATTTATTATTGAATTCATAACGATGACGATGACGTTCTAAAATGAGGTCTTGGCCGTATATCTGATGGGTTAGAGTCCCTTTTTTTGATTTGACATTCGTAATTACCTAGACGAAGTGTTCCACCCATATTGGTAATCGATTTTTTGGTCTGCCATCAAAGCGATAACTGGATTTTTCGCAAGTTCATCGAACTCTGTAGAAGTAGCATCCTCGATTCCACATACGTTTCTAGCAAACTCGATAACGGCAATTTGCATACCGAGACACAATCCCAAATAAGGAATGTTGTGTTCTCTTGCGTATTGACACGCTAAAATCATACCAGGGATACCACGACTACCGAAACCACCCGGAACGATGATGCCTTTGACATTCTTAAATACAGCATCCAAGTTTTCTTCTTTTTTCAAGGGCTTCTGAATCTACCCATAAGATTTTGACATTCTTTTTATGAGCATATCCAGCATGTTTTAAACTTTCTACAACAGAAATATAGGCATCGTGTAATTCGACGTATTTACCGACCAAAAGCGATTTCTACTTCGTCTTTTAAGTTGTCGACTGTATGAACGAGAGACTCCCATTCTTTTTAAATTGATCTTAGATACTGGTAAATGAAAGTGATTTAAAAATCTCTTCATCAAATTTCTGATTGTAATAATTTAATGGAATTTGATAAATATTCGTAACGTCGGTAGATGAAATGACACATTCTTTAGGAACGGAACAGAATAGGCTGATTTTAGATTTTAAAGAGTCATCCAAATCGACTGGAGTTCGACAGACGATAAAATCTGGTTGAATGCCAAGACCACGTAGTTCGATGACAGAATGTTGTGTCGGTTTCGTTTTCAGTTCACCAGAGCCATAGATAGAAGGAACCAAAGAAGTATGTACAAACACCGTATTTTCATATCCTTCATCGCTTCGAAATTGTCTAAGTGCTTCTAAGAATGCCTCGCTTTCGATATCGCCGATTGTTCCACCAATTTCTGTAATGACGATATCGGCACCTGAAGATTTAGCGGCATCGTATACTTTGCTCTTAATCTCGTTGGTGACATGCGGTACAATTTGAACTGTTCCACCTAAAAAATCACCACGACGTTCTTTTTCGATGACAGAAGAGAAAATTTTCCCCATCGTCATATTGGATGTATAATTTAACTCTTCATCGATAAATCGTTCGTAGTGACCTAAATCCAAATCTGTCTCAGATCCATCGGCAGTGACGAAAACCTCTCCATGTTGATATGGACTCATCGTTCCCGGATCGACATTGATATACATCAAACTTCTGCATGAACACTTTATAACCACGTGACTTTAATAAAAGTGCGATGGAAGAAGCCGTAATTCCTTTCCCCAGACCAGAGACAACTCCGCCTGTTACAAATACATATTTTGCCATTTAAAACACCTCCCTAAATAAAAAAACCTTAGAGAACGGCTTTCTCTAAGGGCTCTCTTAAATTATACCATAAAAAAGGATAAGAGAGGGTATTAATTGACATTACGATTTACAAGTTTTTCTTTCGGAATGGAAAAACACTCGAAAATAATGGGAGTTAAGAAAATTCCAAGAATTGTAAATAGTTGTAAAATAAGATGCAATTTGATGAGCAGTTGTACCAGGATACGTCAAATTAAATGTTCCGTTACCAGATATCCTTACAGTTAAAAATCCACGTTCATTTTCGAATAGTTCCAAAAGAATCTCCATCCTCACTTCCCAAGTGATATCCCAAATAGTAAAGACGAGGAAGTTCTAAGGTGACAGTACCCGCATTATCCGTTACTGTAAACGTTAAATCTGGCACATCACTTTCTAAAACATCGACAGTTGCATCTCCTTCTAGTACGATGACATCTCCATTCCTACCGTAATAGTAATCGATATTGTTTTTCGTATGAACTGGTAAATATTCTTCGGAATGTCCCATCGCAAGATTATCTTCAACGACATCGGTCGTCGTATAGTAATTCTGATATAAGTTATTTAAATAACTGATAGAGGAAATAAGAATACAAGCGATTACCAAATAAGCAGAGTATTTTCGCAAATCCGGATTTTGAATGTAGATTAAGAACAATGGCACTAACAAAAAGACATCGAAATGGCAAGTATCGTCTGCATTCGCCATGGGAACTGAATCATATAGAATATTTCTGGTTTGTTTTTGCCATGGAAAGTTTTTAAGCGAAAAATAAGAAACATAAGAACGACAACAAGAAGAAAAAAGAAGAACAACCGATTGCGCTGTGGTTTGACAAGATAAAACAAAACTGAGAACGAATCAATGACAGTAAAATGTTTAAGAACATCGGTACTTCCCAAGCATAATCGATATCTGGATTAAAGTATTGTCCTTAAATCCATGCTGTAGTACTCCATGTAATCCAACCCGGCCATCTCGCCATCGGCATAGACGACGTAGTTTCCAAATAAGTTATGCTCAATAACTGTAACGAAGAAAAAGGGAAGAACGAGTAATGTCACAATGCCTACTGCTAAGAGCAGTTTTGGAAATACTTCCCTCGTAAATAGTTTACGCATGAATACTAAGAAGAACAGAATTAAAAAAATCGTAAAGTACATCGCAATAACTAAGTGAGATAGAAATAATCCCGTATATCCGATGACAAAAAGAAACAGAAGAACTCCCGGTATCGTTTTTCTAATAAGTAGATGAGTCCTAGTAAAATCATCGGCATGAATAGGAATACGAACACTTCGTTTAATGCCCCTCGTACGACGATATCGCCAATCCGATATGGGAAGAAAATAAATGCTGCCGCAGCGACGAAAAAAGCGTCTTAGAATGGAAATCTTCATCCCAATCCAATAGACGAAACACGAAGATAAAATAAAAAACGTAATCAAAGTATAGAGAACAGCCAGTGAATCTAGTATACTAGGATTGAATATCTTACCGATACGGTACGTATAAGCCAAAATCGTATGAGGTAAAGATGGATAGAAAAAGATTGATTCCGTATCCCAAGTTATTGGCAATTCTAGGTGAAATCAAAGCAGGGAACGGATCATTCAAAGAAATGTAACTTTCAATCACAGTAGCATTACTCGTATGGAAATTCGTATCGTGTCCCAAGCGATGTGTATTACAAAGGAGTGGCAACATACTGATAATACTGAAGATGACGATTCCTAAAAAGCGCCCATTTATGTTCCCAAAGTTTCTTTTTCATAACTATCCCTCGATTCGAATCTAATACTTATATTATACTAAATTCAGAAGTTCTCGTAAATCTGGAATTATAGAACACAGGTTATAAAAACAAGATGAGTAGATTTTTCAAAAACCCTTTAAAATCGGCCTGAAAATTAGTCAATTTGTGTTAAATTTGTTGATTTTACAGTTAAAACGTGATAACTTTATATATATGTAAGCATAGAAGTGCTTAAAAAACAACTGAATATATGGAGGAATTTTAAATTATGAAAAAAAGTAGAATTAGTAGAAGCAGTTGCTGAAAAGACTGGTTTAACAAAAGCTGATGCAACTCGTGCAATCGATGCAACATTTGATGCAATCACAGAAGCACTAAAAAAGGAGAAAAAGACTACTTTAGTAGATTCGGAACTTTCGGTGTATCTGAAAGAGCTGCTAGAAGCGGAAGAAATCACACAAACTGGAGCACCTGTTACAATCGCTGCTCGTACAGCTGTTACATTCAAAGCAGGAGCTGCTTTAAAAAGAAGCTGTTAATAAATAAAAAGCCTTTGGCTTTTTTTTTTTGCCATAAATCCTGTTATAATAGAGATAGAATAGAGGTGCTAGAAGATGCCAACATTAACGACTCATATAGCAGTTGCAGAGAAAGTATGTACTAAGTTAAAGTTAAAAGATAAAAGATCTAACGGTACTGGGAGCAGCGATTGTCGACTGGTCCAATAACTTTGAAAATAAAAAGCACACCATCACTCATTTTCAAAATCCGAAGAGTGAAGGAATCGAAAATTTAGAATCTCTTCCAGATGTCGATCAATTTGTCAAAAAGTACCAAAATCAACTGGATGACCCGATTGTCAAAGGATATTGGATTCACCTTTTAACAGATTTTTATTTCAACCGTTATATTTATGAGAATATTTATTTATATGATGTTCACGGTAATGTCGTAGGAGTTCGTCTTGCCAATCACAAAGTAAAATTGTGTTCGCCAGAAGATGTCATAAATTTAAAACATCAAGATTTCTATGAGTTCGATAACTATCTTCGAATCAAAAAAGAAGTGCATCCCTTAAAGTACGAAGGACTATTTTGACCGTGTCAAAAAAAGATGGAAGAAGTGTTGATGAATCGAGAAACATATGAAAAAGATGCCAAAAGTTACAATGACTCCCTTGTCTTTTTAAAGATAGAGGAATTCATATGACGTTTTATCAACCGGATTTAGAACTGTTTCATAAATACAACTTAATTAAATTATTAAAACCAGTGTGTAGATTACATTGCTTCTGTGATAGAGAAGTAGTCAATCTGCCTTTTTTTGGTATAATGTTGATGTGGTGATACCATGTTAGAAGAAGCATTAGAATTAGTTCGTTATATGGATTCATACGGGTACGATGCCTACATTGTCGGAGGGTTCGTAAGAGACTATCTGTTGCACATCGAATCATCCGACATCGATATTTGTACCAATGCGACTCCAAAAGATATTCGTGAGGTGTTTCAAGATGCCTGTATGCCAAACGATGATTACGGTTCTGTAACCGTTTATTATAAAGGAATTCGTTTTGAAATTACGACGTTTCGGAAAGAATTGTCCTATATCGATAACAGAAGACCAAGTAAAATTATCTATATTAATAATTTAAAAGAAGATTTATCGCGCCGTGACTTTACCATCAATACTTTTTGTATGGATAAAAACGGAACAGTAATCGACCTATTTGAAGCAAAGAAGGACTTAGAACAAAAGAGAATCGAAACAGTAGGCGATGCCATAGAAAAGTTTAGTGAAGATAGTCTCCGTATTTTAAGAGCAATTCGTTTTGCAACAAAGTTAAATTTTCATTTGAGTGATGCTGTGAAACATGCCATTGAAGAGACGAAATCACTATTAAAGAAATTATCATATCAACGGAAGAAAGAGGAACTAGAAAAAAATATTTACTTCGCCAAATGTCAAATATGGAGTATCCTTACTTTTAGAGTTGGGATTAGATAGCGAATTAGAAATTTCAAAGTTAAGAACGGTCGAAAGTTTTGAAGATATTCTAGGTGTATGGGCCCAGTTAGATGTATGTGATATCTATCCATTTTCTAATAATGAGAATCTCTAATCGAAGCCATTCAACAATGTATGGAAAAAGAATAACTTAGACTATCGGACTCTATATCAATACGATTTATACCCGAACTTAGTGGCAGCGACGATGAAGAAGATTCCAAAAAGAAAAGGTGGTGGAAGCATACGAAGAGATGCCAATTCACAGCAAAAAAGAAATCGCCATTTCGAGTCTGGAGATTGCAGAGTTACTCCATCGTAAACCCGGTCCATTTATCAAAGAAATCCGTCAAGATATCGAACAGAAGATTTTGACGATGAAATTAAAAAATGAAAAATCAGCCATAACAGAATATATTATAAGTAAGAGGTTTGACAATTAATCAAAACGGTTTATAATAAAAAAACATTTAGGAGGGATGTTATGAAAAGTGAACACATTATGAACTTTTTAAAAGATGGTTCTTTCAGCATGCCTTACTATTTGATTCAATTTCGCAAAGAGTTATCCGTATCCGATATGGATTTAATCGTCTTAGCGTATTTAGAAAATTTAGGGATCATTTCCTATTTAATCCAGAAGAGATTCAAAGTAGGTTAAATATGACTCAGATGGAAATCATGATGTCAATTTCCACTTTGACAGACAAACATCTAATTACGGTGGAATCGATAAAAAATGAAAAAGGGGTTATGGAGGAATACATTTCTCTAGAAGATTTCTATCGCAAAGTCACATCCTTGCTAGTAGAACATTGGAAAAAAGAAGAGGAAAAAGGCGAAGAAATTCAGGCCGGAAATGTATACGAAGCCATCGAAAAAGAATTCGGTCGGCCATTGAGTCCGATGGAATATGAGATCATCAAAGCATGGTTAGATTCTGGAACAGATGAAGACATGATTATGGAAGCATTGAAAGAAGCAACTTACAACGGTGTAGCAAATTTACGATACATCGACAAGATTATTTATGACTGGTCTAAAAAAAGGATATAAAAGCGTAGAAGAAGTAAGACGACACAATGCTCGTTGGAAAGAAGAAAAAAGCAAACAACAAGAACAGAAAGAGGTGGAAAAGCCAAAAGAGATCTTTGATTTCGATTGGTTTGACGATGACAACAGTGAATAAAGTAGAACAAATTGAAAAACTATTTAGAGGAACTTTATCCCAATCCAAAATGTGAACTAGAGTACTCCAAAGATTACGAATTATTATTAGCAACGATGTTAAGTGCCCAAACGACCGATAAACGAGTCAATCAAGTAACGAGAGTACTATTTCGCAAATATCCGTCGCTAGAAGCATTAAAAGATGCCCCAAGAGAGGATATCGAAGAGATCATTAAACCGATTGGAACCTATCAGAGAAAGAGTCTATACGTCAAAGAAATCGCCACGATTATCGTCGATCAATACGGTGGAAAAACTCCATCTGATCGGAAGATTTTAGAGTCTCTGCCTGGAGTAGGCCATAAGACTGTAAACGTGTTTCTAAGTAACATTTACGATGTTCCAGCAATCGCCGTCGATACCCATGTAGAACGAGTCAGTAAACGATTAGGGCTTGCCAAAAAAGATGACTCTGTTTTAGCAGTAGAGAAAAAAGTTAGAGAAATATTTCGACCCATCTGTATGGGGAAGACGTCATCATCAATTGGTCTTATTCGGAAGATACCATTGCAAAAGCATGAAACCAGAATGTGATAGTTGTAAATTACAAGAAATTTGTAAGTATTACAAGACTTTAAAAAAAATAAGAAACAGTGATATAATAGCCACCAAAAAGGGTGGTTATTTTTATGTTGAAATTAACGTACGTCGATTTTGAAAAGTTACCATGTTTGATTGATCAATATGAATGTGTTCGCTTGTTGACACCACATACCGTTGTAAAGTTAGCATTTGCAATTACTCCGGAACGCCTGGCAGGATTATCTCAAAAATACATTGAAGGATCCGCCTTACCAGTCGATTATTGTCAAATTGCAGAGCAAACATTTTTATATACGATGCCGAAAATCGACGGTCTAAATTTGTCACAATATGCATTTCACAATTTATCTGATTTGACAGATTGTTTTACTCTTGCTTTACAAACCTTGAAGGAGTTCCATCAAAACGATATCTATCCGAGTGATATACATGAAGGCAATATTATCTTTGACGGTACAAGACTAGGCTTCATCGATTTAGAAGAGGCTGGCTGTGACGATCTGATGCCAATCAAACATTTTGGCATAAAAAAGATTAAAAAACGTGTATGACTTACCAATAGATGAACGACAGAAGAGTATTTTAGTTGGTAAAATGCAATTACTTCGTTTATTTTTAAGTGCCACGTCTTCTGGAGTTTGTCACTTAGACTATGATACGATTGCTGAAATAGGAGAACTTAGTCCAGAGACACAGAACTATTTTAATTATCTTTTCGATCATCCTGCGATGATTTCGGAAGACGATTATTTAGAAGATGCGATTGCCGTACTTCATACTCACGAAAACAAGACGTTAAAAAAAAGAAACTGGATGACTCCTCTGTACGGATGATGCCAGTTTGGTAATAAACAATAGAACTATGCGTAAGGTGTTCTAAGTGATTGGGACACCTTTTTCGTACAAAAAAAGAAGGAATGAATCCTTCTTATCGAACTTCGATTGTAATATCGTGTGTTCTTGTATAACCGTGATAGTTAATAATGTATTTAATAACCCAACTACCTGCTAGACTATCATCGAAAGCAGTCTTCGTCGTATCTTGAGTTCCGGTAGAATCGATATAGATATATTGAGTAGTAATACCACCTTGAGCCGCTACTGTAGAAGTAATATCACGAGTACCATCTAAAATCGTGACACCCTCAGTAACATTACAACTGCCGACGCTACAAGTGTAACTAGAACGACCTTTCAAAGAAGATGTAATATTTTCTTCTGTTTCATCTTCTAACGTGTAAGAAGTAGCAGAACTTTGATTTGCAGTATAGTTTTCAAATGAAGATACGACACTGTAAGTACCGTAAGGTTCTGATGTTTCAAATGAGTAAGTGTTTTCAGTTGTAAATCCAAGTTCTGTATTGTTGTAGTAAACACGGTATCCATAACTACCGTAACTTTCGTTACCAGTTTGTGTTGCAGTACGATTCCATGATATCGTAACTTTGCCATCTTCATATGTAACTTTCAAACCAGTAGGAGTTGGTAATTTAACATATCTTGTAGACGTTTCAGTAGGTTCTGTTCCTGCTTTAAAATACTCGTATACGATTTGATCAGCAGGAGTATTTTCGCTTGGAAGTTGAGCCGGATTAGAACCCGCTTCGATACCGACACGTACGACAGAACTTGGTGCTGTAAAGTCTTTTCCAGTTCTATCATAAACGACGTTTCCTAAGGCTTGATATAATCTTGTACGCCATCTAACAGCAGAGGCATTGGTACTAACGTAGTGACTATCGATTAGTTCATAACCGTACCACATAGCAAGAGCAATGTCTGGGTCATATCCAACAATCCATGCGTCTTTAACGGCATTGCTTGGTAAGTTATAGTATTCTTTTTAGTAGCAGCATCGAAGTTTGTTGTACCAGTTTTAGCAGCAACGTTAACTCCTGAAATATTTGCACCGCTTGAGATACCTTCTGTAACAGCAGAACGTAAACAATCTGTAATCATGAAAGCAGTAGAATCGCTCATGACTTGATTTCTAGTTGATTCATGTTCGATGACTTCGCCTGTATCACGATAGACAACTTTTCGAACAGAATATGGCTCATTATAATAACCACCATTTCCGAATGCAGCATAAGCGCCAGCCATCTGTAATACAGAAGCACCATTAAATGCTCCTAAAGAGTGAGCCTCGTGAACGTAAGTGTCACCACTAGTTGTCTCAGGAGTAATTCCTAAACTTGTAACGAAATCGTAAATCTTTTGATTGCCAATTTCTTTATTTAATGTTTGGAATGCTTTTAAAGCAGGAATATTTCTAGATTGTGCTAAAGCAGTTCGAATACTGATTTGGCCCATAAATTTTCCATCGGAGTTATTGATTGCCTGACCAGATGAGTAAGACCAAGGTTCATCTACAAATTGAGTATAAGTAGACCAATTTAAGTATTCCATACCAGGAGCATAATCAAAAATCGGTTTTGCAGTTGATCCAATTTGGTTGAACACTTGTGTTGCATAGTTCAAAGACCGGATACCGCTTCGATTTCGTCCGGCACCAATTGCGAGGATTTCACCGGTATGAATATCGATGGCTGCTGCAGCACCTTGAACAACTTCATTTTCCCAAGTAAATGTTGTTCCATTGAAAATATCATCGACACCATCTTGTTTGGCTTGATCCATTGTCGTATAAACTTCAACGGAAACGTTATATGGATTGATATTGTATTTATCATCTAGTTCTTCTAAAACCGTATCGATGAATGCTTGATTCTTCATCGTTTGGGCACCATTATCAGAAAGAAGACTAGAAACTGGAATCATTCTAGCAGCATCTGCTTCACTTTCTGTAATATAGCCATGACGAATCATCATGTCAATACATCATCTCTACGTTCAGAAGCACGATCTGGATTATTGTATGGATTGTAAGAAGACGGTGCTTGGAACATTCCGGCAAGTAGGGATGCTTCGGCAAGATTCAAATCGCTAACACTCTTATCAAAGTACATTTGAGATGCTTGTTCAACTCCACATACCGTTCCGTTAAAGCATTGACTATTGACGTAAAATTCAATGATTTGCTCTTTACTGTAATTTTTTCTAGTTTAAATACGGCAAGATAAATATGGGTAAACTTACGAATGATACCTTGAATACCAGTCGTAGCAGTTGCATCCGTATATGTATTTTTAACAACTTGCATGGATAGAGTAGAAGCACCACCGCCACCTTTTGACCAGTAACTTGTTTTAAAGAAGCCACTAAAAATCTGGCTGCATCGAATCCGTTATGTTGGAAGAATCTAGAGTCCTCGATTGCAATCAAGGCATCGACGAATACTTGTGGAAGTCGATCGTACGTAACATCTTCTCTAACTTCGGCACCAAGTTTTGTCATCTCATTTCCATCCCGGTCATAAAGAATACTAGATTGTTGATTCTTTAATGCGTTTGGATCAAATTCTGGAGCCGTATTGACAATGTATAGCATAAAGCCACCAACCGCCAATGCTCCCAAAATACAGAAACTCAGGAAGACAATTAAAACGACATTCAAAACAGTTCGCCGTTTGCCTTTCTTACCAAATTTCTTAAGTAATGCTGCGATTCCGATAATTAGTAAAATACCGAGAGCCAAAATAATCGTTACAACAGGTCCTAATGTAAACCATGAAACAATGGCTGCAATTACAAATAGTCCCAATAGAATTTGTACATCTTTTGGATTCATTTTTTCTTTCTTTTTACTGGCACGGTATGCGTCACACTCTCTCTAATTTGATCGACTTCTTCTTTGGTTGCTTTATAGCGAGAAGTCTCTTTTTCTGTTGAAGTAGCAGACTTAGGATCTTTTTTTCTTAATCACATTCGGGTCTGGTTTCTTCATATACGATTTGGAAGAACCTTTTACGGTTACTTTCTTCTTTTCTTCATTATTTTGATTCGAACTTTTCTTATAGTTCTTTTGTAATTCTGATTCATTTGCACCTCCATAAATTTGGTCGATTACTTTTAAGTAATCCACTCTTGGATGATATTGATCTAAAATTAAATGTCCGCGTTGTTCAAAATAAGATAGTGGGATAGATGCTCTATCATGATGATCGATATAGTCTACAAAATCTTCTCCAAATAATAAATACGTCCGATTTAATTTAACAAATCGAACAATTAAAAACACGATTCCTTTTTTGGAGAAGAACTCCACGAATATGTTCAATTTGATGGGGATGAATATTGTGAAGAGGAAACGATGTTTTATTTAAAGTTTCCTTTGCTTCAAAATCGATATATAATCCATGATAGACACCGTTGTAGTCCGTTGTAGAAGGATGTTCAAAGAAACCTTCCTTGATGACGACACTACTTTTTGATAGTCCACTTTCGTTACTTTGATCGGGGTAGGTTTTTTATAAATAAGTGCCCGGTTAGATTCCCGGTAATAATCGTTTGTAATGTTTAAGTCATGTTCCAAACTCATACCACGATTTCCGTACTGGATATCTTCTTTTTTGTGAACGGTTGGAACAACTTTGACACCAGCCGGGTATTTCATAAAATCACCTACATTACATTATACTATAAAACCCTATATTTTTAAAGGAATTTTTAAGATAAACTACGAAAAGATAAGTTCTTTTTTGTCGTGAAAACCTACTTTTGTCTAATCCGTTCTAGTTTTGTCGAAAAGAATGCAAAATTTTGACGAAATTGGTATAGTGATAAAAAAGGAGGAAATATGACAAGAGATGACGTTGTTCTACTTTTTTAAACCGATTATTAGACGATTACTCATTAGTAGACCTAGAGATATCGAATACAAAGTTACTTTATACACTAAAGAAAAATTGACAAAATACACATTTTGCGATATAATGTTCATACTTTTCGGGAGGGTATAAAATGGATGAATTAAAAGAGAGTATTAATCGTGGAATACCGATTGCAACACCGGGTAACACTTAGTTCTACTGACTTAATTGCGCTTTGCGATGATAAAGAAACGACAAAAAAAGCAATCGATAATGCTTTTACAAAATATATGAACTATATGAAAAAGATAGGGATTCCTACCATCGATATGGAGTTTTTTCCAAACGTTAGGCATCGTTACGAACCCAAATGCTCTAGAGAAACAACTTTGTTTTTCTAGAAGTGGTTTTATGATGTCAATATTTATGAATTTAAATATTGATAACATGTTTCGAAACCGCGATAATCTTTCTATCGACTTAAAAGCATCTAATGAAGAGTTAAGTAATGCATTAAGAGAAAAAAGCATGGCCTCGTTTGGAAATATTTAAAAATCTGAAGACCAAAAAGAGAATTGAAAAGAGAGTTTCCAGTCCTTTATAAGAAATATCAAGAACGTCAAGAGATGATAACCATGTTACGAAATTTCGTCCGCTTAATTAATCAAAAATCAAAGTCTGGACGAGAACGAATCGATGCCATGCAAGATATCACGGAATTTTTGGAAATCTTACACTTGGATAATATCGGCCAACTGGAAACTTATAGTTCTGAAGAGGATTTCACAAAATTTTGTGCCCAGTATTATGAATCATTGTCAGGTATTTTAAATCATTCCGAAGACATTATGCAATACTTGGATACACATCGTGTAAATACATGGCACTTTTCTAGTATGGACCGGGATAAAATATCCCTTTATATTGCATCGCGGTTTTTATCGACAGCAATTACTGCTCCGAAAGAAGAAGCCCAACGTTATTTATATAATGTAACGGATTATTTTAGAGAAAACGAGAATAGAAAAACAGCAACTAGTCCACGAATTACAGTTGGAAAATACAAAAACGAAAGTATGGGAATTAAAAGTGATGGCGTTGTGATAACACCGAAGTCTCTTTACAGTGAATATAAGAAAATGTTATTAGAACATCCCGAACTTCGCGTCGTCGATTTTTCTACCATCGATTTTACGGGAATGAACCTAGAAGAGGTTGAAAAATATACGCGCAACAGTTGCTATCTGATCTAGCAGCGAATTGGGAGTTAATTCCAGCAAAAGTCATTTAAAGGATGATTTTAGAGTTTCAGGTGTTCGTGTAAATGTAACTTCAGAAGAAGAAAGAAGACGAAAAAACTGCTCGTCTAGCGGATTTATATATAGAAAAAGAAAGAGTTCTACGATAGTACGAGTCCAATTTGTAGAGTAGTCGGTAAAAATACATTTTCTGGGTATGTTGGACATATCTATTCCAATGGTAAGGTCATTTTAGATCGTTTCTTTGAAAATGATAAAACGGGTCGAATTGCCGAAGGGCATGCCATCTATATTATGGATGCAACGGATTTTTGCAAATTATCCTCTTTATCAAAACGAGAGTTATTCCATCATCCATCTTGTAAGCGAATTTACCATGCTGGCGATTGGCAAAGCAGAGTATCGCAAGAGATTGCAAAAGAGACAAAAAGGTCGAATGGCAGATGGAATCGGAAAGATCTTTGCAAATGACATCCCAAGAAAATTAGGGCCTTCACATTTCCTTGCAAAGAAATTGACAAACAATCGAATTTTTGTGATAATATACATTGTAAGGGATTGGTGGTATAAGTATGTATCAAAACAAAATTACGTTGACTCCACAAGATATTTTGGAACATGAATTTAAGATTGATACTAGGGGATACAGGCTAAAAAAGAAGTAGATCAATTTCTAGATGTGATTATTCATGATTACGAACAATTCATTGAAATCATCAACCAAGAAGAAAAGAAAAAAGAGTTTATTAAATGAGATTATGCATTTAAAACAAGAACTTCGTAATTTGAAGATGAGCATTGATATTGCCAAAACAAGTGATAAAGAAGTCACCAATGTCGATATTATGCGCCGCTTATCACAATTAGAAAAAAATGGTTTATGGTGCAAAGAAAGAACAAACTGAATCTGTTTTAACAGACCTAGATGAAGATGACGAATAGTACTTTGAGACAAACGCGGCATCTAACCATGATGTTGAGGAAAGTCCATGCTCACAAAGACTGGGATGTCTTTCGTGTTTGTGCTGAGGGAATCAATAACCGAAGGTAGAGTAATCTAACGGCGAGGAATTAGCCTAAAGGAAACCATGGCTATAGTACTCATAAAGTGCCACAGTGACGATATTCTCTAGAAATGGAGAAAGTGAAACGTTGGTAAACCCCGCAAGTGAGAAATACAAATTTGGTAGGAGAGTCGTAACAAAAGAAAGATAATGGCGTTACGGACCGGAAACGGTAGATAAATGTTTGTCGCCTAGAAATAGGAACAGAACATGGCTTACAAAGTATTATTTTGATAAAGAAGGTGTCTTATGAAAGAAATCGGTGAATATTTACGAGGACTAAGAGTAAATCACGGTGTTAGCGTGGAAGAAGCGGCCTCGACTTAAACGTCTCAAAAGATGATATTAGCAACTTAGAAGACGGTATCACGAGAGCTTTCAAAGACATTTTTATTTTGCGTGATTTGGTGAATGAATACGCCAAGTATTTAGGCGCTGACACGGATAAAGTAAATGATGAATTCAATGATTTTATGTTCGAAAAAACTTAAAATTTCATTGGACGATATCAAACAGATTCGAAAAGAAGAAAATAAAAAAGAAGAAGAGAAAAAAAGTATACTCGCCTTATACGAAAATTCCACCTCGTAAAACAAATTACAAACCGCTCATTGCCTGTATTTGTATTACGATTGCAGTCCTAGCACTCATCTATTGGATTTTATGGTAGTTACGGAAGAGCCACCTAGGACAGAAGAATTGAGAATTGAGAAAGAAGGAATGATTTCGTATGAATACACCTACTAAATTGACCGTATCTAGATTGATTTTATCGTTAGTTATTATTTTCATTTTGTTGTTTCCATGGCGCATGATCAATGTGACGATTCCCCAGGTGTTGGTCTCTGGTGTAACAGTAGATATCCGTTATCCGATTGCTGGAGTTTTATTTATCATTGCTAGTTTAACGGATTTCTTAGATGGATACTTGGCTAGAAAAATAATCAAATTACCAATACTGGTAAAATGTTGGATGCGATTGCTGATAAAGTATTAGTAGATTCCGTTTTAATTATTCTAGCATGTCAGGGATTCGTAAATGCAATTGTACCAGTTGTTATCGTTTTTTACGCGATATCGTAGTCGATGCCATTAAAATGGAAGCCGCTTCCAAAGGAAAGGTAGTTGCGGCCCATTAAATCCGGAAAAATTAAGACAGCATCCTTAATGGTTGGTACGGTATTGATGTTGTTCTACAACTTACCGTTCGAACTGGTAAATGTTCATGTCGATATTTTCCTACTGTACTTTGCAACGATTATGTCGATCTTCTCAATGTATGAATATTATACGTTGAATAAAAATATCATTTTTCCAAAAAAAGGAAAAGTAAAGGGTAAAAGAATGAAAAAGGGATTTTCTGTAAAGGAATTCCCTTTTTTGATAGGAAAAAAATCAGATAACAAACAAATGTTTGATAAAATGCTTGCAATTTGTTTGGAAATAAGTTATGATAGAAATGTATTTGAGAAAAACGGAGGATTTATGAGTAAAACGGAAAGCAAAGATAAGACTTTAGATGAAGTCTTAGCAGATATTGAAAAACAATTTGGAAAAGGTTCCATCATGAAACTAGGAGATGAGAGCCATTTAGAAATCGATACGATTTCCTCTGGTTCCTTAGCATTAGATATCGCTTTGGGAGTTGGGGGATATCCAAAAGGAAGAATTATCGAAATTTATGGACCAGAATCTTCTGGTAAGACGACATTTGCACTTCATGCCATTGCCGAGGCTCAAAAAGCAGGAGGAAGAGCAGCTTTCATCGATGCGGAGCATGCCTTAGATCCTGTCTATGCCAAAATTTAGGTGTAAATATCAATGAGTTGTTGCTAGCTCAACCAGATACCGGTGAACAGGCATTGGAAATTTGCGATGCCTTAGTAAAAAGTCAAGCAGTTGCAATTGTCGTCATCGATTCCGTTGCTGCTGGTGCCACAAGCTGAAATTGATGGTGAAATGGGCGACTCATGTCGGTCTACAAGCAAGACTAATGAGCCAAGCATTGCGAAAATTAGCTGGTACAATTAGCAAAACGAACACGATTGCAATTTTTATCAACCAATTACGTGAAAAAGTGGGAGTTATGTATGGAAACCCCGAAACAACACCTGGTGGTAGAGCATTGAAGTATTATGCTACGATTCGCTTGGATGTTAGAAGAAATGAACAATTAAAATGGGCGATGGTATCGTCGGAAATAAAACGACAGTTAAAATCGTAAAGAATAAGTAGCACCTCCATTTAAAACTGCTGTTGTCGATATCATGTATGGCGAAAGGTGTCAGTCACGAAGGAGAATTAATCGATTTGGCAAGCGATGCTGGTATCATCGAGGAAGACAGGTGCTTGGTTCTCATATAAAAGGAGAAAAAACTTGGTCAAGGTAGAGAAAATGTCAAATTATTATTAAAAGATAATAAAGAATTAGAAGAAGAAATTTACGAAGCAACGCGAGAATACTATGGAATTGGAAAAAAGAAAAATATCGTAACAACAGACGAAAAAGAAAAGCAAACCAAAGAAAAGTAGTAAAGATAAATAATAACGAAAAGGAGAATGTATGAAAGGTCAAATTATTAAAATCAATACAGGCGAGGAATATCTAATTTTTAGATGAGAAAAAATCAATCTAAAAAAACATATCTATTGGCAAATAAACTAGATGAGAAGGAAGAGAGATGACAGATACATTTTCATTTTTTCATTGAGTGTATTGAAAGATAACTATTTAAAACGGGTGACCGATCCGGAAGAATTAGCAATGATTCAAAAGAAATTTGCAGAAGGAAATCCTTCTTCTGACACTGTCAAAGAGGGCTAGAACGAAATCATTCTGCTTGACACAAATTCATTAAACCTTACAATAAAAGGTAATGTTAGAGTTTTAATTAAGTTTAACATATAGATAGGGGAGGAATTATGGATATGTTATCAATATCCATTCTAGCCCTTGTGATTGGATACTCTTTCAGGTACTGGATGTGCCTTGTTGTATCATAATAAAAAGGAAAAAACAATCGATAAAGCCATTTCTGAAATGTTAGAAAAAAGCCAAGAAAAGACATGACACAAGATGAAACGAGAGGCTCTTTTTAGAAGCAAAAGAAAGAAGAACAGAAACGGAAAATAGAAAATGATAAGTTAATCAAAGAGAAGAAAGCAGAAATCAAAGAAAATGAAGATCGACTTAATTCAAAGAGAAAACAATATTGATAAACGAGGATCAACTACTACAAAAGCGTGAAAACAACGCTAGATGAAAGAGAAATAAGATATTTGAAAGACAAAAAAGAAATCCAAGACGAACAAGCTAGAGTGGATGAAATCAAGCAAGAACAACTCCAGAGTTACTAGAAAAAGATTTCTGGATTTGATAAAGAAAAAAGCCAGAAAATTAGTCATGAATCGTGTCGAAGAAGCAATGCAAAAAGAAATTGCAGAGTACATTAAAGAACAAAAGAAAATAATGCTAAGATGGAAGCCGATAAAAGGCGAAGGATTTGATTGTTACGGCGATGCAACGCTTTGCAGCAGACATTGCAAACGACCAGACAATTACAGTTGTAACGTTACCGAATGATGAGATGAAAGGTCGGATTATCGGTAGGGAAGGAAGAAATATTCGTACGTTAGAAGCAATTACTGGTGTCGACTTAATTATCGATGATACACCGGAAGCAGTTGTGTTATCCTCTTTTGACCCATTACGCCGTGAAATTGCTCGTGTAACGTTGGAAACGTTGATGAAAGACGGCCGAATTCACCCAACTAGAATTGAAGAACTTTACGATAAAGTTTGTAAAGACATGAAAGCAAAAAATTTTAGAATATGGAAACGATGCCTTATTTGAATTGGGATTGACAAAGTTGATCCGGATTTAATCGAAATTATCGGAAGATTACATTTCCGCAGCAGTTATGGTCAAAATGCCTTAGCCCATTCCATTGAAGTAGCAAATTTGGCAGGTTTGATGGCCGGAGAACTTGGTGAAAATGTAACTCTTGCCAAACGTGCCGGATTATTACACGATATTGGAAAGGCTATCGATCATGAGATGGAAGGAAGTCACGTTGAAATTGGCGTCGATATTGCTAAGAAATTTCATGAAAATCCAGTTGTCGTCAATGCCATTGCATCGCACCATGGCGATACCGAACCAACGAGTGTGATTTCTGTATCAGTTGCCATCGCAGATGCATTATCGGCATCCGTCCAGGGGCTAGAAACGATACGTTAGAAAACTACATTAAACGTCTAGAGCAACTGGAAAATATCGGAAACGATATTCCTGGTGTTGAAAAAAAACGTATGCTGTTCAAGCCGGACGAGAATTACGTGTCATTGTAAAACCAGATGAAATCGATGATATTACTGCTCACAAAGTGGCTCGAGATATCAAAAGAAAAAATCGAACAGACGATGCAATATCCAGGTACGATTAAAAGTAACTGTAGTAAAGAAACACGTGCTCAAGAAGAGGCACGATAATCGATAAGCAGCCAAAACGGTTTGCTTTTTTTTTTCGCTATAAAATAGAGGAAAAAGATTGACAACAGAATGAATGCTCGTTATAGTAAACTTATCTAGAACTAGGAACAATTGGGATTATTAGAGGGAGGAATGTAAGAGTATGTATATAAAAATGAAGTTGGCAAGTGAATTAGCCAGAAATCAAATGTATCAGAATCTATTGGGATTCAATCCGACAAATTTAGATTATGAAAACGACAAAAACAGCATACGAAAATTGCAAACTTTTTACAGTCTTCCCAACTATATTGTTCCTCGCAATAAAATCCTAAAGTCTAACTCACAAACAGATACTTACTTAGCATTATTGTATATGGAATACCAAAACCATAAAGAAATAATAAAAGGGTATAGTGAAAATCAAAAATATTATAATTTAAATCCAATCATGGATGAATACGACCAAATATTAGGAAATGTCAGTACAATAGAAGAACTACGATTTTTGATTACGAAAGACTTAAATGTTTGGTTACTGATCTTACGAGTTTCAGCGGCAACCCTTCTAGAAAAATTACCATGTTATCAAACACCAGTTGAAGCAGCAAGATGGGTATATAACAAAATGAATCCATTTGCAAAAGAAGATAAGTTGTTATTAGATTTGATGAATCCTCAAGATGATGCTGCCAAAGAAGAAATCGACTTCAATAAGTTCTTTTTTGAACCGTCTCATACCGAAGGAGATGCTATCAAAAGTGTTCAATCTATGTTAAATTCTTATCGGAAATTTTCCAAAAGTTACGAGACACTTGTTTTGCGGATGACGGAAGAATACGTTGTCGATGCCATTTCGAAATTAGAACAAAATCCAACCGATGCAAAATTTGAAAAGAATATTTTGAAACGGTTGTTAATGTTACAAACGCAAGAGATGAAATTGTCTCATTATTTTCAGAAAATGAAGAACTTCAAAAACGAATATTAAGAAATTATTATCAACAAGGAGTAAAAGCGGATAAAGACTTTTTAGAAAATCGAGCCCGAATTATGGATCACAGCAAGACTTATCAAAAAATCAAGAGAAAGATGTATCCAAAAAGAAAGGAAAATTATAATGCAACATAATTATGAATCCGATTTGATTCGAGTAAATTTGTATTTACAAAAAATGTATCAGCAAATTTTAAATCAAAAAAATAGAGGAATCCAGAAAAAATATCGATGAAAATGAAGTGATTGCAGCTAAAACAGAAATTTCAGAATGGCTTTCAGAAGAATATCAAAAACGTCCGGCTGAAATAGGGGCATTAATTTCCGTGATGGCACTCGAATGCTACAATTATTCCTACGATGATGAAGATGATGAAATCGTTTCATTGATGAGAGAGTGTGAGTCAAGACAAGATTTCCTGGATGCCGTTTGGGATAATATGGACATCCTATATGTTTTAATTGAACATGAAATAGATGTATACGAACCAAAAAGGGTACAATTATCATTTTACAGATGACATATTGAAGACGTCAGAAGGAAGAGAAAATGTACGAGAAATTTCATCCGAATTATCAGAAAGAAATGGCCTACGACGGGTTCTGGCTGAGACATCATGATTCAAAAAGTTTCGAAGTTATCAATTATCCGATTCATAATTTTATCGAGTTCTATTTAACGATGATGACGACATTAGATTTGTTTGAGGATAGTGACGAATCATGCCTAGTCGTATCGGATATTTTAGAGACAATTCACCACAAAGAAGCACCATTGGCTGATCAAATTTTAAAAGAAATGCTCAAATATTACTACACGCTTGTAAAAACAGATAAAATTTTTCAAAAGGGAAAATCTGTGCAAAACATTTACGCGTTTTTTTAGAGAAAAGTAGTCGCACAGAAATTATAGATGAAATGTGGCAAGACGATAATGCTAGGTATGAATTAGTGCAATGTTTTTGCTAGTCGCTATCGGATTGGATTGTATCCAGAGACGGATAATCAAAGCGTAAAACAATTTTGTAAGAAGATGGATGAAAAAAATCGTAGAAGGTGATAGAAGTGGATACACACGTTTCTTATTTAATCAATCTGAATCGTTTCATTAACGAGTTATACCAAAATTACTATACCAATGAATCCATTATGTTGGAAGAAGAGGGTGTAGAAATAGATGGTGGTTATGATGCAACAATTTATTCGATTGCAGAGTGGATTCGTAAAAAGTATAATGAAGGCGATAAGGAATTTGATGCCATTATCTCTGCGATGGCCTTAGAGTATTATAATCAGTTTGCACTTGAAAAAGGGCCATTTGAAATTATCGAATACATGAATTCTTGCACTAGTGTTCAAGAGTTCATCGAATATGCTATAGAAACCCATTCTGTATTGGAAGAACTAATCGATTGTGAAATTTCCGAAGTTGGCAGTGAATACGATTACGAACTGGTTGACATGGCCTTAAATACAGACGAGGGAAGAGAAATTTATAAAAAAATTTCATCCTCAATATGAAGAAGAAAATAGGTATGATCAATGGTGGCGTCAAGTAGACTCTATTCAAACAAAATTTTATTCGTACCCAATTGAACATTTCTTAGATTACTACTTACTGATGATGAACGCAAAAGAAAAGTTTTCTGATATATAGGAGAATGTACGGATTTGGGAATGGGAGTATTAGAAAATATCGATAGAAAAAGACAATCTTTTATCCAAACAAATCTGGTTTGAATTGTTACGGTTTTATTATAACGATGTCCAACCGGAACGGGAAACAAAACAAGAGGAGTTAGACCAACTAGATAGGATGGAACCTAACGAACTGCTAGCGATGATACGTTACGAAGATGACATGTGTTTAGATGTTATGAATCGTTTTGTACAAAACTATCAAATCGGTTTATTTAATCCAAAACCAAAGAATAAAAAGAGTAAAACAGTTTTACAAAAGTTGGAGGCAAAATAAAAAAAGTCTATTGCGCATTAGCAATAGGCTTTTTTGATTGGTAAAATCACAGGTAAAATTAAAGGTTTACGACCAGTTAAATCAGAAATAGCAGGAACTAAATCTGAAATTAAAGATGCTTTGATTTCATTGAAGTTAGCACCGGTTGAAAGTTTGTTTCGAATCGTATTAGCAGCAAGTTCTTCAATTTTATGAATCAATGCTTCATTCTCATTAACTAATACAAAACCACGAGTCGTAATATTCGGTTTAATTAATAACTGTCTCTTTATCTTGATCGATATTGGCAATGACAACTAAAATACCATCGTTTGACATTATTTTTCTATCTTTGATAACAGAAGAACCGATTTCACCGATACGGTTACCATCGACGTAGATGTCCTCTGCAACGACGCCTTCTGATGCTTTTGTTACAACATGATTTTTTAATGTTAACACATCACCGTTTTTCAAGACGAATGTATGGTCTTGTGGAATATCACAACTGATTGCAATATTAGCATGTTGTTTTAACATACGATATTCACCATGTCCTGGCACAAAGTACTTTGGCATGATGAGACGAATCATTAATTTTAACTCTTCTTCGTTTGCATGTCCAGAAGTGTGTAAGTCAGATAAAACAGAAGTTGTATAAACTTTGACTCCTTGAAGATACAAACGATTAATCGTTCTAGCAATGCTTAAGGCATTTCCTGGAATGGCACTAGAAGAGAAGATAACGATGTCGTCTGGACGCAACTTAATTTGTTTATGAGTGCCATTAGCAATTCTAGAAAGTGCTGCTAAAGGTTCTCCTTGTGAACCCGTACATAACAAAGTAACTTCGCCTGGTTTTAGATGATTGGCTTCCTCTGGTGTGATGATCAATTCCTTGTGATCGATATAACCACCCTTAATGGACATTTGAATCTTATTATCCATACTTCTACCAACTACGCATATTTTACGGTTATGCTTGTAGCAAGTTTCAATAATATGTTTTAGTCGGTAAATATTAGATGCAAAAAGTAGCAACGATAATTCGACTATTTGGATAATTATCAAAAATATCATTTAAGGCACTGTCGACTTTCGATTCGCTAATAGACATACCAGCATTTAATGAATTGGTAGAATCGCTCATTAAAATATCGACACCACGTTTTCTAATTTCAGCCATCTTATGTAGGTCAGCCATCGGACCAATCGGTGTAAAATCGAACTTAAAGTCACCAGTCGTCATAAATGTACCATCTGGTGTCGTTACTGCAATCGCATGAGAATCTGGAATTGAGTGGGTAGTGCGAATAAATTCTACCGTTATATCTCCAAATTTCAAGACGGTATCTTCATCATATACAAATAAATTATCGTAACGAATATTGCGGTCTTCTAACTTTAATGCAATTAATTTTTTGCTTGATTCGGTGCATAAATTTTTGGGATTTCAACACTTTGTAAAAGAAATGGAATAGCTCCAATGCATCTTCGTGTCCGTGTGTAATAATTAATGCTTTAATTTTATCTTGATTTTGTTTTAAAAACGTAAAGTCAGGTAAAACATAGTCGATGCCCAACAAATCATCTTCTGGAAATAAAATACCAGCATCAATGATGATAATTTGGTCATTGTGCATGACACAGTACATGTTTTTTCCGACTTCACCCCAACCTCCTAAGACAATAATCTTAGTATCTGTAGGTTTTTTTCGTCATAATAACTCCTTTCTTTGTTAATTTTCTCCGTAATAGAACTAACGTAGTAGATTATACTATTTTTTTTAAAAAGTTTGTCCAGTTATCCATTTTATTTCCGAATTAATCTTTTTTGGGTAATGACGACATCCTTGTCCAGCAGTTCGGTTGGTAAAGGAAAAATATCACTCAATCGATATTTTTCATAGGTAAGACGATGTGTTTCTGCTAAGCGATAAACACTGTCACCTAAAAAAACTCGTTTTCTCCGTTTGGTTGGAACGTTTTCCATACTTTATGTTTGAAATCATCGTCATCTAGTTGGATTTGTTCAAAGATATCGTCTAAAGTAACTGGCTTACCAGTTCCAGGATTAATTTCACCAACTTTTAGCCAAGTTAATATTAAAAGTCATTAAAAAATATTCTGTAATCAAAGACTTAATATCTAAATTTGGGTTAAATAACTGTTTTTATCATCCCAATATTTTGGAATAAAATAATTATTTTGGTTTCCTAAAACAGTAGAAAACTCATGGAAGGGTGGACTCCAATTTGCATACCATCATAATCAATCATAGATAAGTTTCTATCATTTCCTTTTCCATAAATATACAAATTATCTAACGAACAAAAATCTGAAATACAAATCCAGCTTGATTAGCCCGTTTTACGAAGTCTTCCATCAAATGATATAAATCCGCATATTGTCGTAAATCTGTACGTTCTTTCATGCTAAGACGATTGTCTAGTTGATTTAAGGTAATTCCTTTGCAGCAGGCATTATGTATCCGGTGAATAATCCGTTTTTTCGTTGTAGACAGCATGCGATGGAACGATAATTTCAGGAACATTAGAAACCGGCTTGGCATCTATAATTTTACGTTCAATATCATATGGGGAAAGTTGTTTAATATGTTGTAAAAATAAGGATCATAAAGTTTAACATAGCTACTGTTTCGTAGTTGGAACACTTTGGAAAACAAAGGTCCAAATGGTAATATTGGGTCTTCTTTGGAAATTTCTTTTTTAATTGTCCCTGTAATGTTTGTAAAGCGATTTTTTCATAGAATACAGGAGGAATTATGGGCATATTTAGTAAAATTAAAGAAATCTTTAAAAAGGGAAATCAAGAAGAAAACAAAGTAGAAGAAAAAGAAGTAGGAAGAGACAGTTGCAGTCAAGTTGAGTCACCAATCAAAGAACCGCAACTGGATGTAGATAGAATTGTAAAAGAAGTTAAAAAAGAAGAAAAAATGGAAGCGCTATCGAAATTGGATAAGACCAAAGAAGAACGCGAGGCATTGATTAAAAAATGCAAAAGTATATGAGAAGGGACTATCAAAGACGAGAAATAGTTTTGTCTCTAATTTAATCAATTTGACCAATCGATATTCAAAAATTACGGAAGCATATTTCGATGAATTAGAAGAAATTTTTAATTATGGCTGATATTGGTGTCAATACCGTAATGGGATTTATGGATCGCTTACGAGCTAGAGTGAAAAAAAAGAACATCTAGAGTCACCGGCAGATTTAAAAGAGATCATCGTCGACGAATTATTTATCATCTATGTTAACGACGAAGTATTAGTCAATAAAATTCAGTTTGCCAAAGAAGGACCTACTGTCATATTGATGGTCGGTGTAAATGGTGTCGGAAAGACAACTACGATTGCCAAACTTGCCTGGAAGATGAAAAACGAAGGAAAGAAAGTCCTGTTAGTAGCGGGCGATACGTTCCGCGCTGGTGCTGGTGAACAATTAAAAGAATGGGCCGATAAAGTTGGTGTCGGATTCTACGGAAAAAGAAGATGGTGCTGATCCATCTGCAGTTGCATACGATGGCATCGAACTTGCTAAAAAAGAAAACTATGACGTCGTCTTTATCGATACTGCTGGACGACTACAAAACAAAGTAAACTTGATGAAAGAATTAGAGAAAATGAACAAAGTAATTGGAAATCTAATTTCAGGTGCTCCACATGAGACTTTTACTGGTATTGGATGCTACAACTGGTCAAAATGGAATTAGTCAAGCCAAAAGCATTTAAAGAGATTACGAACATTGGTGGGAGTGATGATTGATCGTTTTGGAAAAGATGTGATGATTATTCCTGAGGATAAAGGTCATTTTATCGTTCCGGTCTGCGTATATGTCAGCAGACAGTTTTTAGGCTGGGTGTTTTCTCTCGGGGACAGCATAGAAATTCTTTCGCCGCCACAAGTGGTTGAGCAGATGAAAGAGGAGAGTGAAAGGTTGTTTCGACAATACCATTA
>VOFC01000584.1_pt1 | contig 38133 bp, 38 predicted proteins | sample 5384161 | NCBI WGS metagenome assembly VOFC01 (sample SAMN12384722, study PRJNA508395) | human gut metagenome | isolation source: healthy gut B | host: Homo sapiens | reverse complement strand
AATGTTTGCATATGCCGTCCAGATATCCAAGGAAGCTGGATTTGACGGCGTACTCATTTTTAAGGCGAAAACGAGCGAATTATTGGAATACTATATGCGCGAATTTGGCGCGCGGCAGGTCGGGGCCTATGATCCGTTCCGTCTTGTTCTTTGGGAAGACGCCGCAGAAGCGCTCATTTCTGAATATAGGAGGGATGAATATGAATCGATCTGAATTGCTCCACGCGGAAGAATCCGGAGCTGCCAGCGGATGGGTTTCGCCGCTGAGTCAGGAGGACAGGGAGTATTTCGCCTATCTGCGCAGGGTCTTCAAGCGCTACAATATCACCCCGTCCAAGGCAACACGCTTGGAATATGATTTCGTTATCCGCGTGGCGGAAAGCGAGTTTTATCTGCAAAAAGCAAACGCCTGACACTGTCAGAGAAGGAGCGGGCCATGGATACACTGCAAGCCCGGATCGTGCAGCTTGAACAGGAAAACGCGGCGCTGCGGGCGCTGCTCAAAAAGCACGGGATTGCGTATCCGGAGACGGCTGAAAATCAAATATCCGCGATTGCCAATCAGGGCAGCCGTATGCTTCAAAACGAGGTCACACCGCAGATGGTCTCGTTTTTCTATACCTATTTCAGAGGCCGCAAAGATGTATACAGCGTCCGCAGCCGCCCAAAGGACGGCAAAGCGGGTTATTTTCCGGCCTGTACGCATTTTTGGGATCACAAACTCTGCCCGAAAACGACAGGGCAGAAAATTGCCTGCAGGGACTGCCCGAACCGGGCCTATAAGCCGCTGAACATCCGCGCTCTGCTCGCCCATCTGAAAGGCGAGCGGGAGGACAGCAGCGATGTCGTCGGCATCTATCCGCTGCTCCCGGACGATACCTGCTATTTCCTTGTGTTCGATTTCGATGACCACGAGGGCACGTTTCAGGGCAGCGAAAAAACGGTCTCATGGCGGGACGAAGTCGACGCGCTCCGCAAAATATGCGGACTGGAACAGATCGACGCGCTGGTCGAGCGCTCCCGTTCCGGGCAGGGCGCGCATGTCTGGATCTTCTTTTCCGAGCCCGTTTCCGCACAGAAGGCACGGCAGTTTGGAACAGCACTGCTGACAAAGGGTGCGGAGGTGGTCAGCCTGAAAAGCTTCCGCGCATATGATCGAATGCTGCCATTGCAGGAACATCTGCCGGAAGGGAAGCTCGGCAATCTGATCGCGCTCCCGCTGCAGGGCCGGGCGCTGCGGAATGGAAACAGCGCGTTTGTCGACGAAAACTGGAATGCGTACCCGGATCAATGGGGTGCACTGAAAAGCGCAAGAAAGCTGAGCGTAAAGGAAATCGAGGATAAAATCGCGGCATGGACACCGGAAGCAGGGCTTCTTGGACAACTGACCGAGGAACCGCAGGAGGCGGAGGAAAACACGCAGAAAAGCTTCCTGCCGGAAAAACCGTGGAGAAAAACAGAGCTTACACTGCACCCGGAGGATGTGGAGGGCGCGGTCGATCTTGTATATGCCAACGGTGTTTATATTAAAAGCACGAATCTCAAGCCGCGGCTTCAAAACCAGCTCCGCAGGCTTGCAGCCTATAAAAACCCGGAATTCCATAAAAAGCTGGCCATGGGCTTTTCAACGCTTGGAATACCGCGCATTGTCTATTGCGGCCATGACGACGGCGATTATATCTGCCTCCCGCGCGGGCTGCGCGGAGAGGCTGAAGAAATTGCTGGAGGAAGCAGCAATTCCATATCACATCACAGACGAACGGCAACCGGGCCGGAAGATCGAGGTTTCCTTTGCTGGGCAGCTATACCCGGAGCAGCAGCGCGCAGCAGATGCGCTGTTGGTACACGACATCGGTGTTCTGAGCGCAGCAACAGCCTTCGGCAAAACCGCCGTCGGCGCTTACCTGATCGCAGCACGTCAGATCAATACGCTGGTTCTGGTCGATAATGCCGAGATATTGAAAAACTGGCAGGAGGATCTGCAAAAATTCCTGACGATCGAAGAAGAACCGCCGGCCTACACAACTCCGACCGGCCGCGTCAAGCGGCGGAAAAGCGTGATCGGCAAATTACAGGGCGGTCAGAATATCCTGACCGGAATTCTCAATGTTGCGATGATCCTGTCGCTGGGAAAAAGCGAACGACTGGAAGAACTCGTGCAGGGCTACGGCATGGTGCTCATGGACGAGTGCCACCATGCGGGCGCGGATACGGATACTGCCGTGCTGCGTTCCGTTACGGCGAAGTATGTTTACGGCCTGACCGCGACACCGAAGCGCGACGACGGGCAGGATCGAAGATTTTCCTGCAGCTCGGTCCGATCCGCTTCCGGTACACGGCGAAGGATCGTGCGAAGAAGCAGGGCATCGGCCATTATGTCTATCCCCGTTTTACAAGGTTTGTTCACCTTTCCGAGAAACCGCCCGCGATGGCAGAATTAAATCAGCTGGTGATCGAAAGCGAAGACCGCAACGCGCAGATTCTCTCGGATACGATCACCTGCGTCCATAACGGGCGGACGCCGCTGGTTATGACGAAGTACAAGGAGCATGCAAGGCTGCTGTATCAGCGCTTGCAGGGGAGTGCAGACCACGTTTTCCTGCTGCAGGGCGGAAAGAGCAGCAAAGAACGCGCGCAGGTCCGGAACGCGCTGCTGGCCGTGTCGGAAACAGACACGTTGATCGTGGTCGCCATCGGCAAATATATCGGCGAGGGCTTCAATCTGCCGCGCCTCGATACGCTGCTGCTCGCAATGCCGATCTCATGGCAGGGGAATGTCGAACAGTACGCGGGCTGTCTGAACCGCGACTACGACGGCAAACAGGATGTGATCATTTTTGACTATATCGACGCGCACGTGCCGACGCTGGAACGCATGTACCATAAGCGCCTGCGCGCTTATCGCCAGATCGGCTTCGAGATCTGCGCAAACCTGCAAGCCGCGCAGGAGGAGAAGACTGGCACTATTTTCGACGCGCAGACCTACACACCAGTCTATGAACGCGATCTGCAAGCCGCGCAGCGGGAAATTCTGATTTCCAGCCCTGCACTGAGTCGCAAAAGGTCACATATTTTCTGGAACTCCTGCGCGAACGTCAGAAAGCAGGTGTCCAGATCAAAATTCTCACGCTTGCACCCGACGCACAGGATACATATCAGGCCGCTGAGAAAATCGGCTTCTTGCGCCAGTCTGGCATCGAAGTCTTCCCATCCAAAGCCTGCCGTGAGCACTTCGCGATCCTAGACCGCCGCCTCGTCTGGTACGGCAGCATGAACCTGCTGTCCAACGAAAGACCCGACGACAACTTGATCCGCCTCCCAGACGAACAAATCGCACAGGAGCTGCTGGAAATCGCCGTGCAAGCTGATTCTGCTTCGGAGAACAAAACCGGATAATGCGCCGCCTCCACACTGTCACGCCCGTGTCGGCAGTTTGTGCCGCTTTCTGGACGCAGCCGAGCACGTACCCACCGGACACCAGAAAACCGGACGTTGCGCCAACGTGCGGGATCGTTGCAGGGCACGGCAAACGCAGAAAAAGAACGGCTACAGGCGAATTTCAGCAGAGGGAGAAGCCGCAAGCGGCGAAGCAGGACAAAGCCGCGGGGTCGTGTGCGTCCCGCGGCGGTCACATCTGCCCGCCGTGCGGGCAGTTTCGGAGATTTGCGGGGGGTTGTTGAGAGGGAAAAAAATAGCACTCTTGGGGTCATGATTTGAAAAAAAGCCAGACGTTTCAAGGAAAACAGCGGGGTTGCACGAAAAAAAATACCGGCAGCTTTTGGGAGTTTTTTCGCAGGAATGATTTGCAAAAAAAATATCGTCTGCTTGCAAGCTTTAAAAAGTCTGTACTTTACTGCACCAGAGATTCAGCCAGAATCAGCCGGACGATCATCTACCGAAATAATATAGATACAGATCCTCCATATTGGGTGCTGTTGGTACTGCGTCGGGTCGAGGGGCGCTTTCGCTGAGCAGACGGATCACACTGTTTCCGTCTGTGTGCATGACATTGCTGCAGGTATATTGCTTTGTGAGTGCCGCTTCGTCCGCAGCGGGAACTGTAACGAGCCAAACTTGCCCGTTCAGTCGCTCCAGCAGCGAAGCAGGCTTTTGCATTTCAAGGACAACGCCTTTCCGGAGCAGAATGATTTCGTTTGCAACTGCTTCGAGATCCGATACAATATGCGTAGACAGCAAAACGAGCTTTTGCTGGGAAAGATCACTGATGATCCCGCGGAATCGGATTCGTTCTTCCGGGTCAAGCCCCGCTGTCGGCTCATCCAGCACCAGAATTTCCGGGTTGCCAAGCAGTGCCTGTGCGATTCCCACGCGCTGCCGCTGTCCGCCGGAGAAGCCTTTCAGCTTTTTCTGCTTTTTGTCCTCCAGACCAACCATGCGCAGAAGATCATCCGTCTGCCGCTTGGCGTCAAACTTTGACAAGCCCTTTAACCGTGCGATATAGAGGAGAAACTGTTCTGCCGTAAAATTTGGATAAACACCGAAATCCTGCGGCAGATAGCCGAGCTTTTTCCGGAATGCGGCGCCCATGACCGCGATATCCTGTCCGTCCAGCAGGACACGCCCGGTCGACGGAGCGAGCAGATCCGTCATGATCCGCATCAGCGTCGTTTTCCCGGCTCCGTTTGGTCCGAGCAGGCCATAGACGCCTGACCCGAGGGTCAGGTCGATCTGCTGCAGCGCAACCGTATCGCCGTAGAGCTTGCTGATATGTTCGAAGGAAAGCTTCATAATTCCTTGCGCTCCTTTCTTTGATGGATGGCGACCAATAGTAACCCACCCAATAACAGCGCGTACCAGACGCCCCAGACTCCGGGGGTCACACCGATTCTCCGTCCACGCATCCATTCCGTAAAAAATCCATACCGGACAAACCAGAAGAATCCAAATTTCTTCAGCACAGCAACATTGATAAAATAGCTGAGCGCAAACGGAACGCCGCAGATGCACATGGCCGCCGGCTGATTCTTCAGACTGTCACACACAAAAGCCGCAAAGAGGAAAAATCCAATTGTTCCGATGAGAACGATCGCCGTGCTGCGGAACCATGCGTGATTCCAACCATCCGGTTGGGGAAGCCTGCCGGAAATGAGAATTGACAGCGCATAATTTCCGGCTGCTAACAGCACAGCACCAGCCGAAGCGGCAATGCTCCCGGCAATCAACCGGTTCCGGAACAGCGCGATCCGACCATAGGCGGTGCTGTTGATGACGGGAAAGACTCCTGTTTCACAATCTGCGGAAAACAGCCGGATCAGGACGAGCAGAACCAGAAAACCGAGCGTCACGGAGCCTATCTTATTCCAGAATTCTGCGGATAAGCGACCAGAACACTTCGCTGCGGGTCTGGAAATCGAAATAGGCGAGGACGGCCCGAACGAATAGCCCGGCACACAGAACGAGCCAGTAAAGTGGATTTCGAAAATAGCGGATCAGTTCAGTTTTCATGTCGTCATTTTCCTCCGCCAGATTCTCCAAAAGATGAAAAATTCCAGAAGGATCATGCCAATCTCCAGCAGGACCGGTTTCCATACGTCCGACCACAAATATGGAAAGACCCACGAATAGCTCTCTTGCAGCAGATACCCGCCGAAGCCGAACCGATAGAGCGCGTCGAGCGGCACGCGAAGGAACTCCGGCAGCTGAGGCCCGACAGCGGAATACGCAAAAACAGCAGATAGCTGCCGCCGCAGAGGAACAGACTGAGCGCCGTCCGCCGCGTCAGCGCGGCGACGATCAGGATAAATCCGGCGAAGTATGACGCGCCCAGAAACAGAAAGCCATACTGGAGCGCACAGTAGGCAAGATTAGACATCGGCGGCAGCGCCGTATCCGCAAAATACACGCATCAGGCAACAGGGGAGAGGGCACCTTCGAACCCAAATGCGCCGCCGTTTACCAGCAGACTGGCTGCGCCGATGATGAAAACAACGGCCACGCAATAGAGGACTGTAAACGCCGTTTTCGCTCTCCATGTGCACCGGCGGCCAAGCGCTGCCGTCCCGACAAGATCGTCCGTCCGGTATTCCCTTTTCACAGCAGACCAGCCGCGGCAATCCGACCGCAAGCAGAAAGGCCGTCAGCGTCGCGCCATAGGAGCGGATATTCTGCTGAACAAACCACCACCTTTGCTGTGCATCATAGCGCATACTGTAATTCTGGTCCGAAATTTCCGTGTATAGCCCCAGCAGCAGATACAACCCGCCAAGGAGATACGCGACCCAGACCTCGCGGAACGCCCGGTGCTTTCTGGCTTCATCCGATATAAGCCATGTCATAATGCTCCCTCCTTCGTTGAACATTGTGCATAAGAATGCCGTATAAAATCAGTCCGATGACCGCCAGAGCTGCGTAGGCGGCAGTGGAGCAGAGCTGCAAAAGCCGGTCAAACGGAAGCACCGTCACGAGGAAGCAGAGCGCTGCCCAGAAGACGAGCGCAAGCAGGGATAGCCCTTCCGGATTACGGAGTCTGGCAGACAGAAACAGCAGCAGCGTGCATAAATAGATGCCCGGTACCGCGCCGCAGAGCGCCAGCCGCAGAAGATCCTCCCCCGCAGAAACGTGCAGCGTCACGGAAAGGAGCACCAGAGCGCCGAACATACAGCATGAGATCACGACGGACCGTGCAGCTAACATTTCCGGATAGGAATACGGAAACGTAGCTTCCAATTCGCGCATACGCTCGCTGCAGGCGAGCACGTACCGATGAAACAGCAGGAGCATCGGCATGGGTGCGGTACAGAAAATCGTCAGCATCGGCATGGACAAAGCCCTGACGCTGAGCAGACCGAAAATCAATGCACCCGCGAAAAGCCCAAGCAGCAGGCCCGCGTTTATTTCACCTGCGGCGATCCGCAGCAGCGTGAAGACCGGCGTCTGCCGGTCCCTCGGCTCCGGCATAGACGCTTGCAGCCGCAAAATAGTGCGGCGGATTTCCTGTTCCATTCGATCGTTCATTCGAAGTCCTCCCGCAGTTTATCTGAGAGTGTGTTTCTGGCCGCACGGAGCCGTGATTTGACCGTCGGCAGCGGTGTGTTCGTCATTCGCGCGATCTCCTTTGCGGTAAATTGGTGGAAATAATGTAAGATTACTGCCTCCCGCTGTGCGGCAGGCAGCTTCTCCAGCGCGGCTTTTACGGACAGGGAGACCGCTGCCATATCTTCGAGCGAGGCAGCCGGATCGGGTCGGTCGAACATGGTGTCTTCCGCCTGAACGATTTTCTGTCGAAAGCGAAAGTAGTCCATGCACTTGTTATGCGCGATCGTAAACAGCCAGCTGTCAAATTTCCTCCACGGCGTATAGCTGCCGATGCTCTGCATCATTGCGATAAAAACATCCTGCGTCAAGTCATAAGCGTCCTGCTCATGCCCGGTCAATTTGAAAACATATCCGTAAATTCGCGGATACCAGCGGCGAACCAAAAGCTCCAGCGCGCTCTTATCTCCGCCTTTGATCCCGCGCACCAGTTCATGGTCGCTATATTCCACCGCCTCACCGCCTTTTCTGTCAGTATAACGAACGAGAGTGTCCAAAGAGATGAACATGGTTACAGACATGGTATGAACTCTACGCCAAGCCACACCTGCGATTCTCGACTGCGGAATATTACCGGCGCGGCATCGAATTGCATATCACGCCGCGTATTGGCGATATTCCACTCAAAAAGCTGACCGGACGCGATTTGCAAAAGGGTTGTACAAGGACTTGCGGGAACACGGACGGCTCCGCGAAGCGCAGAAGGGAAAGCAGCCGGGGCTGAGCGATTCGACGATTCGCGGCATTCACACGATGCTGCACAACGCCCTCGACCGCGCGGTCAAAGAACGGTTGATCGTGCGTAATCCGGCAGACGACTGCATTCCGCCTAAAATCCCGAAGCACGAAATGAAAATCCTGCCGCCGGGGCAGATCAAATCCTATTTGACGGCAGCCGACCAGCGCGGTGTCCTGCCAATGTTCTATCTGGAGCTCATCAGCGGTCTGCGCAAGGGTGAATTGGTGGCACTCAATGGTCGGACTTGGACATCGAAAACAAGACGATTTCCGTCAGCAAGCAGGCCGGACACAACAATGCAGGCGAACCGGACATCACGCGCCCGAAAACAGAAAACTCCATCCGCAAAATTTCCATTCCGCAAGAAGCCGTCGATCTGCTGGTCACAGAGCACCAAAAGCATCCCGGCAGCCCATGGATGTTCCCATCCCCGAAGACGGGCGAGATGTACCATCCGGATTCGATCGTGAACATTCATAAGAAAATCCTGAAGGACGCAGGGCTGGAACACCTGAGATTTCACGACTTGCGACATACATTCGCGACATTGGCGCTCCAGAATGGCGTAGACGTGAAAACTGTGTCCAGTATGCTCGGTCACTTCGACGCAGGCTTCACGCTCCGCACCTACACCCCCACGTCACACGGCAGATGCAGGAAAGCGCCGCCGAAAAGATGGGCAATTTCATGGCGCAGGTGATGTAAAAACAAAAGAGCGGCGGAGAGGATAAGACGAATATCCTCTCCGCCGCTCTCTGAACATTTCCGCGTGTGGGTCACGGTGTGGGTCAGGCAAATTCGCCACCTGAAAAACCGAACAAATAAAAGAGAAAACCGGCGAAAATCGAGAGATTTTCACCGGTTTCTGAGCTAGTGGCCGGACTTGAACCGGCGACCTGCTGATTACGAATAGTAGAAAAGCTGTAAAAATAACGATTTCTGGACGTTTTCAGCACTTTCTGCTCGGAAATCAATGCTCTTTGCCCCTCTTGTTTCCACTGTTTCCGTCCGCTCGTTTCGCCGTGTGGGTCAGCGTGTGGGTCAAACCAGAAAACCCGGCGCAGAAACTGCGCCGCAGTAATCAAAGAATAGCGGGGTTAAAGCAAGTGCATTTCAAATTGTGATTCTTCCTGTGGCAGTTCATCTCCAAACGCATGATCATCCAATGTTTTCATACAAAGTGTTTCAACTGTGTCCAAAACAGTATCCCAGGTAATCCCGGCAGCATAGTCGAAATCTGTTTGATATTTCATCCATTGTGTGCGCATTGCACCGCTCTGACGTACTCCGTTAAGAATAGACGCATATGTATGAAGCAGATCCTCGTGTCCGCGCGTTCGACAGGTTGCAAGCAACGCATAGCGCAGTGCATCAGGTGTTACGACGAAATCCTCTCTTTGCAGGATATACACATCATAGAAATCACGCAGCCGTGTATTTGATTCCCCGCGTGAAAGGATCGTTTCCAGCTTTTCAGCGAGAACTGTCTCAGGTGGATATGCCAACAAGGGGATTGTTCGGTTTTCAAACATCAGCTGGTACGAAAACGATATTTCACAAGGGGTAATGACATCGCCGGTGGAAATATCGATTTTCAAGGGAATCCTCGTTTTGTCCAGATACGCATCAAGCGAGAGCCGCACACCCTGGTACTCCGAATCTTCCATAATTTCTTCTGTTTTCTTGATTACAAAGCTGATTTTGTCGTCAATTTCCACATCGGCGATCCGCCGGACGATCTGCTCGGCGCTTTCGCAATTCAAAGGGTAGTTGCGCAGGGTGGTGTCAATGTCCATCGTCGCACGGCTGTCGATCCCGACCATTGCGGAAATCAACATACCACCCTTTAAAATAAAACAGTTTCTATACTTAGATGCAGAAAGCCGCTCCAGAAATCGCTCCATCGCATAGTTCCGGAGAAACAGCATGGATTTTGCGCTGTCTCCATGCGCACGGTTTCCAACCAGATCTTTCAATTGCTTAGATGTCTTGATCATTCAGAACAGCACCCCCATTTTCTCACGAAGCTTTTTCTCTACACGAAGCGCTGCTGCGTAACGAATCAGCTTCGCATAATTCTTATCCCTTCGCTTTGTGTATTCCCTGACTGCATAATTGAATGTAGTCACATCCATCATTTCACTGCGTCGAATCACGTCGCAGATCGTGCGTTCCAGATCGTAGGCGCGAACCATATGACCACCAAAAGAAGGAATCTCAATTAAACCAAGTGTGTACCACTCCGGTTTCACATAGTAGACTTTCACGCCTTTCCGAGTCAGTCCGGTGCTGTTGTAACTCGCAGGAACGGTCACTGTCAAGGGAATCGGTTCATATTCGCTGAGATCGTGCAGATAAAGCGCCGCCTCGTGCGAAAAAACAGCGCGTGGAAACTGCGCCTGCAATAAGTACAGTTCGTCCGTCAGCATATCCGCAGACACATAGATGCCGTGTGCGGCTTTTTCTAATTTCGCAGAATTGACATATTCGTAAAACTGAGATTTTGTAATACCGCGAGCCAACGCATCTGACGTTCGCAGAATTCCGTTCCGCTCATGCAGCAAATCGTCGAGTGTCTCAAAACACATATCTGTCACCAACTTTCATGCTGATATTATAACCATAAATCAGCGTGAAAGTCAAATCGAAGTTAAGCGTCTTTCAAAAAAGGCGAACAACAAAATGCAATCCCCGCACCGTCACGCCTGTGTCGGCAGTTTGTGCCGTTTTCAGGACACAGCCGAACGCATTACACGCCGAAAGCCTGAAAACCGGACGTTGTGCCTCTGTGAAGCAGCATTGCGGGAACGGCAAACGCAGAAGAAGGGCTAGCAACTTCCCAGTAAATAATTTCCAAAATCAGTATAACTCGAAGTGCAGCTGAATGCAAGCTGCTGACTTGATGCCGCTGTCCGTTTGGACGGTGGCTATTTTTTGCCATCGAAAAAATTTTCAAAACAGGCTGTTCAAAACGCGATTTTCTGTCGGATTAAATAGAAGGACTTTTTCGGAGGAACGCGAACAGGCAACGCAGGCGCGGAAATGTAAATGATCTGCGAATTTTCTCGAAAAGGCTTCTAAAAATCGCGTTCCCGTGGCCTATGCAGTGAGGGGATTTTTTTCGGTGAGACACCGCTCAAAACGCAAAAATCTGTCGGATCAAATAGAGGGCGTTATTGCTGAACGTAAAATATCTTCCCCTCTGAATAAGAAAATTTGCGAAGGAGGGTAACAAAAACGGCTTTTAGTGTCGGATTAAATAGGGAGAAGTTTTGACCGGCGAAAAAATTTCCGAATTTTTTGAAAACAGGCTGTCAAAACTGCGATTTTTATCCCTACTAGTAATGAGAGGATTTTTTGCGACAACCAAAATTTTCTCGTACAAACGTCGCAAAAGTTGTGCAATTAAAGGTGCGGAGAAAATCTTTTGAAAAAATTTTGGTACAAAAGCCCTCTGAATACGGATAAAGGGTAGGAGGTGTTTTTCAGAAAGACAAAATCAATCGAAAAGACATGGAACACGAACAAAGGAGGACAACTATGAAAGAATCTATCTACAAGAATTATGACGAGCTGCCGCTGTTCCTGAATGCCGCGACGGTGGCAAAGGTGCTGGGCATCGCGCCGTCGAGCAGCTATGAGCTGATGCACGAAAAAGATTTTCCCGTGCTGCGGATCGGCAACCGAATTGTTGTGCCGAAGGAAGCATTCATCCGCTGGGTGGAGCAGCACACAGGAGTGGCAGAGTGAAGCGCAGTCTCTGGCCGACACGCGATTCGGTCAAGGACTACTTCCCGCTGCCGAAAGAAATTTTCTCGCTGGGTCTGAGCGCGGCAGAGATCGCAATCTACGCCTACCTTCTGTTCTGCGAAGATCGGCAGACTTTCCAATGCTGGCCAAGCTACCGAAAAATCGGTGAAGCGGTTGGGTTGAGTCCGAACACGATTCGTAAGCATATCCGCTCACTCGAAGAACGCGACCTGCTCGTCACAGAGCCGACGCAAGTTACAACGAAGGATGGTCGCAAGCGAAATGGCAATCTGCTATTCACAATCCGACCAATTCAATTCGCGCTCCAACAGGACTATGATCGGCAGATGCGGAAACTGGACGAGGATGCCGCAAGGAGGAAATATGCCGGTTTCATTGAAAACACAGGCTGAACGCACAGCCAAAACGCCAATCCCAGCCTGTCGCGCCCGTGTTGGCGGTTTGTGCCGCTTTCGCCGCCCAGCCGAGCGTGTACCCGCCGGAAGCCCGAAGACCGGACGTTGCACCGCCGTGCGGGAGCGTTGCGGAAATGGCAAACGCAGAAGAAGGACGCCTGCAGGCGGCTTTCGGCAGAGGGAAAAGCCGCAAGCGGCGAAGCAGGAGAAAGGCCTGACGCTTTTCTGCGTCTGACCGTCCACTTCTGCCCGCAGTGCGGGCAGTTTCGGGGATTTACGAAGGAGTTGTTGAGCGGGTAAAAATAGCACCTGTGGGGTCTTGATTTGAAAAAAGCCCGCCGTTTCAAGGAAAACGACGGGGTTCAACGGAAATAGTGCGCAGAGATAGCGCGTTATTGCGGGACGCCGGGTTGGGCCGCATTTGGGCGGCCGGCCAGCACCTGCTGCACCTGACGCCGACGCAGGAACACTGTTAGCCAGCACACGAGCATAGTGGTCAGACCGCAGATGGTCATGCAGAGCCGGTAGTCCAGGACCTCCCCAGCGCGCCGATGGCCAGCGACAGCACCGCGCCCGCCGCCGTGCAGAGCAAGGATTCATAGGCGTTGAGCCGGGCACGCAGCCGGTCTGGGATATAGCGCTGTACTGCTGCTTGACGGATGGTGGCGCTCTGGATCCCCAGAAAGCCGCAGAGAGCCCGGTTCACCAGCATCAAGGGGTACGGCAGCCACAGGAGGCAGGCGTCCATCAGCTCATAGGTCTGATATACCCCGAACAGGAAGCCGAACCGCTTTCGCTCCGGCAGGGAAAAGCGGTAGCGGACAGCTCCGCCGATGGTACGCCCGGTGAACTCCGCCACAGAGAAAAAGGAATACATGGCAGTGGTGAAGCCCTGCGCCGTGCGGAAGAAAGCAATGAGCAGGGGAGCGTAGCCCATAGCCATACCGTTGGTGACGGCCATGTACGTATACAGACCGTGCAGGCCGCGTTCCTGCCGCAGATAATCGGCGGCTTCCCGGACGTCCCGCCACCAGGTTTTCAGAGACAGCAATGGCTCCTGATCCCGGCGGTTCTCCTGCACATGGATGCTGTTTTCAATGAGGGCGGCCAGCACCGACAGTACGGCCTGGATCAGCAGCAGCCGCCCCACGCCCAGAGTATCATACAGCAGTGCCGCCAATGGCATCATCAGGACCTTCAAAATAGGGTAGAGCATGGCAGAAACGGTGTATGCCCGCTCCTCCTGCCCCTCCGGCAGCAACAGAGGGTAAAAGCTGTTGTAGGCCAGCTCGTCAAAAGCGCCGAGACACGACACCAGCAGAGAAAAGGCCAGATAGGCGGTGTAGGAGAAGGCGTTGTGCAGCAGGAAGATCCCCGCTCCGGCGTAGCATACGCCGTTGAGCAGATCGCCCCATACCAGAAACGGTTTGCGCGGCAGGCGGTCCATCATGGGGGCGATGATCAGCGGCAGCAGCACCATGGGGATCAGCTGAATGGCCACCGACAGTGCTGCGGCCAGTGTGCTGCCCGTCTCGTCAAAGACCAGAAAAGGACAGGGCAAACTGACTGATAATGCCGCCGGCAGCGCCAAGTGCCGTCGCGGCGGTGATACGGGTAAAGTCCCGCGTCCAGAGTGTTCGTTTCATGGCATTCACCTCACTGCTATGATTATCGCATAGCCGCTTACAAAAGAAAAGCGGGTCATCATGGGAAAAAATATTCCCGTGACGACCCGCTTAGATGCACGAAACTGCTATTTTGCAGGAAACTCCTCCAGCAGGCGGCACGCCTGACGGTACTGGCGGTTGGCTTTGTACCACGCCAGCACCCACGGCAGGTGAAACCGGGTGAAGCCCATAGGGTATGTGTCCCGCAGGCGCTGGAAGCAGTCCAGAAGTTGTGTGCCGTAGGTATCGTCGTGGAGGTAGTCCGGGTGCTCCAGCCGATAGCGCACCAGCGCCAGCATCTGCCGCTCTATCTCACCAGGGGACAGGAGCTCTGCCTGTTGAACGGCTGTCAGCGCCTGCTCCCGGTGCCCAAGCTGCTCGTGGCAGATGGCAAGCTTGTGCAGGTCCAGAAGGCTGGGGTGCGGGAGAGCAGAAAAATAGAGCAGGGCCTTTTCTGGTTGGCCCAGTTCCAGTTGGGTGGCGGCGATGTTATAACGGAGCGAACCCAGACTGTCGGCGTCACCCAAGGCCTCCGCCAGACGCTCCGCCACGGCGAAGTGGGCCAGCATCTCCTCCATGCGGCCCAGATCCGAGTAGCAGTTGCCCATCCACAGACGGCAGGACAGCATCAGGTGGGGATACCCGGCGTCTGCCGCCGAGCGGCAGGCGTCCCGCAGCACCTCAATGGCAACGGTGTAATCACCCTTGACGTAGAGGGCCTTTCCGCGGAGTGTGACCAGAAGCGGCAGCGGTTCCAGCCGTACCGCCTCCTCCCACCGGCCCTGAAGGCTCCGATGCAGCGCCAGCTGCCGGTTGGAGAGAAAGGGCTCCCATTCCTCCGGCAGAGGGCGCATGTTATCCTCATAAAAGGCATCCAGCAGCAGGGCATCCGCTGCCAGCGGACTGCAGGCGAGGATCTCCTGCCGGGGCTGCACCAGCCGCTCATAGCAGGAGGCGAAGTCTGGGCTGCCGGAGAGCAGGGCCTTCCAGCATGGTTCCAGACTCTCGGGTTCCGGCGTCCAGACCAGGCCCAACCGGCGCAGCAGAAGCTCCGTCACCTCCGGAGAAGGCGCTGCCTTGCCCTGCTCGATCTTAGACAAGTAGGAGGGCACGCAGATGCCCCGGCATAGACCCTCCTGACTCCAATTGAGCCTGAGACGGGCCTGCCGGATCAGCAGCCCGGCAATGTCGCCGCCCTTCATCATATGAACTCCCACACACTCTGCCGGGAAACGTTCAGCTTTGCGGCAGCTTTTTCACCAAGTGTCATGCTTTTCTCCCTCCTGATTTTATGGGTTGCCGCAATTTTTGCAACCCCAAAATCGGTTGTTTTTCAAGTGTTTCTTGCAAATTTAAAAAACAAAAACCATTTTACATAATACCATTATAAAACAGACTGTAAAGAAGTCAAGGAGGGAGATAAAGCTAACCGGCGCAAAAACTGCGCCGCAGTAAACAAAGAATAGAGTTTTCACCGCGTGTGAGAACGTCTGAAAATATTCCGATCTTCCAAAAAAATCAGTAGACTTTGTGCCGCTTCTGTGGTAGTTGTTTGTGTTACCGAACGAAAAGGAGGCGCAGACATGGCAAAGAAGCGGGCAAACGGAGGAAGGAAATATCCGCAAGCGCAAGGATGGACGCTGGGAAGGGCGCTACACTGCCGGATATGACGAAAAGACCGGCAAACGGCTGATCAAGAACGTCCTTGGCAAGACACAGGCAGAAGTGAAAGAAAAGCTGGCGAAAGCAGTCGCGGAAGCGGAAAGTGTCGATGTGCGCCGTGCGGACGAATACACGCTTGGTACATGGCTGCAAACGTGGTATGAGCTATATGCAAAGCCACACCTGCGATTCTCAACTGCCGAATACTACCGACGCGGCATCGAATTGCATATCACGCCGCGTATTGGCGATATTCCACTCAAAAAGCTGACCGGACGCGATTTGCAAGGCTCGTACAAGGACTTACGGGAACACGGGCGGCTCCGCGAAGCGCAGAAGGGAAAGCAGCCGGGGCTGAGTGACTCCACGATTCGCGGCATCCACACAATGCTGCACAATGCGCTCGACCGGGCAGTCAAAGAACGCCTGATTGTCCGAAACCCGGCAGACGACTGCGTACCGCCGAAAATTCCGAAGCACGAAATGAAAATCCTGCCGCCAGAGCAGATCAAGTCCTATTGACCGCAGCTGAGCAGCGCGGCGTCCTGCCGATGTTCTATCTCGAACTCATCAGTGGTCTGCGCAAGGGCGAGCTGGTGGCGCTCCAATGGTCGGACTTGGACATCGAAAATAAGACCATTTCCGTCAGCAAGCAGGCAGGGCGCAACAACGCCGGAGAACCGGACATCACGCGCCCGAAAACGGAAAACTCTATCCGCAAAATCTCGATCCCACAGGATGCCGTTGATCTGCTGATCGCAAAACACCAAAAGCATCCCGGCAGCCCATGGATGTTCCCATCACCTAAAACAGGCGAGATGTACCACCCGGATTCGGTAGTCAACATCCACAAGAAGATTTTGAAGGATGCAGGGCTGGAACACCTGAGATTTCACGACTTACGTCACACATTCGCAACCTTGGCGCTACAAAACGGCGTGGACGTGAAAACCGTATCGAGTATGCTTGGACACTTCGACGCAGGATTCACGCTGAGAACCTACACCCACGTCACGCGACAGATGCAGGAAAGCGCAGCCGAAAAGATGGGCAATTTCATGGCGCAGGTCATGTGAACACGCAGCCGAAAAACAAAGAGCGGCGGAGAGGATAAGACAAACATCCTCTCCGCCGCTCTTTGGACATTTCGCCGTGTGGGTCACGGTGTGGGTCAGACGGTTTCGGTGCCTGAAAAACCGAACAAATAAAAGAGAAAACCGGCGAAAATCTCTCGATTTTCACCGGTTTCTGGAGCTAGTGGCCGGACTTGAACCGGCGACCTGCTGATTACGAATCAGCTGCTCTACCGACTGAGCCACACTAGCATCCCGATTGCCTGAATAATATAGCACGTTTTTTTCCGCTGCGTCAATCCCTTTTTCGCGGGATATTTAAATTTTGTGCATGTCCTCGCAATATGAACAAATGTCCACAGCAATTTTCTACATTGCTGTGTAATCATTTAAATTGATTAAAAAGCTATTTTTATGGTATAGTGTGTTCCATACTTTTATATTCTAAAAGGGAGATGGACGTCCGCGGGATGTCCGGAAAAGGAGAACTATGGAAGCTATCATCAATTTCTTTACGGGGACCCTGAATACGGTCGCATGGCTGTATATCTTTTTGCCATGTACGATCCTGGGAGGTCTGTATCTGACCATTCGCAATCGCGGGATTCAGTTCACGCGCTTCGGCTATGCGATGAAAAACACGGTCGGAAAGATGTTCCAGAAGCAGGAGGCAGGCGCAGGCGCGGTCACGCCCCTGCAGGCCGTCACAACGGCACTGGCCGCGACGGTCGGCACCGGCAACATTGTCGGCACGTCGCAGGCCATCGCCCTCGGCGGCTATGGCGCAGTGTTCTGGCTGTGGCTGGCGGCGCTGCTCGGTATGATGATCAAATATTCCGAGGTTGTGCTGTCTATCCGCTTCCGTGAGCGCGATGCGAAGGGCGACTGGGTCGGCGGCCCGATGTACTACGTGAAAAACGGCCTCGGCAAGCATTGGCAGTGGGTCGGCATCCTGTTCTGCGTCTTTGCGGCGATCGCCTGCTTCGGCATCGGCAACATGTCGCAGGTCAACTCCATCGTTGGTTCACTCAACAACGCAATCGACGCCTTTATCCCGGCAGCGGAAGGGGAGCGGAAGCTGCTGAACTTCGTGTTCGGCGTTGTGATTGCCGCGCTGATCGGTGTAATCCTTTTCGGCGGCATCAAGCGCATCGGCGCCGTGGCGGAAAAAACTTGTCCCAGTTATGAGCGTTTTGTACATCATCTTCGCGCTGGTCGTGATTTTCGGCCATGCCGGCAATATTGGCCCGGCTTTCGGCAAGATTTTTGCCACAGCGTTTACACCCAAGGCGCTCGGCGGCGCAGCTAGTGGCATTGCGCTCAAGCAGACGATCGTCTGGGGTCTGCGCAGAAGCGCATTCTCCAACGAAGCCGGCCTCGGTTCTGCAGCCATTGCCCATGCGGCGGCTGATACCAAGAGTCCAGTCCAACAGGGCCTGTACGGCATTTTTGAGGTCTTTGCCGATACCATTGTCATCTGCACCCTGACGGCCCTGACTATCATTTGCAGCGGCGTAGACATCACCTTCGGCCATAAAGTCGGCTCCGAACTCATCACTGCCGCGTTTGCCACCATGTTCGGCCAGAAATTCGCTTCCGTCTTTGTCGCGCTGGCGCTGATGCTTTTCGCGTTTACAACGATTCTTGGATGGTCGCTCTACGGCAGCCGCTGTGTCCAGTATCTGTTCGGCCTCAAAGTCTCGAAGGCTTATCAGGTGGTGTTCATCATCGTCGTCGTGATCGGTGCGGTCGCGTCGCTCGACGTGGTGTGGGATATTGCCGATACGTTCAACGGCCTCATGGCGATTCCGAACTTTATCGCCCTGTTTGCCCTGTCCGGCGTCGTGGCGAAGCTGACGAAAGAGTATTTCTTCGACAAAAACAAGCTGACAAAATAAAACCAAAAGCCCGCAGGCCGGTTAAACCGGCCTGCGGGACATTTACTGCGAAAGGAGAGAAGCAGCATGCAGCAGCTTCAGATCGGGCGGGTCTACCATCATTTCAAAGGTGATTACTATCTTGTAGAGGCGCTTGCGAAGGACTCTGAGAGTGGGGGGAACCCTGCGTAATTTACCGGAAGCTTTACGGAGATGGCGGCCTGTGGGTGCGTCCACTTGCCATGTTTTTGAGCAAGGTTGACCGGGGAGAAATATCCCGACGCAGAGCAGGAATATCGCTTCGCACTTCAGGATATTCCAAGCGCCGCCGGTCACTAAGAATGCGAGTATACGGCTTAGCGGAATCTACTCCGCTAAGCCGTATTTTGTTTTGACCCTGTCCAGCTTTTCCAGCATCGGCTCCGCGCCGAGCCAGAGGAAGAAGAACAATGTGGCGATTGCACGCACCAGATCGACCGGGATGCCGGTAATATAATAGCTCAGAATGATCTTCCAGTTGACGGACTGTGCCCACATGAGTGCCGACGCGGGATTCATAATGCCGCCGTAGATCACGGTCGAGGCGATCACGCCGAAGATGCACAGACTGAGTTTTGAACGCCGCAGCACGCCCTTGCGATACAAAATTCCCGCCAACCAGCCGATTGCGCCCATGGCAAACATCTGCCATGGCGTCCACGGCCCCTGCGAAAACAGCATATTAGACACCAGCATGGTCATAGCGCCGACGAGGAAGCCCGTTTCGCCGCCAAAGGCCACACCAGCCAGAATCGTCATGGCGACGACCGGCTTGAATTCCGGCAGCATGAAAAATGCGGCGCGGCCTGCCACATTCAGCGCAACGAGAACGGCAATCAGGACAAGTTCGCGTGCCTGCGGCTTTCTGCCCTCAAAAATCAGGAAAAACGGCAGCATACATTCAAGCAGAATCAGCAGCGACGTAAAATAGTACTTTCGCCCGCCGAAGCAGTACAGGCCAAGAAACAGCGTCAGAGGAATCAAAAAGCAGGATAAGCAGCGTCGCAATGATTGTCCGCTTGCGAAGCTTTCGTTTTTGCGGGCGGTTGTATCAAAGCGTCCGGCCAGTCTGCTTTGCGGCTGACAGACAGCGCAAACACAAGCAGGCAGATAAGCAGAATGCCGTACAGGCGCAGCTGGCTGTCTGCGAATGCGGTCAAACCGCCTGCGTCAATGAGATTCGTGAGGTCTGTTGCGCCAATGGCCTGAACGGTCAGGGCTAACGATGCAAAACCGGACACGGCGGCAAGAATCTTGCGCCAGACCGGGAGTTTTTTTAATACCTGCGTTTCTTTTTCCGGTACTGCCGGAACATGCTTGCATTCCGGCAAGGCCGGTTCTGCTTCAACGGTACCACCGCAGGCGGCGATCACGTCCTCGGGCGTGACAGCTTCGGGCAGCACATCCCGCGCGATGCGGTTTGCGGCGGTCGAGTAGAAGCTGTTTCCGCTGAAGAAGGTACGGGGAGCCGCTTCTGTAACGATGCTTCCGTCGAAAAACAACGCGCAGCGATCAGCATATTTTGCGCAGAACTCGATATCGTGGCTAACCATTAAAATTGCTGTGCCGGACACTTGGAGCGTACGGAGAATCTGCCCGAACGTCTGCTTGAACTCTGCGTCCAAGCCTTTTGTCGGCTCGTCGAGAAGCAAAATGTCCGGATTCAGAAGCAGAATTTTTGCCAGCGCTGCGCGCTGCTGTTCGCCGCCAGATAAATCATAGGGATGTTGGTCTAGTAAGTCTGTAAGACCGCACAGCGAAACAATCTGCGCCAGACGCGCAGACCGGCGTTCCGCTTTCGGCAGAAGTTCCAGCAAATCCTCGCGCACGGTCGGCTTTACAAACAGCGTCTGCGGATTCTGCGGAAGCAGTCCAACACTGCCGCTGATAGTCAACTCTCCGCGATACGGCTTTTTCAGGCTTGCCAGCAGCTTGAGCGTGGTGGTCTTGCCCGTGCCGTTTCCGCCGAGGAGCGCCAAAAATTCGCCTTTGCGGAGTTTTAGGGACAAGCCTTTGAGCACATCGGGCAGGTCTTTTTCATATTTGAACCAGAGTCCCTGTACCGACACGACAGTTTCCGCCTGCGGCACATGTTTGCTTCCTTCTGGGATGGGGGACAGTTTATGTGTTTTTGCATAATCCAGCAGCCAGTTCCGGCCGTCGCAGACGGAAACGGGGCAGCTTGTATCGGGAATTCACGGCGCTCCAAATCCGCATGGCGGCCGGCATTGCCAAAAACATGGTGCTGCCGTTGGCCTTTAACTCGGCGCCCACTTCGGCAGGCGTACCGGTGCAAAGAAGCTGGCCCTTATCCATCACGGCCACGCGCGAGGCGAGACTGAACGCCTCTTCCAGCCGGTGCTCCGTCAGAATGACAGTTGTGCCCAACTCCCGGTTGAGCCTGCTGAGTGTGGCAAGAAAATCGGAAGCTGCAATGGGGTCAAGCTGGCTTGTCGGCTCGTCGAGAATCAAAACCTTTGGCTGCAGAACCATCACGGATGCAAGATTCAAAAGCTGCTTCTGCCCGCCGGACAGTTCCGTAACAGAGCGGTGAAACCACGTCTGGATCCCAAAGAAGCTTGCCATTTCTGCCACTTTGCGGCGAATTGTTGGTGTGTCATAGCCGAGAGACTCCAGTCCAAAGGCAAGTTCGTGCCAGACCTTGTCGGTTACGATCTGGTTTTCCGGACTCTGCTGGACAAACCCGATTTTCTCTGTCTGTTCGCGCTGCGATACCTTGTCCAAGGGTCTGCCCTCAAACAGAATCTCGCCGCTCCTGCGCCCGTGCGGGGGCAAGCACAGGCTTCAGCTGCCGCAGAAGCGTCGATTTCCCGCAGCCGGAAGGGCCGCAGAGTACCAGAAATTCCCCGGCATGGACAGACAGCGTGAGATCGGAAACGGCCTGCTTTTCCTGCTCCGGGTATGCAAAATTCAAGTGGTTGAGCGTGAAGAGTTCCATTGTCTGTCCTCCTTTCGGTCGAGAATGACTGGGGTGAGCACCAGTGCGAGATAAACAAGCAGAAAGCTTATGGTCAAGGGTGTCCACGGGGCGGCTTTGATCGTGGGATAGTACCGGAACGCTGTTCCGCCGGCAATCCATCCGGAGAGCAGATACGCGCCGCAGAAAACCAGCCATGTAAGGGCAGAACTGTCACGGCTGTCAAAGCGGTAGATCGAAAATGAGGTGCGCCCCGGCAGGCCGTAGCCGCGCGCACGCATGGAATCTGCCGTTTCAATCGCGTTTTCCAGGCTCCATGTGACCATAATGGAAAAAATCCGAATGGCATTTCCGACGCGGCGGAATACGCTGCCGGTTTTCGTGTCCCTTCCAATACATGTCTGCGCTTCTGATACGACTTGCAGCTGTGCCTTGAATTTCGGGATAAAGCGCAGCGCCATGGACAGAACGAGCGACAGGGCGGGGAGAATCCGGCCAAACAGGTAGACAAATTTATCCGAGGTTATGACCTCGTTGAAGCTGGAAAACCAGAGTACGACCGATGCCAGCATCACGGCAGCGGCCGCACCGTAGAGCATGGACTCCAGCGTCAGCGGGTTTCCGGAGGGAAGATACGTCAAAATCGTTGCGCCTTCGTGATTGAAAGCCGGATTGACAAGCGCGGCAAGCGCCGCCATGGGCAAAAGCCCCATGACGGCGAACCGAACTGCTTTCCTGCCTTTGAGCAAGATGGCATATGCCAGCGCACCGGTCAGCGAAATCGCCAGATAAACCGGGTGCATCAGGCACATGGACAGCATCAGGACAAGCGCGAAATATAAAAAGCAGACAGTCGGGTGATACCCTGAAAAAGCGTCGCGGTTTCTCATGATTCCGCCCCTGCCGCAGCGCCGCCGCCGACATCTGCGCCGAGTTCACAGGTATAGACCCATTCGACCACGTCGCCATCCTGAAGCGTATATTGACTGCACCCGTAATTCGGAAACCAGCTGTTCACCGCGTACATCCAGCCGGATTCCGCGCCGCAGTCAAATTCGTAGAGATTTCCGATGCCTTCTATGTAAGCAGAGTGATAGACCGGTGTGTCGGAAAACTCCATATGGAGTTTTTTATCCCGGCAGACCTGCTGCAAAACGTCAAAGGCACTCTGGCCTGCCTGAAAGGAGACTTCCACCGGCTCCAGCAGCCAGCCATCCTCCGGTACCAGATCCGCCTTATCCGGGCTGCACAGATCCATATGTTCCAGAATGGAAGCGCAGGAAATGGAGACGGTGCAGCTGTAGGCCGGCCCGGCCTGCGGCGCTTCGCACCCGGTCAGAAGTACGGCTGTCAGCACCAGTGTAAGCAGCGCCCAAACGGCTGTCTGTTTGTTCGTTTTCCGGATTATCATTCAAATCAACTCCGCATGTCTTGTGTTGCTAGGATGTATCTGAAAGCCGGCCGGACGGCCGGTTTTCAGATGCACCCTAAAATGCAGCAGGCAGGGGCTGCCCCCGAAGGGGGCAGTCCTGTACTGCAAATTGGGGTTATGCGATCAGTCCATCACGTTTTCCACAAACCGGTGGAGGATGGCGGCGACCTGTGCTCTGGTTGCGTCGCCCTTCGGCATGAGTCTGCCGGAAGCGCCGTTGATCAGACCCTCCGAGACAGCCCAGCTGAGCGCCTCGCTGGCATAGCCGGAAACATTGCCTGCGTCGGAGAAGCTGTCCAGTTTCGCGCCTGCATCGGTGTCCAGCTTCTTGTACTGCGCATAGCGGTACAGGATCGCGGCAAGCTGCTCGCGCGTGACCTTGGCGTCGGGGGGAGAAGGAGGTGCTGTCCGTGCCGGTGACGATGCCGTTGGCGGCTGCCCATGCGACGGCCTTTTCATAATACGAACCGGAACACACATCGGAGAAGCTGCTGCTGCCGGTGCCGGCGGGTTCACCCTCGAGGCGGTAGAGAACCGTGACGAGCATTGCGCGCGTCATAGATGCGTTCGGGCTGAAGCTTCTGCTGTCCGTGCCGGAGAACAGGCCGTTCTCGTAGACGAACATGACGTCGCTGTAGAACCAATCGGACGTGGAGACATCGGTGAACGGAAGCTTGGGCTTGGAGTCCGAAGCGGGCTTGGTGTTGTCAACAGCCGGCTTGATCGGTGTCGGAAGCGCGGCGGTCGTGACCGTAACGGTGTAGGATGCGGTGGTCACGCCGTCTTCAGCTGTGACAGTAAAGTACCAGACGTTTTTGATGTGTGTCAGAGCGCCGACGGTTGCGCGAGCATGGTTCGTGATGATTACGAAGCTGCTGGCTGTGACGTTCGTGCCGTAGGGAACGGTGACGGTGTACTCGTTATTCACACTGGTCTTAGCCTTAACGCCTGCAACGGTGATGCTTCTGACACCTGCGTCGTTGGACTTCGGCGCTTCAGTGAACGAAACGGTGACAGTGTAGGTCCTGGAGGTCACGCCGTCCTCAGCGGTAATGGTGAAGGACCAGACGTTTCCGTCATGCGTCAGAGCGCCGACGGTCGCGCCGGAGTCGCTCGTGACGATCACGAAGCTGTCCGCCGTAACGTCTGTGCCATAGGGAACGGTGACAGTGTAGGTGTTGTTTTCGCCTGCTGCTGCTTCGATGTCCGCGACAGTAACGCTTCTGACGCCCGCGTCATTGGACTTCGGCGCTGCTGTGACCGTGACGGGGAGCCACGGGGAGACAATATCGGTGTACTCGTCGCCGATTGCGGACAGAACATAGCTGCCTGCTGCTGCGAACGAGAGCGTGACCTGACCGTCTTCACCGATTGTTTTGCCCTCGACCGGCGTGAGCGTTCCATCTTCGCCGACTGTGCAGATCTGGATGTCCTCAGGATCGAGCGCCGCACCGTGCGTCTCACGGTCTTCCGGCTTCAGGCTGCCGCCGTAGGCGTACATATAGCCATCCATGCCGAGCGTGAAGTCCGTTCCGGCCTGAACTGTAAGCGTGTTGAGCCGGTTTCCATCCGCATCCGTGAACCAGGTATAATAGTCCATGTACATGCTGGTGTCCTGATAGAAGAAGAACTCAACGGTGCCGTCCTCCGCAACGGGCGCCTGGCTGATGGTGTAGCCGGTGTAGCCGTACTGCGTGTTGTATTCGCCGTTCTTGTCGCAGGGGAACTCGCCGTTGACCGCGAAACTGAACGCGGAGGTTTTTTCTCCGTTGACCGTGGTGATCGTGCCGTTGCTGACGACGAGATAATCGCTCTTGCTGTCCTTCGTGAAGTCCTCACCGAAGGTGAGCTCGTGGTACTTCACGAGCACGTCCAGCGCGGAAACGCCGTCTGTGACATCATCAGCGTAGCCATAGCGTTCGGCGAGATCGCTGGAGACTTCCACGCGGGTCGGAACCATGATAAACATATTTTCTGCCTGCATGGAAATGGTCGTGTGGATCGTCTTGGCCTCTTTCACCGTGACCGTGACGGAGTAGGTCACGGCAGTGCCGTCCTCAGCGGTCACAGTAAACGTCCAGACGCCGTCCTCACCCTTGGCCGGGCCGGTAAGCGTGGCCTTGCTGTCGGAAAGTGTGATCTCGAAGCTGTCTGCCGTGACCTCCGTGCCTGCCGGAAGCGTTACGGAGAAGCTGTTTTCAGCCGTACCGGCTGCTGCAGAAACGCCTGCAACCTTGACAGATGTGACGCCCGCGTCGTCGGACTTGACTTCGCCGTAAACCACATTGATGGTGTAGGTGCGCTTGCCGTCGCTCGTTTCATTCATGGTGGGCCAGCTGTCGTCTGCACAGACGACGGTGATGACGCTGCCGTTTTCAATGGGGATCAGGGACGTGCGGGAATATTCGCGGCCCGTAGCCTGCGTGCCGAGATAGGCGCGGACCTGATAGTTCTTGTTTGCCGCCGTCGGCGTGACGAGCAGCGAGGTCGTGCCTTCCGGCACAGTCAGGGTGTAGGTGAAGGTGTCGCCGCTGAACTTGGGCGTCAGCTTGCCTGCGCTGAACGTGAGCGCCTTGAGGCGGGTGTCGGTGCTTTCCCAGTCGCCGCCGAGATCTACGCCAGCATTGCGGGTGTACATGATGCGGATCTCGTCGCCCGCGCAGAGCGTGCCCTTTGCAACGGTAAATTCACCAAAGCCAAAGTTTGTGAACCAGTCGTTGAGTGTGCCCATCCAGCCGGACATGCTGCCGACGTCAAACGCCTTCAAGTTGTCAATGGAGGAGATGTAGTTGCTTTCCGCGCCGACGATCGTGTGGCCGTCCAGCGCTTCGACAACACAGCCCATCATGGTCGATTCGTCGGTCAGTTCAATCCAGGTGTCGGCCAGCGTGCCTTCCCACGCAGCGCCTTCCGCCTTCGGGAACGTGGTGTTCTCCACGATCACGCGGGTCATACCGGCCAGCGTCAGAACGCTGACATACGCCGTGTCGGAGCCGCCCTTGGAGGCGTCGTCCTTCACATAGGACAGCGTCAGTGTGTAGCTGCCTGCTGCAAGCTGCTTCTTGATGCTGCCGCTCTTCTCGCCGCTGACAGCGTCAGCCAGCGTTTCCGTGCTGCCGCCGTCGGCTGCGAGCGTGATGGTCAGTTTGTCATAGCCGTTTTCCGAGGAAACGCCGTAGCCGAAGCGCAGAACGGTGGGTGCGCTCAGCGTAAAGGCAAACGAGGTCGTGGAACTTGTCTTGTCCTGCTCCTGGTTGCTGCTCTCAAAGCGGTCCAGATCGGCATTGTAGACCCAAGGGTAATTGCCGTTGTCGGAAACGCTGATAGAGGTGACAGTCTGCTCGGGGTAGGAGACGTGGCCGAGGCGGTCGTCGTCCCAGACCGTGTAGGTTTCGCCGCAGACGGCGCATTCGTAGGTCTTATAGCCGGTGAAGACCTGCTCGGTGCCGTCCTTGGGCGTATGGCCCTTGGCGGGAACGATGTCTTCCTTCGTTTCTGAGCAGCCGTCTCTGCGGCAGGTACGGACGATCTTGCCCGGCTGCGTGCAGGTGGGGAGCCGTCAGGACACAGCTGTTGTCGCTGCCGTCCAGATCCTCGCAGAAGTCGTGGCCGAGCGGTGCGGTATAAGCCGTGCGGTAGCTTTCGCCGCACTCGCTGCAGGTGAAGCTGGTGTAGCCCTTCACAGTGCACAGCGGGCCGTGACCGTGCCCTCGCTGCTTGCCTCGTGGAAGGTCACATCGGTCTGCCATCTGAGCGCGGGATAGCCGCCGCAGACCGGGCCGAACGCGTCGGACAGGTCGGCGTCCTTGAGGTCAGCTTCGTTCAGCGCTTCGGCGTTCGCGTCCGCAGCCAGCGTGTTCAGATAATAGCACTTGGAGATCTCGGAGGAAGCAGTGTCAACCGTGCCGAATACGGCGCTGCCCGCTTCGCCGGTGGAGTAGCAGCTGGAGATGGTGATCTTCCCCTGCACAGTGCCGCTCCAGTTCACATTGCCCTTGACCTCGCCCGCGATGCCGCCAGAGGCCGTGCCGGAGATCTTGCCGGTGTTGTAGCAGCTTGTAACAGTCATTTCGCTGCTGGTACCGCCGATAATGCCGCCGGCCTTGCTGCCGGTCGCGGAAATTTCTGCGGTGTTATAGCAGCCGGTGATGGTCGAGCCGTTGCCGACTGTGCCGCCGATAATGCCGCCGACGCTGCTGCCGCCGGTGACAGCGCCGAAGTTCGCGCAGTTCTCGATCACGGCGTTCTGATAGGTGTATCCCACAAGACCGCCGACGTTGTTGCCGGTAGAGGTGATGACTGCGTAGTTGAAGCAGTTCGCAATTTTCGGAGCAGTGCCGCTGGCATAGCCGGCGATCGCGCCTGCGTTGCCCTTGCCGGAAACTGCGCCGCGGATGGTCAGATCATGGATGTAGGAATTCGAGCCGATCTGCGCAAACAGGCCAGCCGTGGCGTTCAGGCCGGTGATCTCAAAGCTTGCGCCGTCAAGCACGACCTTCTTGCTGGAGGAGATGTTCAGCCATGCGTATTTGCCGAGGTTGATATCGGCCGTCAGAACGCCGGAAACGTCCGCGTCCTTGCTCTTCGCAACGAACCATGCCAGCTCCGCGCCGGTGCTGATCTGGTAAACGCCGTTTTCGTCGGTCTGCGGTTCGGTCTGCGTCTTGCCGTCCCATGCGCCCGCTGCGGTCGCTTGCAGCGTGATGATGAATTCGTTGGGGTCTTCCTCCGTCATGGTGACGCTGCCAGTGGCGTATTCAACGCCAGCGCCGGAAACGGTGTAGAAGTATTCCTCGGCATAAGCCTTGAACGTGCCGTCTTCCGCGACCGCAATGCCGTTGCCTGCGCTGTCCGCCAGCGTGACGGTCAGGTTCTTGCGGTCAATGGATGTGCCATTCTGATCCCGGAAAATCAGCTTGCCGGTCAGGAAGTCAAGCTTTACGACCGGGATCGTGATCTCCGGCAGACGGCTGAGAATGCCTGCCGTCTTGGGCGCATCGAAGCCGGGATTCGTGCCCACAGCATAGGTGATGCCGCGGTGCGTCGGAACGCCGGGCCAGCCCGCCTGCTTGATCGCGCCGCTCAGCGTGTAGGTCTCCTCAGCCCAGAACTTCGGGATGGTGACAGTCAGCTTCTGCCGCTCAGAGTTGCCGCTGAAGTCATAAACGCCGAAGTTTCCGCCGGGATCACTCTTGAAGAAGGTGCCATCCGGGCCCTGCATATACAGGGAGAAGTTGAAGTTATACGCGCCGGAAAGCTTTTCCTTGGGGCTGATCAGGTTGGAGAACTGGATCGTGACGGAATCGCCCGGCTTGATGGCAGCCAGCTCTTCCTGCGTCAGCTCCGTGCCCTCCGCGTTGACGAACTTGTAGCTCACGCCGCGTGCCGTCACGACCTGATAGGTCGAAAGGCCGCCCTTCGTGACCTTGATGATATTGCGGCCGGTGATCAGACCGCTGACGGTCACAGTGCCGTCTTCAGCGGTTGTGACGCCAGTGTTTGTGAAGCCGCCGGAATACGTCATAGATGCAGCGGTCACGGTGGGGCGCAGGACGCTCACGGTGCAGCCCGCTTCGGGCTTGAAGCTGTAACTTGCACCCTCTGTTCCAGTGTAGAACAGAATGTCATGCTCCGCATCGAGTTGCCGCGCCTCATCCTTCTCGATGACCGCGTCCATGCGGTCAAGATTCATATTGGTCTGGATGGCGCTGCCGTCCGCGCCGACATTCACGACAAACACGCCCGTCAACTCCGGCCAGATGGCGGAGAAGCGATGTGAGGCCGTGCTGGTCTGGCCAACCATATGGGTCATTGCGTCATAGGTTACGAGCACGATTGCCGTGCCCTCGTGCTTGGCCTCCATCACAGCGACGTTGCTGTTCAGCGCGTTCGGCGTGATGGTCACGACGTCGCTGGCATTGCCGTTCACATCGATGACCTGATAGTGCATCTCCGGCAGTGCGACCTTGGCATTCATAAAGCTTTCGATCGCAAACCAGTTGCGGAAGGAGTTGAGCTCTAACGTATCGCCAACGGCCATGTTTTTATAGCCCTTGGTGTTGATGTTCAGGTAAATGCCCGCGCGGTCATAGATGTTGTTTTCAAAATGATAGATCGTGCTCTTGCTGAAATCACCGCTCAGGCCGAGATCCTCTTCCGTGACCGTGTACGCTGCGTCGGCGCTCAGTCTGACGTAGTTCCAGTATGTTGCGCCCTGCGGATGGCGGACACGGTAGAAGTAATCCGTGTTCTTGTCGAGATGGAACGTGGCCGTGCCGTCCTCGACGGAACGCGCGAACGGCTCAAGGAAGCTGAACACATAGTATTTTGCGAGCGTACCGGCGTCGATGGTCGAGCCCTTCGGCGCTGTGACCGTGACCGTGACGAATTCCTTGCAGGTCAGGCTGAGGCTGTCGTTCATCGTCGGGGTCTTGGAAGCGGTAGCCGGGTTGTAGTTCGGATGCGTTTCCGCGTTCGGCGTGGCTGTCACGCTGACTGTATCGCCAACGACAAACAGGCAGCTCATGTAAGTGCTTTCCCAAGACTGACCTTTACCGTTTACGGTATAGCCGAACGCTGCCTTGCGCTCCGCACCGGAAGCATCGGTGACGCGCAGCGATAGGGTATAGTCTGTGTCCTTGACCCACTTGCTGGGGCTGACGGAGATCTGGTACATCCGCTGCAGCTTGAAGTTGTTGTTCTCACTGCTGACGTTGATGGACACGCCGCCGTTGCAGTCGCCGTTTGCGTCGTAACCGTCGGCCCAGTAAGCGCCGGGCGCAAGGTCGATGGTATACGCGCCGTCTGCGGCTTCCTTCGCGGCCAGCAGATCGTCCGCGCCCTTCACGCCGTCCATGTAGGTATACAGCTTCAGGGACTTGACCTGTGCGTCGTGCATACCGGACAGTGTGACGCTGACATCGCCCTCTGCTGCCAGAACGCCTGCGGGCAGCAGGCTCAGCAGCATCACAAACACGAGCAGCAGACTCAGAATTCGTTTCTTCATACATTTTTCCTCCAGAATCAAAATATCTATCGTGAGCCCCTTATATAATGTAGGGGCGGAAACAGGGAGCGCAGACGGCTTTTGGAGAAACGAAAACCCGCCATTTTTCAAAATGGCGGGCGGATCTCTGTAGAAACAAAAAACGCTGCTTTTTCTTGTGAGGAAAAAACGGCGCACATGTCCCGAATGCTACAGGCAGAGCTCGTCCCACGCATTCATCCTTTTTCGCCGCAATATGCGGCGCTGACAGCAGTTCTTCTGACTTGCACTTTGGAAGCAGAATCCCTGTTTCCGCGCCCGTTTCCTGTCTTCTCGCGGTTCAATCCGCAATGACTGGCTTTCGCCCAGACAGCTTTTTGCTGCTTCGGAACGGCCTTGTGCGCACAGCTCCGGTCGAGTGGTTTTCCCTTTCTCTTACGCCAAAGCCTGCCCAGCGGCATGCCTCGGTTACTGTACATCGGATGGCAATATGAAATTGTGCGTCAGTTGACGCTGGAAAAAGCAAAAATCTTGTGCTTTTTCGTCTGCTACTATACACGATATGGGAGTAATTTGCAAGCGATTTGAAAAAATATGCCGCATTTGTTCCAGCCTCTTGAAAAAAGCCGAAGCTTGTGTCAAAATAAAGAAAACCGCTGCGGCGGCTTTTCAGCAGGATGCTGGTTAGATAAAACTAACTGGCAGATATGGAGAAATCCATGAAATACCATATTGAAAAAACACCGTGCAAGAAACGCTCGTTATTCCGCTCTACGGGCGGAAAATGTGCTCGGAATTATATCCGAATCTCTACCGTGACGAGACGGCCCTGCGCCTGATCAATCAGATCGATTACGATTTTTCACTTCTGTCCAAAAAATCAAAGAGCCTCATGCAGCAGTTCGGCTTTCTGGAGGCCGCCATGCGCCAAAACGACCTTGCATGGGAGGTGCGGGACTATCTGCGCGAGCATCCGAACGCGGCGGTCGTCAACCTCGGCTGCGGACTGGACGACACGGGCCGCAGCTGCGATAACGGAACGTGTAAAATCTACAATCTAGACTTTTCCGGCGTGATTGCCGTGCGCGACGCACTCCTGCCCGCAGGGGATCAGGAGGAAAACATCGCCTGCGACCTGAACGACACATCGTGGTTCCGCCGCATCGACGCGTCGGGCGGCGCGGTATTCTTTGCCGCGGGCGTATTCTACTATTTCCTGACGGAGCAAGTCAGAGCGCTCGTACAGGCCATGACCAAAGCGTTCCCCGGCGGCAGGCTCGTCTTCGACGCGGCAAATCAAAAGGCGGTGCGCCTGATGCTCAAAACTTGGATCAAAACCGCCGAAATTCAGGATGTCGGTGCGTATTTCGCTGTTTCCGATGCGAAAAAGGAACTTTCCGGCTGGTCGCCGCGCCTGCGCGTGTCGAGCCGGGGCTATATGCTGGGCTATCAGAGTCTGGATGACCCGTCGGTTCCCGGCTTTTATCGGTTTCTTGCAAAAGTCGGCGACGGCATGATGCGCATGCAGATCGTTCAGCTGGAATTTGCGGAAGGAGAGAAAGAAGCTATGAAATATGCAGGGATGCCCATGGGGATGTGGGCGCTGTTCGCCGGTTCGTTCCGGAGGGAACTGACCGCCGTTTTCGGCTATGATGCGGCTGCGGCCAAAGAAATTACGAAAAACGCAAAGCCGCGCTACCGGAAGATCATTGCCGGTCTGCCGGAATTTGAAAAGGCTGACCGCTTCAAAATGAACATCGTGAACTGTGCGATGCTGTGCGCGTTCGTCCTCAGCATGCCGCAGCGCCCGGACGTGCAGCGTCTGACGGATTACTATGCAAAGTCTATGATAACCGCACCCATGCGCTGGTTCTGCCGCAAGAGCGGGAAAAACAAGTTCTCCGAAAAAGGATCTTGCCTCCATGCGTGCGACCGCAGCCCCTACGCGCTGCCGACCGAAACCCCTATTCGTGGAACATGGAACTGTTTGAATATCCGGACGGCAGCGGCTATGAGGCGCGCTTTGACCGCTGCGGCATCTGTACGCTGATGCAGGAGTTGGGTCTGTACGACCTGACATCTGCTATGTGCCGCTTGGACTACACCATGAGCGATGCCGGCGGTGCGTCCGACTTCGTGCGCGAATATACCCCTTGCCTCCGGTGGCCCCTTACTGCGACTGCGGCTATCACCGCAAAAAGTAACTGCCGCCTCTCCACGGAACAAGGAAAAATTCGTACTGCACTTACCCGTTTCGTCATAGGGGGCAATGCCCACTCGGCTTGTTGGGGAGTAACGAATTTGCCGAAGACTACCGTAAAATCGGTACGTTTTGCCGGACCAATGTGGGAATCATCCCCTACAACCGAAGATGCAAGTACATACAGATTCGCCGAAAATCAACGTGAAGTCTGCAACACTCGGCTGCACAACCTCTCCGGCTCGACTTTACCGATACCACCGCCCCTTCGCAACGGGGCGGCTTTTTTCGTATTTTGTGTTTAAGACTCCAGTAGTATTGACAACAAAATAAGAGTGTGGTATTATGTATGCGTGGCCACTACTGGAGTCTTATGAAAAAGAGGTATGTATATGGACATCAAATTATTTGACTCTGAACTGAAGGTGATGGACGTGATCTGGCGCGAGGGGATACCCCCGCCAAGGGAGATCGCGCGGCAGCTGACAAATGAATTGGGCTGGAATGTCAATACGACTTATACGCTCATCAAGCGCTGCATGAAAAAAGGGTGCGATCGAGCGCAGTGAGCCGGGCTTTCTGTGCCATGCGCTGATCCCGAAATCAGCGGTGCAGGAGGCGGAGACGGATGAACTCATCAACAAGGTCTATGACGGTTCTGCCGACAAGCTGTTCGCCGCGCTGCTGGGCAGAAAAAAACTCTCCGCCGAGCAGATCGAGCGGCTTCGGCAGATCGTCGGGGAACTGGAATGAGGTGCCCGGTATGAGCCTTCTGCAAATGAGCGTCACGGGCGGCGTCATGATCCTTGCAATTACGGTCCTCCGTGCGCTGGCGATGAACCATGTGCCGAAAAAGACGTTCCTGGCGCTTTGGGGCGCGGCGCTGCTGCGGCTGGTGCTGCCGGTCTCGCTGTCCTCTACCCTGAGCATCTATTCACTGCTGGGGCAGAAGACAGCCTTGAACGTGGTAGACGTGCCCGCAGCGGCAACTCCGGCCCTTTTGCCGGGGCAGGCTGTCGCTGCCCTGCCGCAGATAGACGCTGCACCGGTGCAGACAATCTCCGTATGGAGCATTGTATGGATTGCCGGGGTGGTTCTCTGCGCAGCCTTTTTCGCGGCGGTTTACTGGAAATGCTGCCGGGAGTTCCGCATGTCTTTTCCAGTGGACAATGATGCGTCCCGGCAGTGGCTGCAAACGCATCCGCTGCGGCGCGGGATCTGCATCCGGCAGTCTGACCAGATTTCGTCGCCCCTGACCTTCGGCGTCCTGCACCCGGTCATTCTGATGCCCAAAAAGACAGATTGGAACGACGAAACGGCGCTGCAATACGTTTTGGAGCACGAATTTGTACACATCCGGCGGTTCGACGCGGTTTCCAAGCTGCTTCTGATCGCGGCTGCATGTGTACACTGGTTCAATCCGCTGGTTTGGGTCATGTATGTGCTGGCAAACCGGGACATGGAGTTGTCCTGCGATGAATCCGTTGTTCGCCGTTTCGACAGCGACGCAAGAGCCTCCTATGCAAATATTCTGATTAGCATGGAAGAAACAAGAAGCGGCTTCGCGCCGCTCTGCAATCACTTCAGCAGAAATGCGATTGAAGAAAGGATCACAGCAATTATGAAAACGAAAAAAATTACAGTCATGTCTCTGCTTCTGGCAGCACTGCTCGTAGCCGGAACGGTAACGGTTTTTGCAACCTCAGCGAAAACAGAGGAACCCAGTGTGCCGGTCAAGGGGACAGGCGCAGTTGTGGAACAAAACAGCGCGGCTGGCTCCGGCAGCTCTGTGGCCGTCGAAACCGGCGAACCGCTGGAGCCGAGAGCGCGGAATATGCTGCCGCCGGCATTCGCAGACAGGAAACCATGTGGTACTATCAGAAGCAGCCCATCGCCATGATTTACGACGACAACGGCGGTATTTATATGGATGGGGGAAGCCGCGGACGGCATTTATCTGCATATCATACGGGGCAGCCGCAGCAGTATTTCAGAGGTAACCATCGTCACAAAGCAGCAGTGCCGTGAACTGGCGGATCGTCACATGAACGCTATAGAGCCCGAGTCCGCAGAAAACACGCTCATGTCCTACGTCGATCCGTCGGACGGCAAAACGTATTACAGCTTCGATGGCAGCAAGACCTTTGAGCCGATGACGGACGCGGAATTTGAAGCGCGTTTCCCGACACCGGACGTCGAATGGTGGACGTATGACGAATACAAGGCATGGCTCGACAACGAAAAGGTGCAGCTGCAAAGCCTGCTCGGCGAAGAGGCATGGACAAGCAGCGACGGCAGCTTCATCTGGACACAGGAGAAGATCGACGAGACGATTGCGCTGTATGAAGGCATTCTGGAAGACATGAAAAACGGCGTCATGTACTCCAAAAACGTGGACGGTCAGGACGACGTGCTGCTGAGTTATAACCCTGCCGATATCAGCACGTCGGCAGACTGACGTACAAAAGGCTCCATTTGGTGTCTTGGAAACGCCAAGCCGCCCCTGTTGCGCTATGCGCAGCAAGGGGCGGCTTTTGTTTGCTTTGATTATTTGAAAGCGGCTGATCGTGCCTGCTCGGACGGGTAGCAGAGGCATGCTTCCGGGCGGAGGTCAAGGCGGATGGTCTGACCCGGTTCTGCGGGCGCGTTCTTGGGCAGCGCGGTACGGAGCAGCAGGGTGTTCTGATGCTCCGGGCGCAGGAGGACGATCGACGCATCAAATCGCGGATTACGCGGGAGACAACGGCGCTGTAAGGCCCTGTGTGCAGCGTGACTGCGCTGTCCGGGACAGCGATAGTAACCTGCTCTGTTTCTGCCTGCAGCGGCAGTGTGAGCGCCCGGCCGTCCAGTTGGACGCCCTCTGCGCAGCGGTGCGCCGGAAGAAAATTGCGGCAGCCGGCCAGCCGTGCAACGTCCTGTGTTGCAGGATGGAGAACCAGCGCCTGCATATCCGTTACTGCACCGGAACGGCCATTTTCCATGACGCAGACTGTTTTGCAGTTGCGATAGCATTCACCGGGATCATGGCTGACCCACAGAATCGGGCCGGGAAAGTCCGCAAGCAGATCGGCTAACTCCAACTCCAGATTCCACTTGAGAAACGTATCCAGTGCGGAAAACGGCTCGTCAAGCAAAATCACGCGCGGTTCCGAGGCCAGAATACGCGCCAGCGCGACGCGCCGCTGCTGTCCACCGGAAAGCTGCACAGGGTATTTCTTTTCCAGACCCTCCAGCCGGAAGCGGCGGATCTGCGCGGCAGCCTGCGTCTGCTTTTCCGCGCGGCTTCCGGTGCGGATGCCGCACTGGATGTTCTGCGCGACGGTCATATTCGGGAACAGAGCGTACTGCTGGAACAGGTACCCCACGCGCCGCTGCTGCGGCGTGAGATCAATGTGCTTTTCACTGTCAAACAGTGTCTCGCCGTCGAGGACAATGCGGCCACTGTCCGGTGTCATGATGCCCGCAATGCAGCGCAGCGTCACACTCTTTCCACAGCCGGATGCGCCGAGCAGAGCCATAGTGCCGCTGCTTGCTTCAAATTTGGAGCGGAGCATAAAATTCCCCAGCCTTTTTTCAATATCTACGAGCAAACTCATGCGCACTGCCTCCTTTTCCGGCCTGCCGCCGATAAACTCTTCTTTTCCAGCATGTTTACAACCAGCAGAATGATAGCGGAAATTCCAACGTTCACCATGACCCATTTGAGAGCCAATTCGTCGTTGTTGATCTGCCAAAGCTGATAGACCGTGGTGGAAACGGTTGCGGTTTTGCCGGGCGTGTAGCCTGCAATCATGCTTGTTGCGCCGTACTCGCCGAGCGCACGGGCAAATGCCAGCACCGCGCCTGCCAGAACGCCCTGACGGCAGTAGGGCATGCGGATGTGCCAGAAAATATAGGTGTTGGACAGACCAAGCGTCTGGCCTGCATAGGCCAGCGTCTCGTCAAAGGCTTCAAACGCGCCGCGTACTGTGCGGTACATCAGCGGGAACACGACCACGACTGTGGCGAAAATGGCTGACCACCAGGTCATCACCAGCCGGATACCGAACGTCTCCAGCACCCACGCGCCAATCAGGCGCTTCGGGCCCAGGACGCGCAGCAGAAGATACCCAACAACCGTGGGCGGCAATACCAGCGGAAGTGTAAGAAATACGTCTAAAACGCCTTTGACCAGACGCGGGAGTTTTGCAATGTAATACGCTGCGGCAATGCCCGCAAAGAACACGACCACCGCGCTGATGGCGGCGATGCGCAGAGAGTTAACAAGCGGATATAGATGCTCCTTACCCATGCTCAGAAGCAAGGGGATGTCTGCCTCAGTCACAACATGACCCTTGCGGAAGCGGGCGTCCTTGTACTTATCCTTGATGATCTGTGTCATATCATGGCAGAGTACCTGCCCAACTGCATCTTCTGTCCGGATCAGCTTCCTGTCCGATATGCCTCCCGCTCTCCGTTTTCGATATTTTATCATTTCGGCATGTGCCAATTCAAACCCACTGTCCGATATTGTCGGATTTTCTGTCGGCCTTATCGGATATTCTTGACGAAGAACAACGAACACGGTATGATAGACAAGAAAAGAAAGGACGATCTGACATGCTGGATGGAAACATCATTCTGTCTGTCGCCAAGGCGATGGAACTGCTGCAGCTGCTCAATCAGGCGGCAAAGCCTATGCCGCTGACGGAACTGGTACAAAAAGAGCGGCTATCCCAAAAGTACCGTGTTTGGCCTGCTTGCCACAATGCGTGCCTACGACGTTGTGACACAGACGGCGGATGGAAATATGCGCTTGGCCTGCGGCTGTTTGAATTTGGACGTCAGGTGGAACGTTCGTGGGACATTTCGATCGTGGCGCGGCCCTATATGGAACTGCTGGCACAGCAGGCCAATGCGTCCGTGATGCTGTCAATCTGTGAAGGCACGTCTGTCATCACGCTCGATCAGGTCGAGGCGCGGGACAAGCTTCGCATTGTCTCCGATGTTGGTGCGCGGCTTCCCATTTACTGCACCTCACAGGGGAAGGTCTTTCTGGCAAGCCGCCCGCCGCAGGAGGCTGAGTGCCTGCTCCGGCGTCTCTCGCTGGCGCCTTTTACGCCGTATACCGTGACGGATGTGCAGGAACTGATGCAGGAACTGGATGCGTGCCGTGCAAACGGCTACGCCATTGAAAACGGCGAATACAAGATCGGCCTGCGCTCCATTTCTGCGCCGGTCTATACTGTCGAGGGTGAGGTGTGGTATACTGTCAGCGTGATCGGCATGTTCCGCAGTGTCCATTCAGACGAATTTCAGGTCGCCGTCAACTGCGTGCAGGACACTGCCCGCATGATTTCGACGGCGCTGGGCTATCAAAAGCAGGAGGAACCGATATGAGTTACACAGCAGCAGTCATTACCGTCAGCGACCTTGGCAGCCAGGGACTTCGGCAGGATACCAGTGGCCCCGCCGTCTGCGCGATGCTGGAAGGGATGGGTTTTTCTGTCGTGCATACCGCCATGCTCCCGGATGAGGCGGAGCAGATCAGCGCGGAACTTCGTGCGTGCGCGGACGAAAAAAAGATCGGCCTTATCGTGACCACCGGCGGCACCGGGCTTTCCCCGCGCGACGTGACGCCGGAGGCGACGCTCGCCGTGCTCGACCGGGAGATCCGCGCCATCCCCGTCGCCATGTGGGTCGAGGGTCTGAAAGCCACGCCCGCGCCATGCTTTCGCGCGCTGTAGCCGGAACGCGCGGCAGCAGTCTGATCCTGAATCTTCCCGGTTCAGAAAAGGCTGCGCGGGAGAATCTCTCCGCCGTTCTCGGTGCGCTTGAACACGCCATGCACATGCTAGCCGCCGAAGGCCACGGCTGAGCTGTCCCCCCAAGGCTTCTCCCTACAGAGTGCTGCGCATATTTTGGAGTGCTCCAAACGATGCTTTGTTGCTGCGCGGCTTTTCTTTTTTCTCTGTACAACCGCGATGGGTTCTGTTATAATATAAAGATTATGACAGGATAAAGGTGACACGCATGAAATTTTTGATCGATCTGATCTCCGAGCAGCTGGCAGGTGCATTTGAGCGGGCTGGGTTTGACGCGGCCTATGGCAAAGCGACGCTTTCCAACCGCCCGGATCTCTGTGAATACCAGTGCAACGGTGCGTTGGCAGCGGCAAAGAGTATCATAAGGCTCCCATCCAGATCGCAAATGCGGTTCTGGACGCGCTGGGCGAAAATGAGTTGTTTTCCAGCGCCGAGGCCGTCATGCCTGGCTTTTTGAATCTGAAGATTTCCGAAGACTATCTGGCTTCCTATCTGCGC